>Ga0105238_10000607_pt1 | contig 37628 bp, 33 predicted proteins | sample KBSC34metaG_FD_81526 | JGI IMG/M metagenome (GOLD analysis project Ga0105238, IMG submission 81526) | Corn rhizosphere microbial communities from Kellogg Biological Station, Michigan, USA - KBS C3-4 metaG | ecosystem: Host-associated > Plants > Roots > Rhizosphere > Soil | place: Michigan, USA...
AGCACGGGGCCGAGCTTGCCCTCGAACGAGCGGGGCAGCATGGAATAGGTGAACATCATCATCTTGCGCACGCCGTTCACCGTCGGGTCGGCGGTGAGCATGCCCAGCAGCACGTCGCTGCCGGCCCGCACATCCATGCCGATATCGAGGTGGCGCAGCAGCGGCATCGGTTCCTCGACCCAGGCATTGGGCGCCCGCTCCCGCTCAGGCGTGCCGCGCAGGTCGCAGATATAGCGGATGTCGATCTTGCGGAGCTTCGCCAAGTCTTCGTCGGTCAGCTTCTGGATCAGCTGCGAGCGGTAGACCTTGCCCTTGCGCACCGTGCGCCCATCCGCTCCGGAGTAGCCGCCGATGTCGCGGAAATTCGGGATGCTGGCGAGGATGGGGGCGGGGAGGGCGGGCATCGACGTCTCTCTTAGCCGTCATTCCCGCGCAGGCGGGAATCCAGGAATGCCAGCAGGCAGAAGATTTAACGCGGAGGGCGCAGAGGTTTTGCAGAGGTCGCGGAGGACCATAGAATTTCTTTATCCGCGCTCTCCGCGAAACCTCCGCGTCCTCTGCGTTAAGAGTCTGGATTCCCGCCTGCGCGGGAATGACGATCAGTGAATAATGGCAGAGGTTACGTAAGCGAAGCGATCGGCTCGAGCAAGAACCGCTGCAGACGCTTGTTCGCGGGAATGTCGGCCAGCAGGCACAGACGCAGCTCCTGCCGGTGGAACAGCTTCAGCAGCGCCGCGTCGTTTCTGCCGTTATCCGCCTGCACGAATTTCTCCAGGGCGGCTTCGCCCTCGGCCACCGTGGCAGGGCGCGTGCCCAGCAGGGCGCCGATCTCGTCCAGATAGGCGGCGTCGAAGGCGGCGCCATAGCGGTCTACATTCTGCAGATAGGCGACCTCGGCCGCGGCCTTGCTGCGCTTATAGCGCTCCATGTCGGTGGTTGCGTCCATCTGCTCCACCGCCAGCGCCAGCATCTTCAGATGCAGCGTCTGCGGCCCGCTCACCGCTTCCGGTTCGGGCAGCGTTTCGAGCGTCACCTCGGCGAACTCGGCCAGCCCCTCCAGCGCGATGCGCAGCGAGCCATGGTAATAGACGAAATACTCGAAATAGTCGGTGTCGTCGGTCGGGGCGAACAGCAGGTTGCTGATCAGCAGCGACGAGACGGTCGAGAACGACACCAGGTGGAAGCGCAGGACCTTGAGGTCGACCGGCTTGCCCGACAATTCCCCATAGAGACGGGTGATCTTCGCGGCGCTGCCGGTCTTTTCCGACAGATCGCGCATGCGGATGCAGCACAGATCCATCAGCGGGTCGCCGATGCAGGACATCTCCATGTCCATCACCGCCTGCAGCTTGCCCTTGTGATAGATCATCTGGAAGCTGTCGCCGGTGATGTAGGAGGGCCTGATCTCGCCCTTCGGCACATTGCGTAGTACCCACAGCCGCAGGAACTCGTTGCAGGGCTCCGGCACCCGCTTGTGGGTCAGGTAGTTCTGCTCGATCTGCAGAAAATGGGCGAGGCGCAGCTTGGCCGGATCGTCGGGCGGCCGGAACCCGGCCTTCTCGAACAGGCGGTAGTCCAGCGCATGGAAGTCCACCATCGCCTGCACATATTGCGCGACCACGCGGTCGCGCTCGCCGATGTCCGCGATGTTCTCCAGCCGGGATTGCCCCTCCAGCCGCTGCATGACGATCGCGTCGATTTCCTCGCAATAGCCATACTGAAACGGCGCCGGGATCCCGTTGCGGTTCAGCACGTCGAGCGCTGCGCCCTCCAGCTTGACCGAGACCAGCGCCTCGACCTCGCGATGGCCTTTGACATAGAGCGGGATGATCTTGCCGTCTTTCTCGGCATCCGCCGTCCAGGCGGCGCGCCAGCGCGGCTCCCGGTCCAGCCGCACCACCTTGCCGATGTTGCGTTCGATCCAGGCGGTTAGCAGGCGTTCGGTTTCAGCCTGCGAGAGCGCCTTTGGGGCAAGGCTATCGGGCATGTTTCCTCCAGGTCTTTTATCGCGCCCCGGTTATCCGGATGCGCTTAGTCCCGGCGAAAATTTTCAGCCGGTGGGTTCAGCATAGGTCATGACGAGATAGGCCACCATCTCGTCCTTGCCGGGGTTGCGATAGACATGCGGCTGGTCGGCCAGGAACATGATCGCATCGCCCGGGCCCAGCAGCCGGTGCTGGCCGGCGATCTCCATGTCCAGCTTGCCCTTCACCACAACCAGGTTCTCGGTAGTGCCAAGCGCGTGCGGCTCGGCTTCGTCCGTGCCGTGGCCCTTGAGGCGCAGCTCATAGAACTCGGTCCGCCGCTCGCCCTCGAAGGGGAACAGCGCCCGGGTCGAGAACTCCCCGTTGGATGAGGTCAGCACCTTCGAGTCCTTGGCCGGGATGACGCGGATGGCGTCGGCGTTCTGGCTGGCGATGAGGGTGGAGAAGGGGACGCCGAAGGCGCAGGCGATCTTCCACACCACATTGATCGTCGGCACCGAGCGGCCGGTTTCGATCTGGCCCAGCATGGCGCGGCTGACGCCGGAGATCTTGGCCAGCCCCTCCAGCGACAGGTTCCGGCGCGAGCGCAGGCGCTTGATATTCTGCCCGACGACGATGCCCAGATTGTCGCCGGCGCTGATCGCCGCCTGCGACTGCGGGCCGTCCTCCTGCGCGTCGCTGTCGGACGAATCGGTCTTACGGGAACGGAGAGCCATAGGGCTTGCCCCCTCGGTTGGATACTGTATCGGACTCTAACCCATCTGACATAAAAGCATCCGCGGTTCGGGGCAATATTGAACAAGCGTCATGGCCCCGCACGGGCGATACCATGTTGCACCGCCAAACTGTCACGGAACCTTTGCCGAAGGCTCACGTTTTAAGTGTCGGTCGCCGGGAAGTTGCCCAGGAACGGCGGCGCAATAATCAATATAGCGCCGGTTAATCTGTTATATTGACGAAGCGGGCCGGGGAAGCTAACTTTGGTCCGCTATGCATTCTGGGCGCCACTCCATCGGGGTTAATACCGATTATGAGCACACTGCTTTCTTTGCTTCGTCCCGGAATTTTTCGCGGTTCGATACAGTCCTGTTGGCGTTGCCGCTGATCCGATTTCACGGCTTTTCGTAACAGTATACAGCCACCCTCTGGGACACTCTCACCGGGCGGCACGCTTCAAGGACACGTCATGACCGACGCCTACATCATCGAGACAGCTACGCTGACCGCCGGCATCGTCGCCGCGCAGGGCCGGGGCTTCCGTTTCTACGCCTCCCATCCCAGCATGTTCGTGCTGGAGGGCCAGTTCTTCGACAGCCTGAAGGCCGCCCAGACGGCCTGCGAAAAGATCGCCCACGCCCCGCGCGAGGAGCAGCGCAAGCGCCAGGATGGCGTCAGCCGCTGGGGCTATCCGCACGAGGCGCTGGCCGAGGCGAGCTGAACGGGGCACCACTCTAACATTTCACCCCCACCCAACCCTCCCCCATCGATGGGGGAGGGTTTTTTATGTGCGCGGCAACTGACTCCCAAAAACAATTCTCTTTAAATGTTTTCTCCCTCCAGGCAGTATGCGCCCCAATCTGGGGGGCAGGCATGGATCTGGGGCTCAAGGGAAAAACGGTGATCGTTACCGGCGGCAGCGGCGGCATCGGCCGAGGGCTGGTGCTGGAATTCGCCCGCGAGGGCTGCAATGTCGTCAGCGCCGATATCGATAGGGGCGCGCATCTGGCCGAGGAGGCCCGCGCCCAAGGCCTCTCGGGCCGCGTCCATCCCGTCGTCGCGGACATCACCAGCCGCGCCGGGGCCGATGCCGTGGTTGCCGCGGCGCATGCGGCGTTCGGGCCGGTCGACGTTCTGGTCAAGAATGCCGGCGGCGCCACCGAGCCGGCCGATTTCGAAAAGCTGACCGAAAAGGACCGGCGCTGGGAGATCGCGATCAATTGCGACGGTACGGTCAATTGCTGCCAGGCGGTGGCGGCCGACATGCTGGGGCGGGGCAGCGGCAGCATCGTCAATATCTCGTCCAACGCGGCGCAGCTGGGCGACGCCGCGGTGACGATGGTGCATTACGGCTCGGTCAAGGGCTTCATCAATTCGTTCTCCAAGGCGCTGGCCTATGAGTGGGGTCCGCGTGGCGTCCGGGTGAACAATATCTCCCCCGGCTGGATCGTGCCGCATGCCGACGAGCATGTGGGGCAGCAGAGTTTCTGGAACCGCTACGGCTTCACGATGATGGGCACCACCGCCGGCATGCAGAAGGCCATGGAGGACGGCACCCTGTTCAATATGCACAACCTCCCGATCAAGCGCCTGGGCCGGCCGGAGGATATCGCCAATCTTGCGCTCTTCCTCGCCTCCGACCGGTCGGGCTATATCACCGGACAACGGATCGGCGTCGGCGGCGGCGCCTACATGCCATAGGGGGAAGAGAGATGGGCCTGCGCCTGGAAGATATCGAGCTGATCAAGCAGCTGAAGCACAAATACATGCGCTGCCTGGATTCGGCCGACCGCGAGGGGCTGCTGTCCACGCTGCATCCCGATCTCAGCATCTGCTACATCGGCGGCAGCTATCGCTTCGAGGCCGGGGGCCGTGACGTGGTGGTGAATGCCTTGTCGGGCATGTGGAACAAGAAATATGCCGGCAGCCACATCGTCCACCACCCGGAGATCACGGTGGCCGAGGACGGCGAGACGGCCGAGGGCATCTGGTACCTGACCGACGTGGCGATGAACTTCAACATCGGCATGACCACGCAGGGCGCCGCGATCTATCGCGACAAATACGTGAAGCTGGACGGCAAGTGGGTGATCCGCCATTCCGGCTACAGCCGCCTGTGGGAACGGTTCGAGCCGTTCGACAAGGCGCCGGTACTGACCGCCCATCTGTTCGCGTCGATGGACCTCCCCGACGCCCAGCCCGGATCGTAAATGCCGAACATCAATCTGCGCTTCGACATGCGCAACCCGCAGCCTGGGACGAACAAGGCTGAGCTCTACAGAACAGCGATCGAGATGGCGGAGTGGGCCGACGCGCGCGGCTTCGACACCGTCCAGATCTCCGAGCATCACGGGTCGGACGACGGCTATATCCCGTCGCCGATCGTGCTGGCCTCGGCGATCGCGGCGCGCACGAAGCGGATCAAGCTCCGCTTCGGCGTCGTCCTGCTGCCGCTGCACGATCCGATCCGCCTGGCGGAGGACCTGGCGGTGCTGGACATCGTGTCGAACGGGCGGGTCACGGTGGCGTTCGGCGCCGGCTATGCCGCGCATGAGTTCGAAATGTTCGGCGTCGCCCTGCACGACCGCGTCCGCCTGATCGAGGAGGGGGTCGAGGCGATCAAGAATGCCTGGACCGGCGAGCCCTTCACCTATCGCGGCCGCAAGGCCAGGGTAATGCCGACCCCCGTGCAGAAGCCGCGCCCGGCCATCTGGCTGGGCGGCTCATCCCCGGCGGCGGCCCGGCGCGCGGCCCGCATCGCCGACCATTTCTATTCCGGCGAGGCCGGCCTCTACGAAGCCTACCGCGCCGAGTGCCTGAAGCTGGGCCATGCCGACCCCGGCCCGTTCCGCGACATCGGCACCGGCTTCTTCGTGGTCACCGGCGACGTGGACGCCGAATGGACCCGTATGGCCCCCTACATCACGCACGAAATGCGCTCCTACGCCGAATGGGCGCTGGCCCCGAACGTCAGCCACCCCCCGGTCCAGATCGACATCGCCGCGCTGCGGGCCTCGGGGGCGTATCCGATCATGACTGCGGCCGAGGGCGTCGCGTATGCGAAGGCCCGTGGGCCGAACGGCGATCTGAGCCTGCACTCGCTGATCGGCGGCATGCCGCCCGAAATCGGCTGGGACCAGCTGAAGCGCTTCGAGGCGGAGATCCTGCCGCATGTTTTGGATTGAACACCAAGACGCCAAGGCGCCAAGTTTTATGAAGTTTCTATCCGCAGATTACGCAGATTTCGCAGATTATTCTGAATGTTACCGCCCGCGACCGGAGGTCGCTCAGTGCGCCTCGCAGTAAGCCGCCTTTGGCGGCGGGCGGCGGAAAGCCGCGCAGCGAGCAAATTCATAAATCTGCGTAATCTGCGTCCATCTGCGGATAAATATTCCGGGGATTTCCTTGGCGTCTTGGCGCCTTGGTGTTCAATCCTCTTCCGATCACGACGACCCTTAAGGAACGTACGACATGACCCTCCAAACCATCCCCCTCGCCGAGGTGCCGAAGTTCGATGAGACCACCGACGTCCTGGTCATCGGGCTGGGTGCGGCCGGGGTCTCCGCGGCGATCGAGGCGCGCAGAGCCGGCGCCGAAGTCCTGGTGCTGGAGCGCGCGTCGGCCGGCGGCGGGTCGACGGCTTTGTCGGGCGGGTTCATCTATCTGGGCGGCGGCACGCGGGTGCAGAAACTGAACGGCATCGAGGACACCGCCGACGATATGGGCAAGTACCTCCAGGCGATGAGCCCGGACGCCGCGCCGGCCAAGGTGAAGCTCTATGCCGAGAGCTCCGTCTCCCATTTCGACTGGCTGGAGGCCAACGCCGCCCGCTTCGACGACCGCTTCTACCCGCACAAGCATTACGAGCATTCCAGCGCCGAATCGCTCGCCTGGACCGGCAATGAGATGGTCTGGCCGTTCCGCGAGCAGGCCAAGCCCGCGCCGCGCGGCCATAAGATGCCGGGCAAGGACGACAAGCATGTCGGCGTGGGTGAGACCGGGGGCGGCGGCCAGGTGATGATGGAGGGGCTGATCGCCACCGCCGAAAAGCTCGGCGCCAGGATCGTCTGCGACGCCAATGCCCGCCAGCTGGTGGTCGACCTGGCCGGCAAGGTCGTCGGCCTCAAATACAGCGTCTTCGGCGAGGATCGGTTCGTGAAGGCGAACAAAGGTGTCATCATCGCCACCGGCGGCTTCGGCATGAACCCGGAGATGGTCGACAAATACTGCCCGGACTTCGGCAACGAGACGATCGGCAAGCTGGGCACCGGCTTCATCCAGGGTGTCGGCCACCAGTTGGGCGAGAGCGCCGGCGCCGCGTTCGAGCACATGGACGGCTATTTCATCACCTCGCCCTTCTACCCGCCGGAAAGCCTGCTCAAGGCCATCCTGGTCAACAAGGACGGCAAGCGCTTCGTGGCCGAGGACAGCTATCACTCCCGCTCCACCGCCGCCTGCATGAAGCAGCCCGACCGCATCGCCTATCTGATCGCCGACAGCGCCATCTTCGAACGCTGCGAATTCCCGCACGAGCTGATCGACGCCTGGGAAACGGTGGAGGAGATGGAGGTGGGCCTCAGCCTGCCCAAGGGTTCGCTGGTGAAGACCCTGGCCGACTACAACACCCATGCGCCCAAGGGCGAGGACCCGGAGTTCCACAAGCACTCTAAATGGGTCCAGCCCCTGACCCAGGGCCCGTTCGCCGCCATCAACTGCACCTTCGGCACCTCGCCGATCATGGGCTTCACCCTGGGCGGCATGAAGACCAACGAGCAGGGCCAGGTGCTGACTGCGGCCGGCCGCGCCATCGCCGGGCTGTATGCGGCGGGCGCCTGCGCCTCGAACCTGGCCTATGACTCGATGGGCTACTCCACCGGCACCTGCATCGGCGAAAGCACCTTCTTCGGCCGCCAGTGCGGGATTCATGCGGCGGCGGGGGGGTAAGAGTCTAACGCGGGGTGCGCGGAGGTTTTCGCTGAGGACGCGGAGGTTTCAGGCCGTCATTCCCGCGAAGGCGGAATCCAGGAAATCCATCCGCAGAGGCGCACTGAGCGACCTCCGGTCGTTGGCGGTAACATTCAAAATAATCTGCGAAATCTGCGTAATCTGCGGATAAACCGGCTTTCCCTCCGCGAAACCTCCGCGCCCTCCGCGTTAAAATCAGACAACAAATAGCGAGGCCCCCATGCCGCTCCAACTGACCTTCCCCCAGGGTGCGACCCTGGTCTCCGGCGGCACCGGCCGTGTGGGTGAGGGCATCGTGCGCGCCCTGGCCGAGGCCGGCGTGCCCCTGGTCTTCACCTACCGCAACACCGCGGAAAAAGCCGCCGCTCTGGAGGCTGAGCTCAACGCCGCCGGCGCAAACATCCGCGCCTGCCGGATGGACAATGCTGACAGCGCCTCCATCGACCGCGCCATCGCCCAGGCCGAGGAGCTGGCCGGCCCCTTGCGCACCGTCATCTGGTCCGGCGGCCCGGTCTTTGCCTTCGGCAAATTGGCCGACATCCCGCCCGAGGCTGCCGCGCAGTTCCTTCAGGACGATGCCATGGGCGCCTACCGCCTGGTCAGCCGCGCCGTGCCGAAACTCCGGGCAAACGGCGGCGGCTCGATCACGCTGTGCACCACCATCGCCAACCGCAGGGTCGTCGATCTGGACGGCCTGTCGCCCTTCTCCAAGAACGCGGTGGAGGCCATGGTCCGCCAGATCGCGGCCGAGGAGGCCGAGGCCCGCATCCGCTGCAACTCCGTCGCCGTCTCCTGGGTCACGCCGCTCAGCAAGGACCAGCAGATCGCCGAAATGGCCCCTCTGCCCCCCGCCGACCGCGACCGCATCGTCGGCGTCATCGAAAACATGGCGGCCAGCACCCGCATGGACCGGCCCCAGCTGCCGATCGAATGCGGCTATCTCTTCGCCTTCCTGGCGTCCGAGCAGGCGACCTGCATCACCGGACAGAGCGTGGCGTTCGATGGCGGGTTTGCGCTTTAGGCGATCTTTCATCCGAGCTGCGGGCGAATAATGCTGGCCGGAACTGCCGTTCCCGCCACTCACCCAAATGCAGTGAAGCGATTTTTACTGCCGGCTGTTATTTTATAGCGACTCCCGCCCTGGAATCTGGAATAGTCGCGGCAAGAGACTAAACGCAAACGGCCCGCCGGAAGATCAAGCGGCCGGCAATACGCAGGACCAGGGAAGATGACCATCACGATATCGTCCGGCCAGACCGTGACGAGCACGACGGTGCCCGGCGGGGGGCATGAGATCGTCCTCGCGGGCGGCACGGCCATCGATACCCTGGTCAAGAGCCAGGGCGAGCTCGAGGTCAAGGGCGGCACCGCAATCTCCGCGGTTGTTTCGGGAGGCAGTCTCCAGGTTTCCTCAGGCGGGGTGATCAGCGGGTTCGCGATGGTCTCCGGTGTGGTGGGTGTCGGCTCCGGCGGCCATGTCGTCGGCGGAACCGTCGAAAGCGCCGGGCGGCTTGTCGTCGTGAAGGGCGGCAGCACGACCGGAACGACACTCTTCGGCCATGTCAGCCAAACCGTCTTCTCCGGCGGCCTCGCGGTCGGCACCATTGTCTCCGGCGGTGGCGATCTGGGCATTTTCGGCGGCAGCGTGAGTAATGCCGTCCTGCATGACAGCGACGAAGCCCTGCTGGACGGCACCGCCACCGGCACGACCTTGTATGGCGGCGAGCAGATCGTCGAATCCGGGCGCGTGGTCCACACGCTGCTGGCCAACGGCGCGGTGCAGGATATTCAGGGTTCCGGCAGCATCGCCAGCGACACGACGCTGGTGAACGGCGCCTCGGCCGTCGTCAACAACGGCGGCCAGACCGTCGGCGTCACCGTCTCCAATGGCGGCGTGCTGGTCATGGGCGGCAACGGCCATGCCAGCAATGTGACCGTCGAAAGCGGCGGCATCATCATGCTGGACGGCGGCACGGTGACCGGCCTGACGCTTGAAAAAGGGGCGATCGAGATCCTCTCGAACGTCTCATCCGGCATGACCGTCACCGGCTCGCTCGTCAACGATCAGCAGATCGTCAGCCGCGGCGCGACCGTCGTCGATACCCATATCGTCGGCGGCACGCAGGAGTTGCGGGGCGGCGCCGTGGCGATCGGCACGGTCATCGATGGTCCGGGCGGCTCGTTCTTCGCCCGGGGCAGGCAAAATATCGAGTCCGGCGCCCGGGCGAGCGGAACGGTGATCGACGCGGTCGGGGAACAGGACATCAGTCGCGGCGGCACGGCGGTCGATACCACCATGCTCGGCGGCTACCTGTCCGTGGCCGGCACGGCGAGCGGTACCATGATCTTCGCCGGCAGCGAGACGGTCGTGACCGGCGGACATGACATCGGCGCCGTCATCGACGGCAACGGCGCCGTGCAGGACGTCTACGGCACCGCCTCGGGCGCGACGATCGAAAATGGCGGCCGCCAGCGGCTGATCGAAGCCGAAGGCAAGACTTTCGGTACGATAGTCAGCAGCGGCGGCGTCCAGGAGGTTGACGCCGGCGTCGCCAGCGGAACCGTCGTGCTCGGCGGCGGCCGCCTGACCGCATACGGCGGCAAGCTCGTCGGCGGCATCGTCAAAAGCGGCGGGCTGGAGGTGATCCATTCCGGGGCGGCGGTCAGCAACGTGACCGTGCAGAGCGGCGGCGAGGTTGTGCTCGCCGGCGGCACCACCAAGGGGTTGATCCTCGCCAACGGCGCCAAGGTGTTCCAGGAGACCTTGTCCTCCGGCATGACCGCCACCGGTTTCGTCGTCTCCTCCGGGCTCTTTCAGGACGTTCAGTCGGGGGCGACGGCCATCGGCACCACCGTGCTCAGCGGCGGCGAGATCACGCTGGCCGGCGGGACGGTGAAGAACCTGACCGTCAGCAGCGGTGGTACGGTATACGACGCCCAGACGGCGCCGTTGACCGGGTTCCAGGTTTCCGGCGCCGTGAGGCTCATACTCGGGTCGGGCGCGTCGACCCAGGGCACGGCGATCTTTCGCGGCGGGCTGGAATACGTCAATTCCGGCGCCAGCGTCAGCGGCGCCCGGATCGCGGGCGAGCTGGATGTCACCTTCGGCGGCACGGCCGTCGGCGCGACGGTCAATAACGGCGGCGTCGCCCGGGTCAACGGCATCGCCTCCGGAACGGTCGTCAAGAATGGCGGCGAGCTGGATGTGACGATCCTGTTCGGCGGCCCCCTCCTCGGCTTTGGGTCGGCCAACAACACGACGGTGCAGAGCGGCGGCGTGATGAACGTCCAATATGGCTCCGCCACCGGGGTGACCGTGCAGAACGGGGGGCTGATGACCGTCCAGTACGGCCCCGCCAGCGGCATAACCGTGCTGAGCGGCGGCGAGCTCCTCGTGGAGGGCGGTGCCGTGTCCGGCGTCACGGTCAGCAGCGGCGGTGTCGAGGCGGTCGGCTTGAACGGCATCGTTACCGCATCCTCAGGCTCCGTCCTCGCGCATATCCATGTGCTGAGCGGCGGCCAGATCGTCTATGCCGGCGGCAAGTTCGTGGATCTGACCGTCGACAGCGGCGCGCAGGAAGCCGTCGCGTCCGGCACGAAGCTGCAGAACCTGTCGGTTGGCCGCGGGGTCGATCTGACGGTGCGCTCGGGCAGCACGGTCAGCGGCGTCACCGTGCAATCCGGCGGCACCATCACGCTCAGCGGCGGCGTGGTGCAGGGCCTCGTCGTCAAGGCCGGCGGCACCGAATATATCGGCGGCTTCGTCTCGTCGTCCGGCATCAGGATCAGCAGCGGCCTGACCGTCGAGGTGGCGGAGAACGGCACGTTGAAGAACGTGACCGTCGCCAGCGGCGGGCGGCTGGTCTATGGCGGTGGCACGGTCAGCGGGGTCACGCTGCAGAAAGGCGCCCAGGTCGCCTTCGCCGGTGGCGAGTTCACCGTCTCGCATGGGCAGACCAGCAGCGGCTTCGTCGTGCTGAAGGGCGGGCAGGTCAATGTCGGCGGCAAGGTGGTGAACACCCTGGTCAGCGGCGGCGAGCTCGAGGTGGCGGGCTCGGCGGTGCTGACCCGCGTCGTGGCCGGCGGCCGGCTCGATCTGGATCTGTTCGCCGGCACGGCCATCGGCGTAACGGTCTCGGGCACGTCCGATCCCGCGTTGGGCGCCACCCCCTCCCTGCTCAGGCTCGGCACGAATCTCGTGGCCAGCAATGTCACCGTAGGCGGCGGCGGCCGTGTCGAGGTCGATGGCGGCGATGTCTTCGGGGTGACCGTCTCCAGCGGCGGCACCATCGCCTGGAGCGAGGACTTTACCCGGATCGAAGGGCTGGACCTCAAGTCCGGCAGCTTTGAGGAGCTGATGAGCGCCGGTGTGCTGCGTGGCGCAACTGTCTCGAACGGCGTCACGCTGGTGGTCGATGGCGGCGGGTCCATAACCGGATCGGCCTATGACATAACCGTCGCCAGCGGCGGCACCATCGTCGACAAGGGCGGTACGGTTGTCGGGCTGACGGTCCAGTCCGGCGGCACCGAGGTCATCGCGTTTGGCGCAGTGGTCAGCAATGTCGTGGTCTCGGCCGGGATGGCGCTCGCGGTTTCCTCGGGCGGCACGATCGGCGACACGACGATCTCAGGCGGCACGGAACGGGTGCTGTCCGGCGGCGTCGTCAACGGGACGGTGACGTTCGGCGGCCCGGGAAAGCTTGCCATCGAGGGCCAGCCATCCGCGCTGCGCGTATCGGGCTTCCAGGCCGGAAGCAGGCTGGACCTGGTGTCGTTCAAGCCCATGGCCGGGGAGACGCTGACCTTTACCGAGAACGCGGCGAAGACCCAGGGAACGCTCAGCGTAACCGACGGCGCACTGACCGCGACGGTCACCCTGTTCGGCCAGTACGCCGCCGCCGGCTTCAAGCTGGCCAGCGACGGCGCCGGAGGCACCGCCATTTCATATGCCGCGCCGGCCACGGCGCAGGATATCGCGACGTCGCTATCTCCAGTGCCGCATCACTGACCGAAGGCGCACGCTACGGCAGGGATCGGCAATCATACCGTGTTTTCGAAGGGGCAATCGGATGAAGTCTGTATCGGAGACCGCGCACGGCCGTATCTCGGGTGGACTGCGTCAGGCGCTGCGGCCGGGATCGAGCCGTGCGGCCGCGCGCGCCTTCGGCGCCGCCTTGCTGCTGAACTCACTGGCGCTGACGGCGGGCGCCGCCGATCCGGACCAGGGCGACGCCGCCGCCCGGCGGCGCGATGCGGGGCTGTATGCCGCCTACCAGTCCGGCAATAGTTTTCGCAGCCTCTATTTCTCGGTGTGCGGCCGCACGCTGGGCAGCGAGGGATGCTACGGGGGCGCCAGCCTGTATCCGAATGGGGTTCAAGGCGCCGTGTTCGGCAAGATCGGCGCTTTCATGGAAAGCGGCCCGGTGACACAGGGCTCCAGGGTCACCCGCTATATCTATGTGCTCGATATCGCGGCCGGGAAAAACAAGGACGCGGTCGTGCTCCATGTCTTCCGCCGGCTCGATCTCCTGGTCCAGGGCGGCGACAGGGTGAGCGCGGAGTTCGTCAAGGCGATTCGGTTGCGTTTGAAAGGCGGCGCGGATTCGGCCCCGTCGATGGCGGCCAGCGATGTCGCGATCTTTGTCGGCACCCAAAAGGCGGTGAATGTGGTCCGCATCTCGAAGAAGGATCTTTCCGTATCCGGCAGCGACAAGCTGGCTGCCGGTTCGGTGCTCTCAATCACCTCGGACCCCAGGGGCTATGTCTCCATCAACTACATACGCGAAGGCTCTGTAGAGTTCGCGATCCGTGGCCCGGACGACACGGGCGGTGGCGGCGGCGGTGGCGTGGCCTACATGGCCGATAACAGAAACGCGACCCTGGTGAGGACCCTGGCAAGAACGCCGGCGGCGACCGCGGCCGACGAGGCGCAGGCATCCGGCCCTTCGCTGGCCGGCCGGCAAAGGTAATCCGGTATCGCTCAGCCACGGCGCATCGCCGGGCAGGGCGTGGCGCGCGCCCGCGGGTTTGCGCAGCAGGACTTAGTGGTGAGGCGGCGCCAGGGCGGCTGTCTCTGCCGCGGCCGGCGCCTGATAGGTCAAGGCGGTGCCCCCGCCATTGCTGCGCGCCAGATGGAAGCCCGCGGCCACGTAGCTTCCGAATAGCGTTATCTGCGCCTTCAGCGCGCCATCTGTGATCGTCAGCGTCTTCTTGGCGGCGTTATAGGATAGGGTTTCGGCCTTGCTGAACGCGAAGCCGTCGAGCCTGATGACGTTCGACACGCCGAAGCCGGCCGCGCCGAATGCGACACCGGCGGCCGCCTGGATATCGAGCTGCCCGCCGCTGCCGAAATACACGCCCGCCAGCTTGCCGCCGGAAAGCACCTCCTCGTGCCCGCCCGCCAATCTGGTTGCCTCCGCTGTGCCGCCGGAGGAGACCACCAGCGTGCCGCCTTGCTCCACGACGGCGCGGTTCGCCACGCCGCCGTCGACGATCACCGTTCCACCGAACGAGACAGTGGTGCCGACCGCGGTCCCCGACAGCCCGATGAACTGTGTGCCGCGGTTCTTGACGACGGTCTTGCCCACCATGGCGCCGCCCGACACGAGCTCTTCTCCACCGCTGGTAATCGTCACATTGAACGCGCCGGGGCTGGCCGAATAGCCCGCGACGATCAGCTTGCCGCCGGCATAGATCGTCGCACCATTCTCGCCGCCGCCGGCGCTGACGATCTCGGTTCCGCCGCGGATGGCCGTGTTCGATGTGACGCCCACATCCTGAACGATCAGCGTAACGCCTTTCGAGATCTGGAAATTCTTGTAGACCGCCGGCAGGGCCGAGGAGGTATTGTGCTGCTCGACGATCAAAAAGCCGCCGCTGTCGACAGTGCCGTCAAAGCTTCCGCCGGTCAGCACGGCGGACCCGCCGCTCAACACGTGGACGCCCGACACGCCGGATTGCGTATGTTCGATCATGACCCCGCCCCGGGAAATGACCGTATCGACCGCCCCGCCATATTCCGCGACGATCTCTTGCCCGCCGCTCTTGATAACCGTTCCGCTCGTGGTCCCGCGCGAGATGGTCTGCGTGCCGCCCGCCAGCACGGTGGTCTGGCTGGCGACGCTCCCGCCGGACAGGATTTGAAATCCGCCGGAGCTGATCGTGGTGTCTGTCGCGGTGGCCGAGACTACGGTCTGCGATCCGCCTGCGATCACCGTGTGGTCGGCGACGGCTCGCGAATAGACATATTGTTTGCCACCCTGGCTGATATAGGTGTTGCTGGCTCTCGCGCTTGAGGCGAGATCCTGTTGTCCGCCGGATGAGATGGTCGTGTTGCGCGCCGACGCTCCCTGAGTGAGCGACTCCCCGCCTGTCTTGATCACGGTGCCGATGACGGTCGCGCCGTTCTGGAGCAAAACCCCGCCGCCTTCTATCAGAACGTCCCTGACAATTTGCCCTTTCTTGCTGTATATTTCGATCTGGCCGCTCGAGACAATGATTGTCATCGGAAATCCCCCATCGCAGATGATAGGGAATACGCAATCTGCCGCTTTTTGACTAGCATTTATTTACGGCTCCTCAAGGTTTGGCCGATAACCGAGGGGCCGCTTGTTTTCGCTACAGGCATTCCCCGACCTGCGCTATCCTCCGCCCGCCGCTGACGGCTTTCACCTAAGAAGGCACGGCGCACGCAGGGCGGGAGAATAGAATGGGATCGGTGTTCTCGGGCTTCCTGACCGTACTGTCGCTCTTCATATTTTTCACAATCCTGGGCAGCTTCTTCACGGTCAAGACGGCCGAAACCGCGGTGATCGTGCGCTTCGGCAAGTTCCTGCGCGTCGCCCAGCCGGGGCTGAACTGGAAGGTGCCGTTCATCGACGGCGTGGCCGGCCGGGTCAGCCTTAGGGTCAACCAGATCAAGCTGACGATGGAGACAAAGACCAGCGACAACGTCTTCGTCACCATCCCGATCTCGGTCCAGACCCGGGTGCGGCCAGAGGCGGTCTATGACGCGTTCTACAGGCTGTCCAACCCCGAGGCGCAGATCCAATCCTATGTCGAGCAGGTGATACTGGGCCACGTTCCCGGCATGACCCTGGATGAGGTCTTCGCCAGCCAGTCCGGCATCGCCGCGGCGGTGAAGAAGGAACTGGACGCCGACATGGCCGGCTTCGGCTATGAGATCGTCAACGTGCTGGTCACCGACATCGTGCCCGACGAAAAGGTGAAGGCGGCGATGAACGACATCAACGCCGCCCAGCGCGAACAGGTGGCCGCCAGCGCCCGCGGCGAGGCGGAAAAGATCCTGGTCGAAAAAAAGGCCGAGGCCGAGGCGGAGAGCAAGGCCCTCCAGGGCGCAGGCATCGCCAACCAGCGCCGCGCCATCATCGAGGGCCTGCAGCGCTCGATCGAGGCCTTCCAGAAGGTCGTCGGCGGCACCAGCGCCTCAGAGGCGATGCAACTCGTGCTGGTCACCCAATATTTCGACACGCTGAAATCGATCGGGGAGAGCAACAAGACCAACACGCTGTTCCTGTCCCACAATCCGGGCGCGGTGAAGGAGATTTCGGATCAGATATTGGAGTCGATGCTGGTGGCGGAGAGGGCTAAGCCCTAGGGAGCCGGCTAGCCTGGATTTCATGGGTCCGGTGGCTGTTGCCGGTTCTTCGGCCCACCGATCCTGATTCTTGTCATTCCGATCTGAATTATCGTCCCGTCGGTGATTTGACATTCACCCAGGATGGTGTTGCCGTCGACCAGCATGGAATTCCGTGAGTTGAGGGCGGAAACGAACCAGGCGCCGTCGCGGCAATCGAAGCGGCCGCAATATCGAGACACGATGGGGTCACTGATCACGATATCGTTATCGGGACTCCGGCCCATTTGAGCGGATGCGCTCTTCAAGAGAAGGTATTGCCGACGACCCGGCTCGATTATGTCGAGGATAAGGTTATGCGTATGTTGGATCGGCGATGACTTGGAGAACACCGCGACCAGGGCGCCGTCATCGGCATCGCGTATCCAGTCGGCTCCTGTATCGCCCGGTGGCGTTGCGAAGTCGTCCGATTCAACCGAACCCGCGGCTTCGTCGTACGGGGATGGTCCTACGGTTGCGGGGCTTGCCCGTCCTTCGGCGATCGGCGCGGCTAAAACCATTCGATGGATGTCGGCTCGCGCTTGCTCCGGCGCGCCTTCCGGTAGCGCAGCAAGGAGTTCGTCGGCTGTCGTGAATCTGGCGCCTGGCTCGTAAGCCAGGCAACGCAGAATGGTCCGCTCAAGCTCCTCAGGCATCTCGACGACACTGCCAGGGGGGATAGGCCTTGCATGCTGATGCTCGTCCAGCAATTCCCGGATTTCATCGCCCACGAACGGAAATATGCCGGTCGTTGCTTGAAATAACAGAACCCCGGCGGCGTATATGTCCGAGCTGACACTTGGGCGCGACCCTGCTAGGCATTCGGGGGCCATGAATTTCCGTGTTCCGATGATGGGAATCTCATTTTTTTCGGCTTTGGCAAATCTCGCCGCGCCGAAATCGAGGAGCCTGACCTCACCATCCTTCTCAACCATTATATTGCTCGGTTTCAGGTCTCCCCAGATGATGCCCTGCTTGTGAACATAGCTCAGGACGTTCAGCACCTCTCGTGTCAGCTCGACGGCGATCTCCCATTTCAGGCGCTTGGCGTTGGAAAGCAGACTGTCGAAAGGAACGCCTGGCGCTATTTCCATCACCAGATATCGCTGGTGACCATTGAGCGCGCTATTCAATAGCATCGGTATCGCCGGATGATTCAAATGAGACATGATCGTCATCTCGTTGCGATTCAGCCTCGCGGTCACCTCGTCGTCGTCGCTGAAGCCGGGCAGGAAGCATTTCACTGCAACTGTCCGGTCGGTGAACGTGTCGGTGGCTTCGTAGATGGTGCCTGTGGCCCCTCTGCGGATCGTGCGCGTGATCAGATATTTGCTGCCGATTCTTTCCCCGCTGCCATATTCCGACGCGGAAGCTTCCAGATCTCGCCCGAGTTCGATCAGCCGGCGGCGTGGCATGCGCCATTTTTCGATGAGCGCGGCATCGTCGATAATCACGTCCAGAGATGCGGCCGCCTTAGAAGCCGTTTCCAGGAATCCCTCATTGACCAAGGCGCGGACGAGTTCACGCGCGACAAGGCCGATCATGTCCCTGCGCGGTGCAATCACGCGGTCAAGGCGAGCGCAGGCATCGGTGATCTCGGCCATCCCGAACAGTGTTTGACCGCGCTCGATGACCCAATCGGCCAGGTGACGTAGCGCGAGGCGATCATTGTCGGCGCGGTCCGGCTCTCTGCGGCCGCCGCGCAAGGCGAGAAGGGCGAGTTCGGCATCCTTGAGACACTTTTCCAGCTGGGCAAGGCATCGGAAGCGCCGAAGGTCGAGGTCGCTGAAAATAAGGGAGGCCCGGCCAGTACTGTCGATATGCACCAGATGCTGAAAAGCGCGGAGTGTCCGCCTTGGGATCCCGCGCCCGCTATAGGCCAGGTAGTCTTTAAAGTCTTGCAGCGCGCGGGGATCCTCGCCGAATTCCGGGCGTGAGTGCAACAGCTGCGCGCATAGGAGTTCGCCTATGTTCGAAATCAGCGGCACATATTCGAGGTGAGAGAATATACTTTCATAAATGCTGTCTCCTTTTTCTGTATCCTCCTCCCACGATCGATGTATTTCCTGGCCGGCCACGAAAAGGAAAGTAACCCCTGAAGTCGTGAGGAGCGATTTCAGATCTCTCAGCGTATCGTTGAAGCTTGAGATTGCGGTCTGATCTGAAGTCTGATCGAGCTTGTCGAGCTCATCGAATATAAACATCAGGCGCAGACGCTGGGGGCGGCGCTTCGACCTCAATCGAGACCAAGTCTTCTGAAGCCAGCCGTATCGTATACTGTCGTTATCCGAAAGTGCCCGCGCAACGCGGATCAGATCCTGCTCGGCTGAGCTTTGTTCATAGGGTAGAAGGACCGATTCGAACATTTGCCGGCTGGATTGGGTGCTGCCGAGCTTTATCTTCGTCATATAAGGAAGGCTGCCGATCGTCAGGCCGATATCTGAGCTTTTTTGATCTTCACCTTTGCGTGTGAGATTTGCGGCGGTGCGTAAGCCCGCGAGATCCAGTTCCTGACGAAGGTTTAAAGGAAGATGCGCAAACAAGCCTCGGCGGACAAGTTCCAGCCGGATGCCGTTGATCATTTGATACAGGAGATTCGCAGGAGGAATCGGCCTGGTTATGGCAAACGACAGATCGATCAGGATCGCGGGCTCGTGCCCGTCCTGCCCAGCCTCGAGCCGGGACGCGACAGCGCGCACGACGGCGTTCGCCAAGCTGGTTTTGCCTACGCCGCGGTAGCCGACGAACAGAAACGATCCGCCATCGGCGCGTGAAATGCGTGCCGCCAAACGATTGACCAGGGCGTCTCGTCCCAGGAGAGGATTCGTGCTGGAAGCGAACCCTCTAGGCTCATGGCTGAAGCGGAATCCCTCGACGAGCTCATAGATTTTTCCCTGAAGCTCGGTGGGAGACTCTATGTCGGCGGGAATAGGACAGATAGGGCAATGGCTATAGGCACTGCTATGGTCGTGCCCATTTGGGCATTGGACGATGCTTTCCGGTGAGTAAGCCGTTTGAGGGCCGCTGTCGGGGCAACTGGGACAGAAGCTGTATTTCGACCTATTATAATAGTGCCCGCGTTTGCATACGGTTATAGCCATGGCCCGTCACTCGATCTACCTTGATAGACGGGACGCCCGAATGCGTTTCTTCAGTGCCCCTAAAGACTAAGGCACAGAATGCGGGTATTCGATCTCTGGGACTACATTTATTTTCTGCCTTTTTGATTGTCGCCCAACCCGGGCCGGCGATGCTGGCGCATGCGTGGCCTACTTCGCTACCACCGGCGCCACCGCGATGTAGCCCGACACCGTCTGGCCGGCGAATTTCAGGTTGTCGATCTGGACGTCCACCGCGTCCACGGCCAGGCTGGCGACCTTGCCGGCGACGGTCGTGCGGATCTGGCGGTTCAGGTAGATGACGATGGAGTTGTCGCCGTTATGGTACAGCACCTCGTTCGGTTTCGGCTTGCCGCTATAGGTCTTGTGGATGCCCAGCGCGTCGGAATCGATCCTGACATTCAGCAGGCTGGTGCTGCCCTGCGCAGACCGGGCGCCGGTCGGCGTCTGGGTGAAGCGGGCCTCGGATTCGACCTTGCCGGTGGTCACCTTGATCAGCTTGCCCAGCGGGCTGTTCAATGTGCCGGTGAAGCCGTGCACCTCGGCCGACGCGGTGCTGAGGATGCCGGCGGCGGTGGTGGCGCTGCCGCTGGCGATGCTCTGAACGCCCGTGGCCGACCGGTCGAAGGTCAGGCCGCCCAGTATCTGGGTCGATTTGGCATAGCTCGACCTGACCGTCTTCTTGTCATAGGCCGGCGGAGCGCTGCCGGTCGCGGGCACTTCGGGGCCGGGGTCGCTCGTCTTGCCGTTCACCGTCATCTTCAGATGCAGGGTGGCGGCGCTGCTGCTGCCGGTCAGCGCCGGCACCGCCGGCTGGGCAGGCGCGGGGCCTGCGGCCGCGGATAACAGCATGACGGCCCCGGCCGTCAGCAAGGGAAAGCGGGACATCGCAACCTCCAGGATCTACCGATCCGGTGAGGTTTAAACCCCGGGTTAAAAGCGCGGTGTGAGATCACGGTGACAACGGCGCGCGCCGCCGGGGTGATTGAATAACATTGCCCGCACCGGACCCAGCCCGCATAATTCACCAGCCATAACAGTAGGAACGGGACCGATGCAGCTGATCCATCCTTCTCCCGAACAGGGCCTTCTCGGCGCGCGCGCCTTGCGCATGGTGGCCGGGGCCGACGGCGCGGTCGGGCCGGCGGCGCAGGCCGTGATGGACGCGGCGCGGCATGTGCTGGTCGGGCTCGACGGGCCGGCCGGGGACCTGCCGCCGATCGCGCCGGCTGAGCTCGCCGCCGGGATTTCGGGGCCGCTGGCCGAACAGCTCGTCCAGGGCATGCTGGTGGTGGGGTTCGCCGACGGGCCGCTCTCCGACGCGGCCTTCGCCCGGATCGGCGAATTCGCCGCCGCGATGCATGTCGATATGCCGGCGCTGCACACGATGCAGAAGATGATGGAGCACCACGCGACGCTCTTCAAACTGGACTTCATGCGCCATTCGCAGATCGGCGGCATGATGGCGGATCAGTACCGGCATCACGACGGCATCGTCGATCTGGCCAAGGACATACTGAACATGCAGGACCTGGTCGAGAACCCAGCGCTCGCCACCCGCTTCATCGCCTTCGGCGACCTGCCGGAAAATACGCTGGGCTATGCCTTCTTCCGCCATTACCGCGACAACGGCTTCGCTTTCCCGGGTGAGAAGCACGGCTTCCCGGTGGCCGGCGCCTATCACGATTTCGCCCATGTGCTGGGCGGCTATCACGCCACCCCGGCGGAGGAGATGCTGGTCGGCGGGCTGGTCGCCGGCTTCCGCAGGACGAACCCGTTCTATGTCATCCTGTTCGTCCAGCTCACCTTCGGCGCCGGCATGAACATGACCCCGGTGCCGCAGCCGACGACCCGCAGCGTCCTGGCCGAGCCGGGCCTGGCCGAGCGCTTCTTCCGTTCGGTGGAGCGCGGCGGGGCGATGAACACCGACCTTTCCGACGGCTGGGATTTCTGGCCCCTGGCGCCGCTGCCGATCGACGAGGCCAGGGCGCGGCTGGGCCTGCCGCGGGAGTAGGGGGCATGAGCGATATCGGGCTGACGGTCTTCGATTTCGCCTATCTCTGGCCCTGGCTCGGCGCGGCGTTGGCCGCCGTGCTGCTGGTCCTGCTGTTCGGTACGCGGCTGTTCCGCACGCCGGGCGTGGCGTCGCGCTGGCACGATATGGCCTGGCTGGCGGTGCTCTCCATCCCGCTCTACATGGTCCATCAGGTCGAGGAGCATGGCGTCGACCTTTACGGCGCGACCTATGCCTTCCGCGGCTCGCTCTGCGCCCAGCTCGGCTATCCCGATCCGCTCGATTGCGGAATTCCGTTGTCCTTCATCACCGCGGTCAATGTCGGCACGGTGTGGGGCGCGACGGCGCTGGCGGCGATCCTCGGGCGCCGCAATAAGCTGATCGCGCTCACCGGCTACAGCATCCCGCTGGTCAACGGACTCCTGCACCTCGGCGAGGGGATCGGCGGCATGGCGTACAATCCCGGGCTGCTGACCGGCACTGTCCTGTTCCTGCCCTTGAGCCTGTGGGCCTTGGTCGCAGGCCGGCGCGCCGGCATCGGGCGCCTGGGGCTGGCCTCGATCGTCTTCGGCGGGGTGCTGGCCCATGCCGTGCTCATGGGCTCGCTGGTCGCCTATCTGCACGGGGCGTTCGGCGCGGGGGCGCTGGTCGCCATCCAGATCGCGAACGCCTTCGTGCCGCTGGCCGCCGCCTCGGCCATGCAGGTATTCCCCCGGCGTCAACGCGCAGTTTCCGCATAGCGGGAAGAGGGGGGCCGGCGCGTCTCCCCCCGTATCACCATCCGAACGGCGCACCGGCAATCCCGCCGGCCGCCACAGGATGGAACGGCTTTCATGTTCGCAGACCCAGGATGGCGCCGCCTCGCGGTGGGCGCCGCGGCGATGGCCCTCATTGTTCCCCTTTCCGGGCAGGCGGCGGCGCGCAGCTGGTCGGTGACCGGCCGCAACGGCGGCACCTGGAACCGGTCGGTCACGCACTATAATCACGGCGGCGGCGATGTCGGCCGCACCGCCACCACGACGCGGCCCGACGGGCAGACCGCGACCCGGACCTTCGACCGCAGCGTCGGCGGGGGCACGATCACCGATACCCGCACCGTCACCGGCTATAACGGCGGTACGGCCTCGCGCTCGGTCACGCGCACGCCCGGCGTCGGCGGCACCGTGACCTATACCGGCCCCGCCGGTGGAAGCTACAGCGAGACCTACGTGCACGGCCCGTGCTGCTGGGGCGCGGGCGCCGCCGTGGCCGTCGGCGCGGCGGTCGGCATCGCCGCGGCCGAGGCCCGCCCGGTCTATGTCCCGCCGCCCGTCGCCGTCGTGCCGCCGCCGCCCGTTCCCTATTACCCGTAAGGACTGACCATCATGAAAATCCGCAGCACTATCGCCATCGCCCTCATCGCCGCATCGGCCGCCGCGCCGGCTTTCGCCCAGGATGTCCGGCAGGCCTGCCGCGACGACGTCAAGCAGCTCTGCGCCGGGACCCAGCCGGGGGGCGGACGGATCAAGCAATGCCTGATGGATAATGCCGCCAAGCTATCGGACGGCTGCAAGCAGGCTCTCCTGGCGGCGCGTGCCGCAAAGCAGGGCGGCAAGGACGGCGGCTGACCCGGTGTCCCGCCTGCCACAGAATTACCACGGTCTATCCTGTTGCAGTGCGGGAACTGAGGGACGGGTGGTCCCGTTGCCAAGGTCGCGAAAGCAGCGGTTTCACCTATGGCACCCACGACCATCCGATCCCCCGAACACTGGCTCCAGCGCGCCAAAGACGCCTGGCATCATGTCGAGAACATGCGCGATCCCGATTCCCGCCTTCAGATGATCGAGATCGCGGAAGGCTATGAGCGCATGGCGCAGCGCGCCCGCGAGCGGCAGCTGCGCGACTTCAATCAGCTCTGACCGCCGCCCGGCGGCTCCGGCCGCAGATAGACGATCAGGCAGGCAACGCAGATGCCCAGCCCCGCCAGCGGATAGCGCAGTGCCACGCCGGTGGCCGCCGCGAACAGGCCCAGAGTGGCCACGGACCGGATCCGCATCGTCCGGCGCACCTTCCTCGCGATCGGCGTCCGCTCGATCAGCTCCCAGATCAGCGCGACATAGGTCGCGTTCACCACGAAGAAGACCCCCGCATAGAACGCCACCGGCTGCGGCGCCAGCCGGCTCACCGCCATCCAGGCGGTCGAGAGCGGCAGCAGTGATATCGAGAACAGGTGCAGGAAATTGAACCACAGCAGGCGTGACGTCGCCTCGGTGGCATAGCGCATCAGATAATGATGGTTCACCCATACGATGGCGATGAACAGATAGCTGACGCCATAGCTCAGCCCCGTCGGCCATTCCTTGAGCAGCGCGGCGAATGTCGCAGCTTCCGGCGGCCGCAGCTCCAGCACCAGGATGGTGATCAGGACGGCGAATACCCCGTCCGAGAACGCTGAGAGCCGTTCGGGCGTCGCTTTGCGCAGCATGGCCTTCCTCCTCGAACCCGGCGCCGCCGCGCCGGCATTCCGTCTATCGGCCTCGATCGGCGGATAGTGGAATCCGCGTGATCCAGCGGCGGATCGGAATTCGTATTGCGCAATGGCTGAGGTGATCTGCCAGGGTAACTTTACATCAACTCAAAGTGGATTGACTCGGTAAGTATGATACATCACTGTCACAAATACGCAGTGCGGGTCAGATATAAAGCAATATTTGAGGATAGCCGCGTCGATACAGTCACGGAGCCTCATTACTACCCACAGCACGCGAAAAGCAGGGCCAAGGAGGCAGGAATGGGCTTCGGTGATTGCGGTCGTAACTACAGTTCCGTCCTTAGACACGATCCGGCGTCCGCTTTACCCGGACATATCGCGCGGCGGCTGGCCGCCGTTGCCGGCATCGGGCTGACCCTGGGGCTGGGCGCGTGCGTTCCCGCCAAAATGGGCCCCACCGTCCAGGTGTTGCCGGGGACGGGGAAGTCCTTCGAAATGTTCCAGGCCGACAAGAACGCCTGCGAGGCCTATGCCGACGGCGAGGTTGCGGGCGCCCGCAAGCAGGCCAACCAGCAGGCGGTCGGAACCGCGCTGGTCGGCGCGGCCCTGGGGGCCGGGCTGGGTGCCGCGGCGGGCAATGCCGGTGCGGGCGCGGCCGCCGGCGCGGCGGCGGGCACGGGCATCGCCGCCGGCAACGCGCAGAATGCCGCGCTGACCATCCAGCAACAGTACGACAACGCCTTTTCCCAGTGCATGTACGCCAAGGGCGAGCAGGTGGAAGGCTATGCGCCGCCGGCGCCGCCGCCTCCGCCGCCGGAGCCGCCGGCGCCGCCCAAGCCGAAATACGACCCGGCCCTGATCAGCGAGATCCAGGGCGAGCTGGCGCGGATCGGCCTCTATAGCGGGGCGCCCGACGGGGCCTTCGGCGCCCGGACGCGCGGCGCGATCAAGGATTTCGAAAAGATGAAAGGCCTTCCCACGGACGGCGTGCCGAGCAGGGCGCTGCTCGACCAGCTGAAGAAAAGTTAGGAAGCATCGCAGGCGGAACGGAGGATGACGTGAGAAGCGCGGATTGCCTGACATTGGCGGCTATGGTCGCCTGCGGCCTCAGCCTGGCGGCCGCGCCTGCCTGGGCGGACAATAAGAAGAGCGCGCCGCCGCCTCCGCCGCCGCCCCATGTGGCCCCGCCGCCCCACGTCGCGCCGCCGCCGCAGATGCGCCCCCAGGCGCAGCCGATGCAGCGCCCGGCGCAGCAGCCCCAGGCCATGCAGCAGATGCGCCAGCCGGGGGGCGCGGCGCATCCCAACCAGGCCATGCAGCAGCAGCGACAGGGCGGCAATCAGGCGATGCAACAACGTCCCGCCGCCAACCAGGCGATGCAGCAGCGTCCGGCGGCCAACCAGGCCGCGCAGCAGCATCCGGCGCAGGCTGCCCGCGAGGCGCGGCAGGCCCAGCAGGCGCAGAAGGCCGAACAGGCGCGGACAGCCGCCGAGCAGCGGCGTCAGCAGCAGACAGCCGGCCGTCAGGAACGTTCCGGACAGGCGGCCCAGGCCGCGGCGAACCGCCAGACGGAGGGCACGCGTGCCGGCGAGCAGAGGGGCGGGATGGCCGCCGCCCATCCGGTGGCCTTGGCCCCCGGCCAGCGCCCCGGCGCGGCCGCCGGCCAGCATTTCAACGAGCATGTCCGCGATCCGCAGCGCGAGCATGTGATCGCCGCCGCCCACGCGCATGATTTCCACACCCGCGACGTCCGCCGCTTCACCACCCAGGAGCGTGAGCATTGGCGCACCGGCCGCTGGCACAATGACTGGCATTCCGGCCGCTTCGGCTGGTGGTTCGAGGTCGACGACGTCTGGTACGCCTATCCGGCCCCGATCTTCCCCTACCCGCTGGAAGTGGCGCCCGTCGTGGTCGAGGAGGCGGTCGGCCCCGTGATCGAGGATCAGCAGCCCGTCGCGGCCGCCGCCGTGATCGTCATCGCCCCGCTGCCGCCGCTGCCCCGGGCCGCCTATCACTGCAGCAATCCCGAAGGTTTTTTCCCGTCGGTGCAGGAATGCAATGCCGACTGGGTGGCCGTCGGTGCGCACTGAGTTCGAGGGCTGATCATGGCGAGCACGGGAAAAATTCTGTCGATGGTGCTGGGCGCGGCCGTGGTGGTCGCTCTGGCGGGCGGCGGCGCCTATTATGTCCTCGACGTCATGTCCGGAACCGGCGACGTCTCGGTGCGGATCGTCGAGCTGGTCAACAAGCCGTACAGCGTGGGCCAGACCACGGAAGTGTTCGACCGGCCGATGGCGTCGGGCAAGTTCCTGACGCGCGTCCGCCAGGGCGGCTCGGTCACCGTGCTGGGCATCGTCGACGGCAATGGCTGGCTCCAGATCGGGCTGCCCGGCAACCAGGTCGGCTATATCCCGGCGGCCACCGTGCCGGGCGTGCTCGGCGACCAGGCCCCGAAGGTCGCGGTTGCTCCCCAGCCCGCGGCTCCAACTCCCGCTCCCGCCGCCCAGCCGCCCGCGCCGGCCCCGTCCCAGCCGCCGGCCGACACCCCGCCCGCGCCGGCGCAGGCGGACGCTCCGGCCCAGCCGGGCGATACCGCGTCCAACGAACCGGAAGCGCCGCCGCCGGACGACATGGTCGATTTCCAGACCGTCGACCGGCAGGCCAGCGTCCTTCAGGCGACCGGCCTTTATCTGGCCCCGAACGAGCGCGCGCCGCAGGCTCTGCAGATGCAGCCCGGCCAGAAGGTCGAGATCATCGCCGTGTCGAAGGACGGCAAGTGGGGCTGGGTGAATGTCAGCGACGGCACCCCGGCCTATCTGAAGCTCGCCGACCTCAGCGGGGCGGAAACCTCGGCCAGCCAGCAGTAATCGCCGTCTTCAGGCGCTAGCGGCAGCGCTCCGTCTCGGCCTGGGAGCCGCGGGCGGCGCAGGTGCCGAAGACCATGATGCTGCAGCCGTCGGATGGGGAAAAGCCCAGCGGCTGATTGCGCAGCCACGCCGCCGTGCCGCCGGGGCACTGCGCGTCCAGCCGGGACATGCCATCCTTCCGCGCGGCCTGGCAGGCCTGGAAGCGGTTGCCGCCGGTTCCTCTTCCGGTCGCCTGGATCCGGGTTTTCTGCGCAACCGTCGCGCTGGCCTTCACCATCTGGCACGAGGCGAGGCGCTGGCGGATTTCGGGGACATGCAAACTGCTGCCGTGGGCGGCCAGGAAATTCCGGTATTCGGCGCTGCTATGCAGCTCCAGCGCATGCCTGAAATCGGCCTCTTCGGCCGCGTTCGCCTGCTGGCCGCTGCCCGTATTCTGCTGCTGCGCGGGCGGCGCTGTCTGCTGCTGTGCCTGGGAGGCCTGCTGTGCGTTTGCCGCGGCCTGCGCCTTCGCCGCCTGCTGGGCCTTGGCGGCGGCTGCGTCGGCCGCGGCCTTGGCGGCCGCGTTCAGCGCGTCGATGCCGGCATCGGCCTCGGCCAGATGGCGTCCGTGCTGCCCCTCGATCTGCTTGTAGGTCTCATAGCCGGCGACCGTGTTCAGCTTCACCGCGGCGTCCCATTCCAGCCCGTCGATCCGCAGATCGGCCTCCTCGGCATGGCCCCCCTTGGGCTCGTCGTGGAGGTAGCCCTGATAGGCGGCGACGGAGTTCTGCAGTTCGGCCGCCGCCCAGGCGTCGCCGTCCTGCGCCAGCTGATGCTTCTTCCACCAATAGACGCCGCCCACCGATGCCGCGATCAGCGCCGCCGCGGCGACCATCAGGGGCAGGGCGCTCGAGCGCTGCGGCCCCACCGCCCGCATCCGCGCGGGGGCCGCGGGCTGGGCCGCCTCCGGCGCGCCATCCGTGGCTGCCTCATGCGCGGCCTTGCCGACGAGTATCGTGCGGATCTGCGTCGCCAGCCGCTCGATCGCATGTTCCCAATTCCCGAACATGTCGATCCATTGCCGCGTCGCCAACTCGTACTGGAACGCCTCCGCCGGAACGACATCCTCGACCCGCACCGGCACGACCACCAGCTTGTGCTGGCCGGCGAGCGCGACCTCTTTCTTGACCTCGTCGGAATTGTTCGAGTTTCCGCTGAACACGATGACCATCGCGCTGGCCGTGCGGATGGCCCGGATGATCGATTCCTGGAAATTCTCGCCCGGCCCGATGTCCCGGCTGGACATCCAGCAGCTGATGCCGCGATTTTCCAATGCGCTGCAGATCGTTTCGGTGATCGCGCGATCCTTGGAGGAATAGCTGATGAAGATGGGGGCCGTCATCTGTCGGGCTCCGAACTGACTGGTGTTCCCTGGATTTTGCTACTTAGTACGCTGCTAAGTGCAGATTAGACCGAAGGTTTCGGTTCAAAAAGCAGGAAAATGCAGTGCCGGGATCAGTGTGAGAGCCGTCCGGGGCCAGCCGCTCGACCGGGATCGGTTCACTTCATCGCCATCCCGCGAAAGCGGGGATGGCGATGAAGCGCGTGCGCCTAGCCTTTTGCCCGATCCAGCGCCTGGCCCAGGTCGGCCAGGATATCGTCGATATGCTCGATGCCGACCGACAGGCGGACATAGCCGGGCGTGACGCCCGTGGCCCGCTGCTCGGCTTCGGACAGCTGCGAGTGGGTGGTCGAGGCCGGGTGGATGGCCAGGCTGCGGGCGTCGCCGATATTGGCGACGTGGTAGAACAGCTCCAGCGCATCGATGAACCGGCGGCCGGCCTCGGCCCCGGCCTTGAGCTCGAAGCCGACCAGCCCGCCATAGCCGCCCTTGAGCACGGCGTCGGCGCGTCGGCGCGCCTCGCCCTGCTGCAGGCCGGGATAGATGACCTGGGCGACCTCGTTTCGCTGGGTCAGGAATTCGGCCACGTCGGCGGCGTTCTCCGAATGCTCGCGGATGCGCAGCGGCAAGGTCTCCAGCCCCTGAAGATGCTGGAAGGAGTTGAACGGGCTCGCCGACGAGCCCAGGTCGCGCAGCAGCGTGGTGCGGGCCTTGAGGATATAGGCGATGGGCCCCAGCGGCTTCACCGCCTCGACCCAGACGGCGCCGTGATAGGACGGGTCGGGCTGGTTCAAGAGTGGCTGGCGCGCGGGCACTGCCTCCCAGTCGAACGCGCCGGAATCGATGATCATGCCGCCGATCGAGGTGCCGTGGCCGCCGATATATTTGGTGGTGGAGTAGACCACCACCGCCGCGCCATGGTCGAACGGCCGGGCCAGGATCGGCGCTGCGGTATTGTCCATGATCAGCGGAATGCCGAGCGGCCGGCCGATCTCCGCCACCTCGCGGATCGGGAAGACGATCAGCTTGGGGTTCGGCAGCGTCTCGGCGTAATAGGCGCGGGTGCGATCGTCGGTGGCGCGGCGGAAATTCTCAGGATCGGCCGGGTCGACGAAGCGGACCTCGATGCCCTGCTGGCGCAGCGTATTGGCGAACAGGTTCCAGGTGCCGCCATAAAGGTCGGTCGAGCTCACCACATTGTCGCCCGCCACCGCCAGGTTCTGCAGCGACAGCGCCGAGGCCGCCTGGCCGGACGATACCGCCAGCGCGGCGACCCCGCCCTCCAGCGCCGCCAGCCGCTGCTCCAGCACGTCGCTCGTCGGGTTCATGACCCGGGTATAGAGATTGCCCAGCTCCTTCAGCGCGAACAGGTTCGACGCGTGCTCGGTCGAGGCGAACTGGTATGAGGTCGTCTGGTAGATCGGCACCGCCACGGCGGTGGTCGCCGGATCGGCGCGCCATCCGGCATGCAGCGCCAGTGTCTCCGGATGCAGGGTCTTGGCCATGTTCGTCTCCCTCTCTCTATGGCTGCGATGAAGGTCTTGCGCCGGCCTGTTGGCAAGACCTTTCGATCGGCCGATGGCGGCTAATGACGCGCGACGTGCTGTGAATATTCCGCCGCGTCAAAGTTGCACAAACAGATTGGCCGTTCCGGCCGCGTCACTGCATTGAGCGGAACTGTGAAAAGGCGTTAGCGTTTCGGAAGCACCTTGTTCTCCAATAGACGAGGAGTGACGCCCATGAAAAAGGCCCATGCCGGGGTCGGCCCCAAATATCCCCATGTGGTGACACTGGTCGGCGCGACCGGCGACCTGTCGCGGCGCAAGCTGCTGCCCGGCCTGTTCCACCTGATCCAGGCCGGCTTCATTCCCGGCTGCCGGATCATCGGCGTCTCGCTCGACGACATCGACGTGGACGGTTTCCGGACCATCGCCCGCAAGGCGCTCGATGAGTTCTCGACGCGCCCGGTGACGGCGGCCGACTGGGCGGAATTCTCCAAATGCCTCGACTATGTGCCGCTGTCAGCCGGGGCAAAGCCGCTCAGGGCCGCCGTGAAAAAGGCCGAGGCGTTTTTCGAGGGGCAGGAGACGCGGCGCGTCCACTATCTGTCGGTGCCGCCCAATGCGGCGCTGGCGGCCGTGGGGCTGCTGGCAGAGGCGGGGCTGGTCGAGCGTTGCCGCATCATCATGGAGAAGCCGTTCGGCGTCGATCTCGAAAGCGCCCGGTCGCTGAATGCCAAGCTGCATGAGGTGTTCGACGAGGAGCAGATCTTCCGCATCGACCATTTTCTGGGCAAGGAGCCGGCGCAGAACATCCTCGCTTTCCGCTTCGCCAATGGCCTGTTCGAGCCGATCTGGAACCGCAACTTCATCGATCATGTCCAGATCGACGTGCCTGAGGATCTGGGCATCGGCCAGCGTACCGCTTTCTATGAGACGGTCGGCGCCTATCGCGACATGGTGGTCACCCACCTGTTCCAGATCCTGGCCTTCGTCGCCATGGAGCCGCCGACCGCCCTGGAGCCCGGGCCGATCAGCGAGGAGAAGAACAAGGTCTTCCGCTCGATGCAGCCGATCGATCCTATCCATGTCGTGCGCGGCCAATATGCCGGCTATCGCCAGGAGGACGGGGTCGATCCGGAGTCCGAGACCGAGACGCTGATTGCGCTGAAAGTCCTGATCGACAACTGGCGCTGGGCCGGGGTGCCCTTCTTCCTGCGCACCGGCAAGCGCATGGCGGAGGGACAGCGCGTGATCTCCATCGCCTTCCGCGAACCGCCCAAAAGCATGTTCCCCGTCGGCTCCGGCGTCGGCGCGCAGGGGCCTGACCACCTGACCTTCGACCTCGCCGACGCATCCAAGATGTCGCTGTCGTTCTACGGCAAGCGGCCGGGGCCGGGAATGCGGCTCGACAAACTCTCGCTCCAGTTCGCGATGCGCGACACCGGCCTGATCGGCGACGTGCTGGAGGCCTATGAGCGGCTGATCCTCGATGCCATGCGCGGCGACCACACGCTGTTCACCACTGCCGAGGGCATTGAGAGGCTGTGGGAAGTCTCGATCCCGCTGCTGGAGGCGCCGCCGCCGGTCCGCCTCTATCCGCCCGGCTCCTGGGGGCCGAAGTCGATCCACCAGCTTGTCGCCCCGCATGCCTGGCGCCTGCCTTTCGAGCGCGCCTGGCGCGATCCGAACGGGGAGGGGCAGTAGGGATTTATCGTGCCGGCGAAAAGGTTGCGGTGTAATGGAATAACGCAACCGCGAGTGGAGTCTTTAGGGCGCAACGGGATCGTATGTCCCACGAAGACGACCACGCGACGAGGGATGGCTGGAGATGGGCGGTATCGCTTCACTTGCCTATGGCATTGTCAGTTACTTCATTTTTGTCGGCTCGTTCAGTTATGCGATCGGTTTCATCGGGAATTTCGGGGTGCCGAAAACGATCGATTCCGGTACGCCCGGGCCGCTCGGGCAGAGCGTCCTGGTGGATCTGCTGCTGCTTGGCCTTTTCGCGGTCCAGCACAGCGTTATGGCGCGCCGGGGCTTCAAGGCCTGGTGGACCCGGATCGTTCCCGCCGCGGTCGAGCGCAGCACCTATGTGCTGCTGTCCAGCCTGCTGCTGATCCTGATCCTGTGGCAGTGGCGGCCGATTCCGGCGCCGGTCTGGACGGTCGAGAGCCCCGTCGTCGGCGGCCTGCTGCTGGTGCTGTTCGCGCTCGGCTGGGTGGTCCTCCTGATCAGCACGTTCCTGATCAGCCATTTCGATCTGTTCGGCCTCAAGCAGGTCTATGCCAGGTTCCGCGGGGGCGGGGACGAGCCGCACGCCTATGCTTTCACCACGCCGCTGTTCTACAAGCTGGTGCGCCATCCGCTTTATCTGGGCTTCATCATCGCCTTCTGGGCGACACCGGCCATGACGCTGGGGCACCTGCTCTTCGCCGTGGCGACGACAGGCTACATCTTCATCGGGATCGTGCTCGAAGAGCGGGACCTGGTGGCCGCCTTCGGCGACACCTATGTGCGCTATCGCGCCAGCGTGTCGATGATCGTGCCGCTGCCGCGCCGGCGGAACTGACGGGCGTTCAGGCGGTCGCCGCCAGCTGGATCACCCGAGCCAGCACCAGCCCGCCGGCGACGAGCAGATAGAGGCGCAGCACCACCATCCAGAGCCGCGTCGGCGCGGTCATGCGCATCGGCGTCAGCCGATCCAGCGGCGGCATGCGCCAGCCCATCCGTCCTGCCCGGTCGACCTCGGCCGGCGCGTGGGACGACAGCAGGAAGATTGCCGCCGTAACCACCGCCAGCGCCGTTCCGCCGCCCAGGATGGCGAGGATCGTGCGCTCGCCGATGTCCGGATACAGGACGGCGGCGGTCAGCACGATCGACAGCAGCACCAGCGCGGCGATTACCGCGCCGGTGAACAGGTTGAGCCAGCGGCCATTGGCCCATGGCCCGAGGACCTGCCGATCGTTGCAGAGCAGCAGCAGGAACACCGTGGCGCTGGGCAGCAGCACGCCGGCCAGGGTCTGGACAGCATTGGTCAGCAGGCCCAGCGGCGTGCCCGGCGTCAGCACCAGCGCGGCCGCGAGCGCGACCAGCGCGCCGTAGACGGCATAGAATCCCTTGGCCTCGGTGGGCTTGCGGTGCAGTGAGTGCTTCAGCGACAGCACGTCGCCGATGGCATAGGCGGTCGACAGCGACACGGCCATCGCGCCGATGATGCTGGCATCGATCAGCGCCACGGCAAAGAAAGAGCCTGCCGCGCGCCCGACATATTTGCCCAGTCCCGCCGCCACGGCGCCGGCATCCTGGAAATCGCCGAATTCGGGCCGGCCGGCGAAGGCCGCGGCGGTGAAGGCCATCATCGCGGCGGCGCCCAGCACGACCAGCACGATGCCGATCCACAGATCGGCCCGCTCATAGCGCATGAAGCGCGGGGTGATGCGCTTGTCGATGACGTAGGATTGCTGGAAGAAGAGCTGCCATGGCGCCACCGTCGTGCCGACGATAGCGATGATCAGCAGCATGATGTCGCTGAGCTTTCCTGTCCTGGGCAGTTGCGGCACGGCGAAGTCGTGCGCGATCTGCTCCAGCGGCGGGTGTGCCCACCACAGCACCGGCAGCAGCAGAAGGCTGCCCAGGACCAGCAGCATGGCGAACCGTTCGAACCGGCGAAAATCCCCGGTGCCGGCCGCGCCGATAATGACCACCGCGCCGGCGATGACGCCGTATTCCCTGGGCAGGCCCAGATAGTCCAGCGCCAGGCTGATGCCGATGAACTCGGTCACGATGGTGAGCGCGTTGAGCAGGAACAGGTCGATGACGCTGAATGCGCCCCAGAACCTGCCGAATCGCTCGAAGATCAGCCGTGCATGGCCCACGCCCGTGACCGCACCGAGGCGCAGCACCATTTCCTGGTTCACATAGAGGACCGGGATCAGGAGCAGCAGCGTCCATAGCAGCGACGTGCCGTATTCCTGCCCAGCCTGCGTATAGGTGCCGAAACCGCCGGCGTCGTTGTCGCCGACCATGACGATCAGCCCCGGCCCCAATATGGCGAGGAGCGTCCGCAAACGCGCCCACCAGTTGGGCCGCGGGGCCACGTCGTCCTGCGCGATCGTGCTCGACGAGGCCCATATGGGCCTCGTCGAGCACGGTCATGGCCGCTCCCCTCTCGCTCTGCGGATACATCAACGGCGCGTGCAGCCGCCGAGGTCGGGCTCCCATACGGCGATCAGATGCCCATCGGCATCATGGTGCCAGTGGCAGATGAGGCGGCGGCGGACAGGAAGCCGGTCGAGCGCGAACAGGCGGGAGAGCTCGCCGGCCGCCGGATGGGACGTGGTGACCGGCGCCGTGGCCGGACGGAAATCGAGGAATGCGGTGTTCATCTCCGCGCCTCCTTCTTGCTGGTCGGTTGGGCCAGCCCGGAAGGCGCGAGAGGAGCGGGCGTCAGGCGCCGCCTGTTCTCGAGTCTTTCCGGGCGATCGATACCGTCCCGGTCAAAGCCGCGCTGCGACTATGATCCTCGGACGGCGTGTTGCTAGATCGCGGGTTCATGGATCCCTTGAGGGTGGTTGCACGATATGCCGGCGCGGACACATGTCCGGCTCGACATAAGTCCATATATACCCCCCAGGGGGATAGTATCAACCCCGGCGCATCAGAAAATATAGACTTTCTGCGGAATGCAACGTTATACTCCCCGGGAGGAGGGTGTAGCTAAATGGCACTTGAGCTGAAGGAAAAGCAGAAATTGCTGAACCGTGTGCGGCGGATTCGCGGTCAGCTTGAGGCGGTGGAACGGGCGCTCGATCAGGATTTGAGCTGCGCGGCGATCCTGCAGCAGGCAACGGCCTGCCGGGGTGCGCTCAACGCCCTCATCGCGGAGGTGGTCGAGGACCATATCCGCGAGCATGTCATGGACCCCTCAGCCCCCCGGGACGATCCGCGTGCGCAGGCCGCCGAGGAGTTGGCGGAGATTATCCATTCCTATCTGACGTGAGAGATCACTGGCCGGCCAGATACGCCTCCAGCTGATCCAGCGTCCCGCCCCAGCCCTGGTTCAGCGAAGCGAACATGTTGCGGAAGACCTCTTCCTCATCGTCGCTGGCGCCGAACGGACTGGCTTTGAGCGTCAGCAGCGTCTTGCCGCCCTCGTCGGCCAGGGTCACCTCGTTGTGGATTTCCAGGGGTATCTCGCCGCCGAAGGGCGCGCGGGCGATACCGCAGCCGGCATTGGAGAACGAGTTCAGCCAGACGAGCCGCTCGGGTGCCGCGATCTCGCGATACATGAACCGGCCCCACATCTGCTCCTGCCCCGGAAAATGCATGGCGAAGTGGAAGAAGCCGCCGGGGCGGAACTCGAACCTGTTGACCCCGATGACGCAGCCTTTGGGGCCCCACCATAGCCCCAGCCGTTCGGCCTCGCTCCAGCTTTTCCAGACCAGGTCGCGCGGCGCGGCGAAGCGGCGGGTGATCGTCAGCACAGTGTCCATCTCATTCCCCCCGTCGGGCGCCGGCCTGGATTTCAAACAGATAGCTGTCCAGCCGGTCGAAACTGTCTTCCCACAGGTGCTGGTACGCTTCGACCCAGCGCGAGACCTTCTCCAGTTGGGCCGTTTCCAGCTTGCAGGGCCGCTTCTGTGCCTCCTGCCTGCGCGAGATCAGGCCGGCATGCTCCAGCACCTTCAGATGCTTGGAGATCGATGGCTGCTTCATGTCGAACGGCGCCGCCAGCTCCATCACCGTGGCCTCGCCTGACGAAAGGCGCGCGAGGATTGCCCGGCGGGTCGGGTCGGCAAGGGCGGCGAAGCTGAGGCTGAGTGGGTCGTCCATAATATTCCTGATCGGCTATATAGCTAATAGCCTATATATTAGGCGCACGTGTCAATAGATTCCGCACTTGAAAAATCATCCGAAAAAACCTTGCGCTCAAAATGTTTCTTGCTAATATGGCGTGGAGGGAAAGCTTAAACAGTGAACGGAAACACCATGTCCTATTCGCCAGGCCGGATGAAATTCGGGGCGTTCTTTGCGCCGATGCATCCGAACACCGTCAACCCAACGCTGGCGATCGAGCGGGATATCGCGCTGATCCAGTGGCTGGATGAGCTGTCCTATGACGAGGCCTGGATCGGCGAGCATCATTCCGGCGCCTATGAATGCATCGCCTCGCCTGAGGTGTTCATCGCCACGACCGCGGAGCGGACCAAGCATATTCGCCTGGCGACCGGCGTCTCCTCGCTGTCCTATCATCATCCGCTGATCCTGGCCGACCGGATCGCCCAGCTGGATCACCAGACGCGCGGCCGGCTGATCTTCGGTGTCGGGCCGGGACAGCTGGTGGCCGACGCCTATATGATGGGCGTCGACCCCAGCCAGCTTCGTCGCCGGATGGACGAATCGCTCGACTGTCTCGTCCGGCTGCTGAACGGTGAGGTCGTCACCTGCCAGACCGACTGGTTCACGCTGCGCGAGGCGCGCTGCCAGATACTGCCCTATCAGCATCCGACGGTTGAGATGGCGGTGGCCTCGGCGATCTCGCCCACCGGCGCGCGCACCGCCGGCAAATACGGGCTCGGCATGATCTCGGTCGCCGCCTCCAGCCCCGAGGGCTACAAGCAGTTGGGCAACCATTGGGATATCTGCGAGGCCAAGGCCGTCGAGCACGGCAAGACCGTTAGCCGCGACAACTGGCGCGTCGTGACCCCGTTCCATGTCGCCGAGACGCGCGAGCAGGCGTTCAAGGACCTCGAATTCGGCCTCATGGACATGATGAAGTATTTCCGCAAGTTCGGCGGTTCGGCCTTCCCGGTCGCCAACTCGTTCGACGAGGCGGTGAAGATCTGGACCACCGGCGGGCTGGGTGCGTTCGGTGTCGGCGTCGTCGGGACGCCGGACGACCTGAAGGCCCATATCGACAAGCTCCAGGGCCAGTCGGGCGGCTTCAAGACCTTCCTGTCGCTGGCCCACAACGCGGCCGATTTCGCTGCGACCAGGAAGTCCTACGAGCTGTTTGCGCGCCACGTGATGCCGCAATTCCAGCATTCCAACAACAACCGTACCCCGTCGCTGGAATGGGCGGCGGAGAATGCGGACCGGTTCATGCCGCACTATATTGGCGGTATCCAGAAGGCCATTCAGGATCATCAAGACGAAGAGGCTGCGCGCGCCAAAGTCGCCGCGGCCGAGTGAGCAGGAGGAAGCAGCCATGACCCCCCCGGACGTCAGCCTCGGCGATACGCCGCACAAGACCGCGCCGATCCCCTATGTCAGCGGCGAGAAGCCCGGCGTCGGCCATTACGAGGAATTCGCCACCACCCCGCTCGAATTCCTGCACCGCGCCTATGAGGAATGCGGCGAGGTGTCGGAGTTCGACCTGGCGGGGCTGAAGACCGTGCTGATGGTGGGCGCCGAGGCGCACGAGGCCTTCTTCCGCGCGCCGGACGATCAGCTCAACGCCGCCGCGGCCTATCAGATGATGGTCCCGGTCTTCGGCGAAGGTATCCAGTTCGGTGCCCCGTCCGAGATCGAGCGCCAGCAGCTGCGCATGCAGTATCAGGGTCTGCGCTATGAGAAGATGGCCGGCTATTACGCCAAGGTCGCGCGGGAGGTGAAGGATTTCATCGCCGATTGGGGCGACAGCGGCGAGCTCGACTTCTACGAGGCCTTCACCGACCTGACCTTGAAGACCTCGACCCACTGCCTGCTGGGCTCGGACTTCCGCGTCCAGCCCCTGCTCCAGATCGTGATACAGCTCGGCGAACTAGCCGGTCAGCTTGTAGCGGAAGTCCGAGCCCAGCAGGCAGTGGGTCGAGGTCTTCAAGGTCAGGTCGGTGAAGGCCTCGTAGAAGTCGAACTCGCCGCTGTCGCCCCAATCGGCGATGAAATCCTTCACCTCCCGCGCGACCTTGGCGTAATAGCCGGCCATCTTCTCATAGCGCAGACCCTGATACTGCATGCGCAGCTGCTGGCGC
>Ga0105238_10000613_pt1 | contig 37472 bp, 33 predicted proteins | sample KBSC34metaG_FD_81526 | JGI IMG/M metagenome (GOLD analysis project Ga0105238, IMG submission 81526) | Corn rhizosphere microbial communities from Kellogg Biological Station, Michigan, USA - KBS C3-4 metaG | ecosystem: Host-associated > Plants > Roots > Rhizosphere > Soil | place: Michigan, USA...
CAACTCGGCCCCGGCCTGGTCGCCGGACGGCTCGCGCCTGGCCGTGGCCCTGACGCGCGATGGCCTGACCCAGGTCTACGTGATCAATGCCGACGGTTCGGGCCTGCGCCGCCTGACCAACAGTGCCGGCATCGATACCGAACCGCAGTTTTCGCCTGATGGCGGTAGCGTCTACTTCACCAGCGACCGCAGCGGCGGCCCGCAGGTGTACAAGGTGGGCCTGGATGGTGGCTCGCCCCAGCGCGTCACCTTCAATGGCAGCTACAACATCAGCCCGCGCATTTCGCCGGATGGCAAGACGCTGGCCTTCATCTCGCGTCGCGACGGTCTGTTCCAGCTGTATGCACTGGACCTGACCAATGGCCAGGAGATTCGCCTCTCCGACGGCAGCCGTGACCAGTCGCCCAGCTTTGCGCCCAATGGCAAATACATCATGTACGCGACGGAATCTGGTCGTCGCGGATCCCTGGCCGTCGTTTCCGTCGATGGCCGAATCAAACAGCGTCTGACGACGCAGGCCGGTGATATCAGGGAACCGACCTGGGGTCCGTTCATGAAATAAAGAAATCCAATATTGCTTTCATCACGACAAGGAGAAATCCAAAATGCGCACTATCAGTACCTTCGCCCTCATCGTCTCCAGCGCTGTTCTGCTGGCCGCCTGCTCGTCGACCAAGCTGGACGACAAGGCCAACGCTCCCGTGCAGAACGGTGCCAGCAACGGCGCCGCTGACACCCGTGCCGTCGGCACCGTCAACGCCGGTTCGGTTGATCCGCTGAACGACCCGCAAGGCGTGCTGGCCAAGCGTAGCGTGTACTTCGACTACGACAGCTACACGGTCAAGCCGGAATACCGTACCGTCATCGAAAACCACGCCAAGTACCTGGTGGCCCACAAGGACCGCAAGGTCATCATCCAGGGCAACACCGATGATCGCGGTGGCGCCGAGTACAACCTGGCCCTGGGTCAGAAGCGTGCAGAAGCCGTCCGCAAGGCACTGGTCCTGCTGGGCGTGTCGGATGCACAAGTGGAAGCGGTTTCCTTCGGCAAGGAAAAGCCCAAGGCACTGGGCCAGGATGAATCGTCCTACGCCGAGAACCGTCGCGCTGACATCGCTTACCAATAATCGACATGCATACCGCTTTCAAACTGAAATCGGTAACCGTGGCGGCCTTGCTGGCCGCCACGGCTTTCCTACCGCTTACCGCCCGTGCCGGCCTGTTTGATGATGACGAGGCGCGCAAGGCCATCCTGGACATCCGTTCCAAGATCGAAGCCCTGCAGCGTGACGTCGCCAACAAGGCTGACAAGAACAGCGTCCTGACGCTCTCGGACCGCAACGACAACCTGCAATCCCAGATTGCGGCGCTGCGCGGCCAGATCGAGGTGCTGACCAACGAGATTACCAACGCCCAGCAACGCCAGAAGGATTTCTACGTCGACCTGGATGCACGCCTGCGCAAGCTCGAGCCGCAGCAGGTGCAAGTCGATGGCCAGACCGTGGCTGTGGGCGTGTCCGAACAGCAGGCCTATGATGCGGCCCTGTCGCAATTCAAGGGTGGCGACTACAAGGGAGCGGCCAACGCCTTTGCCGACTTCATCAAGCGCTATCCGCAATCCGGCTACGCCGCCTCGGCGCAATACTGGCAAGGCAATGCCCTGTACGCCCAGCGCGACTACAAGGGTGCCATCGCTGCGCAGCAGGTGGTGGTGAAGAATTATCCGGACAACCCCAAGGCCGCTGACGCCCTGCTCAACATCGCCAGTTCGCAAGCTGAACTGAAGGACAAGGCAGCGGCCAAGAAGACCCTGGAACAGTTGATCGCCAAGTATCCGAACACTCCTGCCGCACAGACCGGCAAGGATAGGATGGCGTCGCTCAAGTAAGCGGGTTCATCGCGGTGGTGGTATTTGATGAACGATCATGATCGTTTGTGAAGGCACAGTGTTGACACCGCCGATAGAGTTTGCCTATAATAGCGGTCTTTCGGGTCGTTAGCTCAGCTGGTAGAGCAGCGGACTTTTAATCCGTTGGTCGCAGGTTCGAATCCCGCACGGCCTACCACGAACTTGCAGCAAGAAAATCAAGCACTTACGAGAAATCGTGGTGCTTTTTTTTCGTCCATAGCTATGGACTGCCTATTCAAAAACTGGCCTTTGCCGGAATTCTGCCGGAACCGGAAAATCCAGACCAAGCGTTCAATCAACGTACTTGGGAACTTGAAATGGCATACATACAGCAACGCGGGGAGTTCTGGCGCGTCGAAATTCGACGGCGCGGACACAAACCTGTCTATCACACCTTCGACACCCTCAAAAAAGCCCAACAGGAAGCACGGCGCATCGAGGCGGCCATGGATGCCGGCTCCTTCGTCGATCAATCTGAAGCTGAGAAGACCACCCTCCGCCAGGCTCTAGAACGCTATCGCAAAGAGGTAGTACCGAATAAGCGCCATCCATACCAGGAAGAGCGGCGCATTGATCGATGGCTTGAAACTGACTTGGCCTACAAGACACTAGCCGGACTTAGGGGAGCAGATTTTGCTCAATATCGAGACCAGCGCAGAGCATTAGGACGCGCCGAGAATACGATTCGCCTGGAGCTTCAGTTGGTGAGCCATTTATTCGAAATCGCGCGCAAAGAATGGGGACTGGAGGGACTCCCCAATCCGCTGAAGAATATCCGCAAGCCAGGAGGTAGCAGAGCGAGGGAACGACGACTGCTTCCAGGCGAGTATGAACAAATTTTGGCCCACCTGCAGGCAAGCGCCAACTCGTTCGCCGCTGCGGCATTCACGCTTGCCATAGAAACAAGCCTACGTCAGGGCACACTGTTCAAGCTTCAGTGGGAATGGGTCAACCTAGAAAAACGCCTTATTCACATTCCCAAGATCGAGCGCGAGAGCGGAAACAAAGGCGTGCCGGCAACCCTCCCCCTTTCGACAAGAGCAGTCACAGTACTAAGAGCCCTTCATGATGCCTACCGGATAGCACACCCGGATTGCGCCCTTACCGGCCAAGTTCTGGCCACATCCGCGAATTCCGTCACCTGCATTTGGAAGCGTGCCATGAAGAAACTAAATATTTCGGATCTCCGCTGGCATGACCTCCGCCATGAGGCCGTATCTCGTCTCTTCGAAAGAGGCTTCAACCCATTAGAGGCGGCAAGTATCTCGGGGCACAAAACTCTGCAAATGCTCGCTAGATACACGCACTTACGTCCAGAGTCACTCCTAGACCGGCTCGGTTAGGAACGCGAGTAAACCCAGAGAAACAGAACTTGGAGTATCAACATGCAAAACACCCATTTCATCGTCGGAACGCTAGTCGTCGAAGATCTCTTGTGCGAGATGTCGCAGGAACTTGAAGAAAATGCTGATGCCCTCAACCGTCTGGTGGCTTGCCTGCATCCGATGCTTGATCGCGCCGCAAAGGCTTGGAGCACCCCAGCGACCCTGCACTCAGTAATTGCAGCCCAGCGCCAACTGGCCGTGCAACTGCCCGATCCCTTAGCAGCGCCGGCATTCGATCGCTTCGTTTCGAACATGGCCGATGCATGCTAATGTTCGTTTCACCCTGCCGAACCAATACGGCTATGCCTTAACTTCGCGACAAAGCACCATGGAGCGAGCTTCGCCGATTTTGGCGAAGTTCGGTGGTAGAGCACGGCGCAAGGCGACGTGCTCGTAGCCCACCGAAAGCATGGTGCGCATATGGGACGCTTGCGCATCGACATAATGTCGACCATACAAAAACAGAGTTCGGCAGCGGTGCATAACCAAGAGGTAAAAGGTGAAAACCTATGGGGCGAAAGGTGAAAGTCCATGGGGCGAAAGGTGAAAGCCTATGGGGCGAAAGGTGAAAGCCTATGGGGCAAAAGGTGAAAGCCTATGGGGCAAAAGGTGAAAGCCTATGGGGCGCAATCAGGCCCCATAAGTTTTCACCTTGCCCATAAACTTTCACCCTGAACTCTTTTTCCCTTTTAAATTCAAGACATTAAAAGTACGTAAACAGTATTGTTTGTATGTTTTATAAAAACAAACAACAACAAGCCGATTAAACGTTAAAAAAGATGCGCTACTGTTCTTACGTGGCACGCCCGCGTCGGTCGACGCCGCCGGCATTCCATGATGCGCAGCGGTGCCCTTCGGGCATCCGACCATTCGGCTCCCTTTGGTCGTCCCGGCCGTTGGCCGTGATCGGACTCAAATCGCCGCTGCCGTGTGGCCAATGTGAATTAAGTTTGTTTTAAAGAAAACTGAGGTTTGCAGCAAAACTCGAAACCGCCAAAATCGCCATATGGAGCGTTTTTACAGGTGACATGGTGAATCCCGATCACAACCCGCTTAAAAATCGCCCCAAGGGCTTTCCGTAGGGTCTGACGACATTTATTTCTTTCTCTCGACAAGATTAAGGCGGCTCTGTAATTCTTGTCACAACACTCTGAGAAAGCGGCGGTAGCGCCCTAGATTCACATGACCAGAAAAATCTTCATCGATACGGAATTCACGGACTTCCTCGACTGTCACCTCATCAGTTTGGGAATGGTGGCGGTATCGGGCGAAGAGTTTTATGCAGAGGTGCCCTACCCAGACGCCGCCTGCAGCGCGTTCGTGCGTGAGGCAGTCATCCCCTTGCTTGGCTCAATAGAGGACGCACAATGCCCTCTTAATGAGCTTCGACACAGGATTCTCAGCTGGCTCAGTCTCGTTCGGCACGATAGCGAAATTGTCGAAATTTGCTTCGATTTCCAGACCGACTGGGACTTATTTAACGACGCAATGGACTACAGGGTTCCAGACTGGTGCCGTCCGCGACTTATCGCACGAAATATCAACGAATTGCTTCGTTATTCTTTCCACAAGAAAAATAAATTGCCTGAGCATCATGCGCTCTATGACGCTCGGGCAAATCGATATGCATTCCGGGAGCGCCAGAGTGTTACTAGTTGACGCGTTCGGTATTTTTCGTTCGTTCCCGGATTCACGTGCGTTTTTCCGCAATGACGACCCTAGCAAATTGTTCAACATCCTACCTACGATAATTGATATATCCGATGAGCGCTCACGTGGAACGGTATTTTCTCGAGCCTTGCCTATAATTAAACTAGAGAAAATAGAGTCTGTCGGATCCGAATAGAGCCGTCGGGCAGCGGTGGGTTCCAATCCAAAGCAGCAGTAGCACCGACTGCGTCGACCAGAATTGTTGACATTTTCGATATAGGTAGAAGATCCGCCAATACCGACTTCATAACAATCTAATATAATTGCTGAGCTTATACACCGACGCGAAACCATAGATCGGTATAGGGGAGGAACCACCTTTGCGCATTAATCACGCAGCGCAGATCTGCGCGCTTTCGGCGTCGGAGCTTGAAGAATTCGTCGACGAATGGATTGCCCAACGTTTTAAGGACTACCACGCCCATGAACTTTGGCGTGGAACGGGTGATATGGGGCGCGACGTGACGGGATACGTGACTGACCGTCGCCTGGAAGGTCCGTGGGACAACTTCCAGTGTAAACAACTCAGTTCGAAGCTGTCCGAGCACTCTGCCTTTGTCGAGCTCGGCAAAATTTTCAAGAACTCAGCCGATGGCGCCTTTTCGTTGCCACGAAAGTACACTTTTGTCGCACCATACGGCCTTGTTCGGAATGCTCGGGATTACATAGCCCATCCCGAAAAGTTCAGGCAAGCTTTCTTGGACCGGTGGGACACATACATCGCTGATGACCTAGTGGAGAACCAGGTCATCAAGCTAACGCCGGCGATTGAGGCAAAAATCAAGGCGTTCGATTTCACACAGGTCGACTGGATTGACGCTACCCGCCTCGTCAAGGACCCCGCTTGCAAACCAGTGCTGGTGGCTTGGTTCGACGATGATCCAGGGGAGTGGACAAGGGACGCCGTTCCAGACGAGATTCAGGCTAGCGAGTCGGTCTACATCGGTCAGTTGCTCAAGGTCTACGACGAGAAGGGACCCGGAACGTATCCCGACGCTGCGACGGCGCTTGCTTGTCCTGAGGTCGGCCCGAATCTGCGCATACAGCGCACTCGCTTTTTCGATTCCGTTGCCTTTGAACGATTCTATCGAGATTCTACACCCAAGGATTACTTGAAAAACTTCAAGGATGACATCTATCTTGGTGTAGTCGATGTCCATCAAGGCATCCATACGAACCGATTCACTCGGCTCGGCCAAGTGATGCAGCAAGCGGCCGTTCTGCAGCCGTCAGGCGTCCTCGGCAAGCACGCGAGCACACCAGTCAAGCAAGGCACCTGCCATCTCCTTGCGAACGAGGGGCTGTTGCCATGGGACAACTAGAGCGCAATGCTTCGTCCGAGCATCTGTTCAACAGCACGCTTGAAACAGGAATCAGAGCACTGGTGGTGCTGGAGGCTTTCTATCCGCGGTGTTGCGACCTAATGGAAATGACCTGGCTAGACCATCTCGTGGTACACACCGGCGACCTAGATGGCCAGGATGTACCGGAGAGCCTGCACCCGGACCTGCCCAATCGCGCAGGGGAATTGCTCGTTCGCCGCCAACTGCTCGAGAAGAGCCTGCGCCTTATGCAGCAGGTGCATCTTATTGAAGTCATCGAAACTGAGGATGGTATCGTGTTCGGCGCTAGTGAGGATGCACCGAGCTATCTGGATCTGCTGCAAGCGCCATATTCTCTTGCCCTCAAGGAGCGTGCCAATTGGATGGCCGACCGCTTTGCTGGCATGAAGACCGCCGAGATGCGGGCATTGATCGAAAGTCGCATCGGGCGGTGGACCGCTGAATTCCGAATCGAGGAGCTGCCTGCGGAGAAGCCAAAATGAATGGTATTCGCTTGCGCCATTTGGTCTTTACTGGCCCGAACGTCGAGTCTGCCGAACTTGAGTTCGACGATGGCTTGAACATCGTCTATGGTGCCTCCAATACCGGGAAATCGTTTGCGTCCAAGACCATTCTCTTCTTGCTAGGGGCGACCACGAGCCTGCCCCAGACTGAGGAGATCGCAGCATACGACAGTGCCTGGCTAGGCGTTACCTTGGGCGAACAGGGCGACTTCACGCTCTATCGAGCGACGCGTGGCGGACATCTAAAGCTGTACACAGGCCTAGTCAAGGGTGCGCCGACAGACAAGGGGATTGTGCTAAGGGAAAAGCACGACCAGAAACGTACCGATACTGTGTCGCATCGACTGTTGAATGTAATTGGCCTTACTGACAAATGGGTGGTACGTGACGGTAACGGGAAGAAGGACTCGCTGTCCATTCGCTTGCTGTCAAAGTATGCCGTGGTGGCCGAGGACGACATCATGTCCGTGACAAGCCCTGTCTATTTGTCGGGAAGTCCGTCAGAGCGCCCCTTCGAGCGGAACCTTTTCAAGCTCCTTCTCACTGGAAGCGACGATTCGGCCGCTGTTACGGTCTCCAAAGAGACGGAGCGCAAGGCCGCGAAGGTTGCGAAGATTGAGTTGGTCGACGAATTGCTGGCGCAGCTGGACGCTGAGCTCGGCGATGAACCACCAAAAGAGAAGGAAACCGAAGAGCAGCTCAAAAGATTGGATGAGAGCGCCGACAGTTTGCTCACTCGGTTACAGACTGCACAAACCGAGCTCGATAGCCTCGTCGTTGAGCGGCGCAAATTAGTCGACCATTGTCACGAGCAGGAGGAGCGCGCCGGCGAGTTAGAGCTCACTCTGCAGCGTTTTTCAAAACTGCAAGCGGTCTACGCATCTGATCTGGAGCGTCTACACTCCATCGAAGAAGGTGGGGCCGTGCTGATGGCAATGGCAGGACGGGACTGTTCGGTCTGTGGTGCTCCGCCCAGCGCACAGACCCACAGTCACGCAGCGGACGATATCTCTATGTCGCAAAAGGCCGCTGCCGCCGAAGCTCGCAAGATTGAGGGCGAGCAGCGAGAGCTGGCGCACGTGGTCACTTCGCTTGAGGCGGAGGCTGTTAGCCTGCAGAAGGTCATCGAAAAGCGTAAGGCCGATGCCGAAATACTTGGCGTTAGCATTCAGGCACTTCGTCCTCAGGAGGCGTCGTTGCGGGAGAGCTACGCGGTTTACAATGCGAAGCGTGCTGAGCTCCTCAAAGTTCTCGATCTCTATCAGCGTCGTGCAAAGCTGGTCGCGCGGCGAATGGAGATCGGGGCTACGCCCACCAAGCGGCAGGGTGAGCCTGCGCCGATAGGTCCAGACTCGACGGCAATATTCGATTTCGGCGAAACGGTAAAGATGGTGTTGAAGGCATGGAAGTTTCCCGACGCCGAGAAAGTGCAGTTTGACGGGAAGGCTAACGATATCACCGTCGGTGGCAAATCCCGCGCGGCCAACGGTAAGGGGGTCCGGGCGATTCTACATGCAGCTTTCAATGTAGCGGTGATCGTGCACTGCATCGAAAAAAAATTGCCGCATCCAGGCTTCCTAGTACTCGATACGCCACTACTCACCTACCGAGAACCGCTGGAATCCAAGTACGGCGAGCTGTCTTCGGACGAGGCGGCGCTCAAAGCCACATCGCTCGCAGAACACTTCTATAAACATCTTGCGAGCCTCGCGGCCCATGTGCAAGTTATTGTCATTGAGAACTCGGACCCACCTTCAGCGATCACCGAGTTGGCTCGCATCGAGACCTTTACCGGCAAGCTGGGCAACGGGCGCGCTGGGTTGCTCGCAAAAATCTCTTAGCACTTCATGCGGACGATAGCGTCCTTATAGCGTCTGGATGGGAGAGGACGAATGAGCACGAGTAGGAAAATATCTGAAATTGCCGGAGAGCTTGTAAGCAATGGGTATGTGCTATTAAGACGCTATTTGCCGTGCATGAGAACGGATGTCGCACTGAGGAAGATTGGCGAGATTGAGGCCGTAGATGGTTTGGCAGTGATTCAGCAGCTGACTCCGAAGAAATTACTGGAGGCGACACCAAACACCTATAGCGGCAACTTTGGAATGGGTGAGTTCCCTCTCCATACCGATCTTGCACATTGGGCGAAACCTCCAAGATACCTTGCACTTCGCTGCGTCAAGGGGCGGGCGGATGTGGCTACTCTGCTTTACGACGGGAATACTTTGATTGGAGAGTTAGGAATCAATCCGCTACGGATGACAGTTGTTCAGCCCAGGCGCCCCATGCAAGAGGAAATGCCCTTATTGCGCCTCTTGGAGCGCGTAGAGGAGGCAGATGTGCTTCGTATACGATGGGACAGTATATATATTAGGCCCTCGACTCCAATATCTGAGAAGACCTTCCAGCGGGTTATCCACTTTCTTTCAAATGTTAAGCCTATTGAAGTCGTCCTTCTCCAACCAGGTGACACTCTGATTATAGACAATTGGCGAATGCTTCATGGCCGTTCAATTGTGTCAATCGATGCAAACGATCGCCGCGTCGATCGCGCCTACATGAGGTTAATAGCATGAAACAAGGAGCAGAGGAAGCATCCAAGTCCATTCACGTATGGGATAAGGACTTGCTCGTGGCGAAGGCGCAAATATATGCAGAAGAGATGCTATCGTATCCGCGTGATAATTGGCGCTTCGGTTTAATGTCCACGTTTGTCCTTGAGTTTGTCTCGCGCGCGGCACTCGCTAACGTGAGCCCTGCACTTCTAGCGGATCCAAAGGAGTGGGAGCATTTGTACTTCGCACTTGGGCATCAGCCGAAAAAAGCAAAGTTCAAACCTCGTTCGATCGATATTAATGCGGTACTGGACCGTATGCAGGCAATTGTGCCGGAATTCACGGAGGAGCTAAGAGGTTTCGCTCTTGAGCATATCAATCGGAGAAACGAGGAACTGCACAGCGGTGGCACCCCGTTTGCTGGTCTGAAAAGCGGTTGGCAAGCGCGCTTCTATGAAATTTTGACTGTATTGCTCAAATCACTAGGTGAAGAACTTTCGTTGCTGCTACCAGCGGAAGAGTCTAAGGCAGCAGCGATGATGATTGCTTCATTTAAGGATGAGTCTGCGAAATCGGTCAAGAGAGATATCGAGGCACATAAGACCGTATGGGAAAAAATCGACGCGGAAGAGCAGAGCAAGCTCACGAAACAAGCATCCGCGTGGGCTACACGGCAAGCAGGACATCGTGTCACATGCCCTGCCTGCGACACAGAAGCTTTGGTTGTTGGAGAGCCGATTTCGGAACCAAAGCGTCGGCTCGAAAACGCCCTAATTGTTGAAACACAAGATTACTTGCCGAGTAAGTTCGAATGCATCGCCTGCAGATTGAAAATTGCAGGACTGTCTCGATTGTCGGCCTGCGGCCTTGGCGAACCCTACACCAAAACGTCTACCTATGACGCCGCCGAATTTTATGCAACCGAAGACGATTACAGCGGCTATGAGGACGACAACAATGAACCTTGATTCATGAACGTCTGAAGAAAAGTCGATGGCAAGTTCAAACTTTTTTGATGGACTCATTGGAAATATCTCTCCCGTCGTGGCCCTCTATAAAGACATCGTTTGTTCGGGCGTGCGTGTCGAGTGTTTCCCCGGAGGTATTAGCCCTCATACAGGGAATGGGGGTACCTTTGCAACGGGCGACTGGCATCCAAACGAAAGCGTCTGGAAGATCTATTTCCCTTTAAGCGCACACGCTCATCAGGTCTATCACGAGCTTTTGCACGTCCGGTTTAAAAACTTGAAAGGGGCACCGGCGATGGCGGCCAGCCTTTATGAGACGCAACTGCGGCCAAACGTGGTAGAGCTAAACAATGATTTTGATCACGCTTATGTCGTGCCACTGGAGATCGCCACATACCCGGAAGCTGCTGCGTATTGGGAAACTGATTTCACCCGCGTGCTAGAGGGACTTCCACCACCTTCCTCAGAGCAGGTCAACGTAGCCCAGCGAAAATTAACCCTTCTGCGCGGATGGCTCATATTGCCGAACTCGATGCCGACTGCCACTGTGACGCACCTGTTTGGTCGAGAGTTGGCGAACGGTGGATGGCTAGATGCAGCGAATGAGATGACACATCGAGTACAGGTAGCCGGGGCCAACAAAGCCCTGGCGGTTCAAGCATTCCGAGAGGCTCTTGGATTTGATTTCCCACCGGTTGCCAAGGTCATATTCTTGAAATAGCAAGGACACAGCCTCTGGCGGACTTCTCACTATTGAATCGTTCCACCAGTCGCATGCAGAAATAGAGCAACGCATCGGATGCGTTGTCGGCAAAGATATCCCGCATACGGATACGCGACCAGCAATCTATTACCTCTGCCATCGCTTGTATCCTGGGCAACGCCAATTGCCGGGGAAAAGGCACCAAAAAGCGAACAATTGAAATCGCTATGCCTGATTTGATCACGACCTCATACTAGGTTATCCGAAATACTTGTGTAATCCCCAAATGCATGATCTTGGGGGTATATGCTCATCATGTCACGCAACGGCCAGATCCTGATATGCCTTCGGACATTATTTAGTGATCCCCATAAACTATTTGAGAAGAACAAATAGTAAATTTGGTCGGCAGATCGTCCCTTTGAATTCGAGCGTCAATGTGACTCTAATTTGCTCAAAATCTTGGATCGAAGAATGTGCATTGAATTCGTCCCGCAAAAAATTGAAGTCAATGTGACTCTGGTTGAGAGCGGGCAGTAGAAAAGGCGTCAATGTGACTCCGATTTCTCCACTGTTTAGCTTAAAAGGTGTGTCTAGCCCAAGTCAACGTGACTCAGAAATGCGGCAGTATGGGTGATGGCCACGCTAATTTGGAGCTATGGAGCGACGCTGATAAATCTGCGGCAAAGCGGGCCGCGTTGCTCGAACCGGGCGCGCAGCATGAATATTGGTGGGGCTAAGAGGAGTTCGACTTGAGGAACGAGCTCTTCCATAGAACTTACGCGTCATGCTTGCTGACTGCCCTAGCGCCACGGAAATTAGATCATCGTCACCTAATTTCCCCTTGAGATCAGAGGCAAACTGATGACGGAGGCAGTATGGAGTGATATCGCCACCATTTTTTCTATCGAATTTTCCGGCTCGACGGATCGCCGAAGTCAAAGCTGCTCTCCCGCACTGGATTTCAACTTCTCTTTCTCCGGCTAGGTCCGTCCACAGGGCTTTGTACAAAGACGATACTAGTGGATGCATCTCTCCGTCTGTACGATATTCAAGTTCTCTCCAAGGCTGCCCCTGTAGCCTCTTCACCTTGGCCCCCTCGATATATATTCGAATACTATGTTCAGAGACGAACAATTTAATGCCTGCTTCGAGTTCTTTAGGGCGGCAACCTGTAATCGCCATAATCAAAAAGCCCAGATGATGCGGCGTTCGGGCCAGGCGCTCAGCCATCTCTTCGCGCCAGCTATCTGGGAGCGAAGACAGTTCACGGCGTTTACTGGATCTTGGAGCTGGAGATTTAATGGGACATTGACCGTTAGAGGACGAGATCCTCGCGCGTAGCTGAGTCGCCGTTGCCAATATCGACTTCATTTCCATTACTTTCGCGAGCCAAGTTTCTTGGGCTATTGTGCTATCACGTTGATATTGGTCTTGAGCACTTAGCATTCGCTCTATCAGAGCAGACGTTGCCCACTTGGCAGCAGCTACGCGCAAGTAGAACGTGTTTTTCTTTTGCGTATCACATATCGCGGCCCATAGCTGTTCCGCATTCTTATCCGGAGATTTGGATATCAGTCGGGTCATCTCGGCGGCGTAGAACTTTGTGGTGGGCTTCGATGTATCCCCGCTGACAGAGTTCTTTTTTAGCCACTCACGAGCTTGCCGAACGATATCGAATGCTTCATTTTTTGAGATCAAAGAATTGGTCATTTGGGGGGATTTATATTGGGGTGACAAAGGCCGTTCTGTCGCTAACGCGACTCGCAAGCGAGCGAACGGCCACATTAATTGTCGCCGTCGGCGCTCGGCATCCCTCGCGCGACCATCGACAATTAATGTCGGCTGGCAGAGTCACATTGACGCGTTCAAGAAGACGGAACATGGGCTCGAAGTAACTTGTCGATCTCGGAAGCCGGCATTGAATATTGCGAACCGGCCTGCTATCGTTGTCAGTATCAATTTGGGAGAACGTGCAATGAGCGCAAATAATTTTTCTGACCCTAGCTTTGCATACGCCATGGGTGTGCAGCGCGGGCGCACAGAACGCGCGGAATCCAACGCGGCCGCCTGGAGAAGTCATGCAAAGATTCTCGAAGAAAAATTAAAGATCGCAGAAGAGGCCCAGATGTTTCGCGAAGTGGCACGAGAAGCCACCATCGTGGTTTTGGAAGCTGCCCTTGCTGCACTGAGCGCCAAGGACCCATCCTCGCCCCTCCTCGATGGAAACCTCCGCGAGCAAATGCGCCGCAGGCACATCGCGGATACTCTTGCGACGAGGGGGTATCAGTTCGATATCTCCAAGGGCGAACTAATCGGCAAAACCCGCTGAACGCGTCCAGATCTCTCAGACTCATAGTCCAAAAAGATCTTTGTTAGATGGCGTCTTGCTGAGCGTCATATCTGGTCGGCTTTCCTCAACGGTACCGCCTCCTAAGCGCCCTAGACCTCCCGCTACTCCTTGTTTTGCTTCCCTAACACCACCAGCTAGGATCTGATGACTCTCATCACCTGCGCGTTCAGCATTTGGAATGCCGCCGGCGGCATGGCCTAACCAGCGCATGATGTTGTCTGGGATGAAGTGGATGAGGGAGAACACCACATGCACAACCGTTGTCATCAATGTGGCATAGATGCCAATGAATGCTAAGAAAGAAACAATACCAGTCGTCGAGTCGGCTTGAATACCCGCTACAACTGTCATGAATGCTCCGTTAATCAAGCCTGTAACCGGCTGTGTTAACAACATTGCACCAATCAAACCAAACACCATGAGCGTTGGACGCATGACAAGCGAGAGGATCATCATCCAGCCCGGACCAGCCCTACCCACAGCATCATGGCCTTCGGGATGCACGTGAGCTACCGCGAACAGTGGACCTGCGATCACCGACTCTAGTACAAGCACAAACCAGTTGACGACGGAAGTCATCCACGTAATGAACGGAATCATTGGCACATAAGTTGCGAGAACCACGCCAAAGAAAAACAAAGCAATAACCAAAGTGGTCACTACTCCGGAAAGAAGCTGCAGTACGGCTCCCACATCGAAGGCCAGTCCGACAGTTCCCTTCGCAATCACCGAATTCGCGACGCCAGCAGCGCTTGCCATGGCCGCAAGACATCCCTCCCCAATACCAACGATCGTATCTCCGAACGACTTCATCTGGCTCATGTGATTCAGGTTGGAGCCGGCAATCTCCTGTGTCATCTGATTGATGCCGCCCATGAAGGGAGCGGACAGTAGCTTGCGCACATACTCCCACGCACCTTCGCCGGCTTGCGGCAGCCGCACGTCAGTTTCGGTGTAGTACGCCTGGCGCACGCTGTTCGAACGATCCTTGGCGTATTCGTCGGCGACCGCCATTGCGTCCTTGTAAGTCTGGAGCACTTCCTGTGTTTCCTTGTCGTTGATCGCGATAGGATCCGATGTTGGAAGGCCATTCAGAGTAGATTGCATCACATCGTTCATCTTCACGATATGGTTGTACCAGGTACCGGCATAGATCCAGCCGCCATCTTTGGCCGCGGCCAGAAAGTCGGATCGCGCTCGATCATTCGTTTGGTTGACCGCGTTTTTTGCCGCCGTGCGCAGCGCGTTTTCGTAGTTGTTGGCGGCCGTATCGATTGCGCCGCCGGTGGGCTTGTCACCGGTCACGATTTGATTTGCGACAGGCTGCAGCTCCTTGATCATCGACTGAAGCGCTGCGGCGTGCGCTGCCAGAATTGGCTCTTTCAGAACCTTGGTGTTGCTGTTGCCCTCGGAGGCCTCATAAGACTGCTTCCAGGAGACCCCACCGCACACATTCTTGTTGATGTAGCTGTTGTCGTTAGCGTTCCAGGTGTACTTGGTGACGCTGTAAGTCGCATTGGAGAAGTTCTTTGCCGTCGTGTACATGGCAACCGGCGGGGCCAGATCGAACACGTCGTAGTTGAGTAGCTCGCCAGAATTCATCATGACCTGCTGCGATGTTGCAGGCTCGATGCGCGTGGAGCGGCCAGACTCGCTGTATTGCTTATTCATCGCTGCGGCGCAGACCTCGAACCGCAGAATGTTTGCTGCCAGCGGCCGGGAGTCTGGGATCATCGGCCGGGAGATCATGTTGTCCCGGCTCATTTGCTCAATGGCGGCGTTCCACATCTTGTCCGCGATACCGACGCCCTGCAGGGCGAGCCATAGAATCCCGATCTGGATCAGCGAAAAACCTGAACTAAGCGGCAAAAGCAGCGCCGTGCCGCCGACGGTGCGCAACGGAATCCAGATCGATGACATCTTCCGGCCGAGCAGTTCGCCATCGTGCGCAGAGTCGACCGTTCCCTTCACGGTCGTGTAGCCGACGAAAAGCATGCCGACAAATAGTACGGCTGTGTTGAAGATCGACATCATGGAGCCGAGCACCGTATCCGTCGGCGCGGCTGAGGCCTTGCCCCCTGATGAAATGAGGCCGACGATATCGCCGAATATCTCTCGAAGAAAATCGACCGAAGTATCACCAGGAGGAGGCGTAAATTGAGCGATTGTTCCGCTCTCTGGGCCTGCTAGGGCAGAACTAGCCAGCGTGCAGATTGCGAATGCTGTGAGGACACGTTTCATTTTTCACCCCGAAGCGTCAGCGATGGGATAAAAAATGCATCAATGATCCAAAAAATCCAGTAAGGGAAGATCGCCCACTTAATACCGAATTGAAAATAGGAAAAAAGAGCTATTACTGCACACAAAGGGAATAACACCCAGCCTCCCCCCCATTCGTCGAAGACTCTCTTGAGACACCAGCGATGCTGGCCAAACGGTGCAACAATACCGGTTAATAACAAAAAATAGGCCCATAGCCTGAAGGTTATGGTTTCAAACTTATGGCTGTTCCAAGCACCGCGAATAGCCAGACAAAGAAGTCTGTGAAAGCGCATCATTTCGTGTTCATCCCCATAGCGGCGCCGTTTAGAGGGATAGGAGAAGGAGGCGGTGTGATTTCACGCATCCATTGAATGCACCAGCGTTCTGTTTCTTTCAATTTTTGTTCAGCGCAAATATTATTGGGAAGACATGAAGGCGCCTCCCGGGCCGCTCTTTCGCACTCCCTTTGTGCTTGCGATACGTTTTTCTCCAGCGGAATTTGCGCATGTGTCACAGTGCCATCTATCGCAAGGAATAAGCATGCGGCGCTCCAAAATGTAGTTTTCTTAATTTTCATTAGAGAATCCAAGATCATCAGGTTGTGGCTTTTCGTGGGCGGCCGATACGCTTTGGAGCAGTTGCTGCCTCGAATAAGCCGCTAGCTGCGCTCTGTTCACGCATCGCCGTAAGTTCTTCGAACCATTGGCGAATATCCTTGGCGTACCAGCAGTCACGCTTCTTCCCAGGGAAGGCGATTTGTGGAAGCTGCCCTCTATATTTCATTTGTGTCAGTGCGCCGACTGTCGTGGCTAGGAGCTCGGCAAACTCCCGCTTTGACACAATCGCGTGATCCGCCATTCGCGCGAAGGTGATGCGAAAATCCTGCTCGACCCTACTCATAATTTCTCCTTGCTATTCAAAATTAATTACTGGTGACGCCCTGTAATCGCTTGAGATCATCAAGGGAGAAAGTTAAGATCAATACGCACAAATGAACATGGCCAGTTTTTGAAATCATGAAAATGTCGACGAAGAAGAGGTACAAGCCCCGGCGCCTGGGCTCTGCGTTGCGACGATTCGCGTCGATGCTGATTGAGGAAGCCCACGACATCTCAGGGTTGAGTTACGAAGCGTTAGATGAGAAATTCGGTTTCTCTAGTGGACTTTGTTTGCGATACCGAGCGAAAAAAAGAGCTCCGCAAGCTGATGAAATACAAAATTTAGAAAATCTTGTCGCGCGTCTTTTGAAGAGACCGGCGCATGTGGTCCTTATCAACGACCACTCAAAAGTCAATGAGTACGATCTACAAAATGTGACCATCGAAGTGCCTGATCGCGAGATGAATTTACGCGATCGAGATGATGCATTCTTGCATTTGGGTTATGAAGATGACTGGCCGACCTACAGGCGCTTGAAATACGGGCGCGCCATAGGTGGAATACGAACAATAGATCTATATCGGTGGCAATGGGGCTGTCTTTGGGATGCCGGCCTACTTCAAGAACCTTGGACTCGAGCTTGCCAGGGCCTTGAGGCGCACACGCCGATTGAAGACTTTTTGGAAGGGATGGTCTTTGCCTGGAAAGAGAACAGAAAGGCCGATGACCTGATCGTTTTGACCGGAACCAGGATTTTTTCCGGCTCAAGCAAGACCATATTTGACCACGTACTTTCCGGGCTTAATGAAGACATTATGGGAAGGCTCCGAAATCTGAATTTGCGAGACCTTGAACTAGTTTTCCATCATTTAAAGAAAGGTGCAGAGATGGCGTTTGCTGAAGGAAAAATTCCAAATTAGACAATCACATCGCTTTCAAGTCGCAAACCAGCGGCGATCCCAATCTGCGACTAGAAGGACTACTGCCTCAGCATAAGCAATCTAGCTGCAAATTCGGGAAAAACCCAGCGCAGGCCTTGCCCACCACCAATGGGCCAAACATGGCCGGCTTACAATGCAATTCAACAAAAACTCTTTGCAATCAGCTTCAGAGCTTTTGCAGAAGATCGGGAGACGCTAGCTCCCCTTCTATTCAGCATAGCTGGGCACCGCTTTTCATCAATTGGTTGTCGCTCCTCTTAGAGCCTGAGGCGAGATTGGATAAGGCGCTATTTAAGAACCTAAGAGCTGGCAAAGCGCGCCCGCAGCGCCGCGATCACGACCGGGCTACGGGAGCACGACTTGCGGACCGATTCACCGCTGAAGGCGAAGCCGGCCTCGTTCACCCATTGTCCGATGGTGAGCATGCGCGCCTTCTTCGACAGCTGCGCGTACGCCGAATCACGCTGCATCTCGAGGTCCATCAGTGCGCACAGATGACCGAGGATACTACTCTTGTCGTGCAGGACGCTGCGCACCACCTTGGCGTCGTTCAGCATATCGGCCCCCCGGAGCCGCTCCAAGGCGGCTTCTTCCGCATTCAAGACTTCGCCGGCATCGACACAATAGCCCTTGCGCTGGTGGGCCAGATAGTTCCGAAAGTGCCGTAAGGCGAGCTCGACGTCGTGCAACGGCCTGTCGTAACGGACCACCATCACGGCGTGCTTCTGGAGCAGCTTGCCGTTGATACGCAGATCGGAGTCGTCAGATTTGAAAAACAGCCGGGCAGTTTCATTCTTGTCAGGCCCGGTGGGCCGCGGAACCGCGGCAATCCCCCAGCAGATGAACTCTACGCCAGGCACGCCAGTGCCTGGCACGGGTGCCTCGCGACACTTAGCATCCCGAATCGCGCCCGACAGGTTCAGGCCCATGTACAGGTCCAGACAGTCACGCGCGGCCAGCGGTTGTCGCCACAGCGCGCCCCAGGAATAGGCTCGGTCTATGGTCAGGCGTAGCTGCCGCGCACGCGGATAGAGCTTGGTCACCATGGTTTCAACGAAGTATGCCTTAACCATTTCAACGAAGCTGCTTTCGGCCAGGCTCACGTACTTGTGGGCCAGCTCTTGCGCACGGCCGGGAGCGGCCAACGGCGCTTCGCCCCGATCCAGCGCAGCCAGAAATTCTTGGTGTACCAAGCCGCCCAGTATTTCCACGTGGATGGGACCTTTGAAATGCGCAGAGCGACCGCGCTGCAGTGCGCGCAGGATGGCCGCGACCTGTTCGCGCGTGACGAAGGGCTTGGCTTCGGACGGAAATGCGGAATCGAGCCGGTCCACCAGCACAGCCAACAGGCCGACCAGTTGCCCCCCCTGCCTGGCATGGATGCGCCGCAGAGCAAGCCCGCTCAGCCCCGCCGGCAAGCCGTCCCATGCCGCGTCAACGGCGCCCCCCCCGGTGGGACCTTCAGGCGGCACGCACTTTGCAAACCATTCATCACTTGGATTACAGCGTACCGCCTACTCCGCTGGTCCGGAAACAACGCTGCGTTTGTCGCAAGGCTGACTTCGTTGGCCACCTCAGCGGCCAGCGCTTGCAGCTGCCCAAGGTCAGGATTCCCAGCGAGCTCGCTTTCGTACAGATAGACGAGCACTAGCAAATCGTCGAAACGATCGAGTAGGCGTTCGTATTCGGCAGTGGTTCGACCCAAGACCGCTCCGTTCTTGGCAAAATTGGTACATGCCCATTCTAGCCCGAACCCACTAACCTCGCCGGATCGTATTGGATCCTTTGGCTTTGGCAAGATTGGTACGAACAAATTCCGCCTTAGACTCCGCTTGCCGGCATGGCGATCCGAAGGCATCCTTGGCACTGCCCGGCCCTACTCGGGCTCACCAAAACCATTTAGAGAAAACTATGAGCTTGACGAACAAGGAAATGGACCGCGCGGACGAGATGGCGGAAGCCGCCACCGGATACGACCTCGAACACAGTGCGAACAACAGCCCCGATCACGTGGCCGGCCGCTACGGCTATCTGTACGGCCGCAACGGCTCTCCGGTGCCAGTCCGCCCCGGCGCACTGGTGCAGCCGGGCGGCCGGCTGTTTCCGGCAAGCCAGCGTTCGCAGCGCGACGGCGACTATGACGTGCGCTCCGCCTGGCCCCAACTCGGCATCGTCGCCACGCTGATGGACGAGGCGAGCGGTGAACTGGGCGAGTACCGAATCGAGACCGACGGCCTGAACGGCGTCGAAGTGACGGGCCGCGCCTGATCGGCTGGCTCAACTGACCGTGCCGTTGCACCACATTGCGGCGGCGCTCCTAGCGGTATCAAGGTAGGGGTCCTCGGCGGCAGCCCAGGTGACGACACCATCGGAGCCCACCAGTAGTACCTCCCCGAGTCGCAGTCCAGCGCAGACCGACCCGCGGTATACTTCAGCGTGCCGCTATGAATGTCCCATCACACGTGCAGCGCAGCGTGACTGCCGAAATCGTACAACTGGCTGCAGGACTCTGGCCTACCGGGATAGGTTCTTAATTCTAGATTTTGCAGCTTGAGCAATCGTTTGTTCTTTGGCGGCCCATGGGACAGAATCAGGCTCCTTGCGACCTAAGGCCGGCAATATCCCGATCATTCACACCAAAGTACGCCCATTCCTCATTCGCGCACCTATCCTTTTTAAGGTACTCGCCGCTTTTCAACATAACAAGCAACCTGGCTTTTTCTCTCGATTACCATCGGCCTTGCCGTGTGTTTCATCCACACCTTTTCTGGGGCGGAGAGTACATGCTGTATAGCTTGGCGGCTTGAAAAATGAATGCGGATGGTCGCCCGCGCAGTGGTCAGCTTACAGCGGTTTTAGAAAGGAATTTTGAACCGCCGCATTTTCAATATCTGTTTTGAACCACCTTAACATCTCTAACACCTCTCCCGTCAGCTCGTAAAACCTATCCGCATCTACATTAAGATACTCGCCATGAGCAATACGATTGCGGTTATCGAGCAATGTACCGTCAATCAAGGGAAATCGTGTTGAATAAGGTGATGGGTCTATACCGATCCAGCCGGCAATATTAATGAATACCAGAGAGCTCAAATTACTTTCTGCGCTGATCGCATCAGATCGAGGGAGCCGGATCGGGCGATTTAATTCATCTATTAAGTACTTAACTGCATCAATCACAATCTCCGACTTCGATGAGGAGTTTGCCGTCGCCAATTTAGTCTTCATCCCTAATGCAACAAAACACGGTCTGAGTTCGCTATTTTGATTTGCTCGATACGATACGTAGTTGACATAGGCATTAGCGGCTCCCTTAACGAATCCCTCCCAGTGCGCGTACAACATTGCAATACCTGCGCGAATATGAGCATCAACATTCTTGCCTCCGGCCTTTTCTACCGCGGCCTTGAATTGATGCACTTCCTTGATCCGCCAGGCCATGTCTCCGTCCAAATAGTCCAGGAGAAGTGCCACCGTCCTTAGCTGTTTCATGGCTGAAAATATTGGCGAGCGTAAGGAAGTAGATTTGTCAGACGGGTAGTACCACGCACACCGGAGCCAGAATTAGCCTGAAATATCGGATCTACCCAGAGGTCGCGTATGCGCTGCAACAGCCAAGGCCCTCTATCGTTATCAGGCAGCTCCGATATTACTGGGCGGTTAATTGAAACTCCATAGGTGATCGCATCAAATGCAGAAATTGAAAAAGCGCCGAGATGTCGGTGTCCATTCCATCGCTTAAAAACATCGTTGCCCCCTACCTGGTGCAGCGTATCGAAGGTCCACTCGAATAAATTGCGCTCGAGCTCGAGCGTTGGTCCATCAAGCTTAACCAAATGGCGAGCAGCAACGTCTAGATATTCATTGACATCTAGACCTCGGCGATAGGGAAATTGACGGTATGCAAGGAAACGGAGAACAATCTCTACTGCTTGTTGCTCATCAAGTTGCGCAGCGGTGAGCTGAACGGTTTCTTTGAAAGATCCTCGATCAATACGTTGAATTAGCCAATTGTAAAATTGCGTATTCAGCATTACGAGAACGCTGTTGCGCACCTCTTGCTCACTCAGTTTCGTACCACCAGTATTGAGACGTTGAAAGACCTCGTATTTCGCATCCTCATCACTTTCTTTTCGTACGATTTCTACGCGGACACGAGCCCGTTTGATTTCGAGCTGCAAGGCCGTGCTGAATACCTGCTCTTCTTCACCATTGTCTGAACTCCACTTCATTCCAGCCAATCCAGGAAGTAAATTAGTACCGCCTAGGATCAATGGTGGATATAAGCCCTGGTCGGGGTGGCGAAGCTCGCCCATAAGCTGAAGGACAGTGGAAATGCGTTGTAGACCGTCGATTAACTCCCAGACACCATTCTCCCGCTGAAATACAAAAATGGGTGGAATTGGAATTCCCAGCAATAGTGATTCGATGAAACGAGTGCGCTGAGACTCCTCCCATCGGTAAAGACGTTGGTAGTTGGGATCAATGACGAGTTCACCAGACCTATACATTGTTGCGATTTCGCCAAACGACATATCGTAGCCATCAGCGATGACTTGCCGGCGAGCGTCCTTTAGTTCTGCGGTTAATTCTTGCACGGTCATGTCTCGCCCTTTTCGTATAGTCAATTAAACAATTTTAGACGAAACTGCAGCACAATTCATTGATTGCTGGCGAGTTGATCTCTGGCCTATATTCTGTCCCACGCATCCGTTTGGAGGCAAACGTAACTTGGTCGCCGCCGGAATTTTGCCGGAATGTATAAAGCACAATGTGTAAGCATCAGTAGGCACTAGTAACCAAAACTATTGTAATCATCAGTAGCTCTGTGCGATCATAGCCAAGCTTGATCTGGCTTTTAATCCGTTGGTCGCAGGTTCGAATCCCGCACGGCCTACCAGAAATTCAGCAGTACAAGAGAAGGGCTCCAGTTCGCTGGAGCCCTTTTTGTTGGGCCAGCGGTCAGCACGTGTTGTGGCTGACCAACCACACAATCTATCACAGCACCACTTCCAGCCCTTTTCGGTCGATCAGGTTCAGCAATTTGAGCGACGGGCCGCTGGGCCGTTTGTCTCCCACCTCCCATTTCCGAACGGTCGACGTACTGGTATTGAGCGCAGCAGCAAAAACTGCCTGGCTCAATTGAAAGCGTGCCCGCAACGCGCGAATGGCACCAGCATCATATTCAGGCACAGGCTCCAGACAAAGCGCCTGGTATTTTTGCATCTTGCGATTGTCGATGAAGCCCAGCCGACGGAGGTCGGAGGCGGTTTCATGTATTGCAGCGAGGATTGGTCTTGTCGATTCGGATCGAGGTCTTGATTTGAAGCCCATTGGAAGCTCACGTCAGTGGCAATGCGTAACATAGCATTGTGTTCATCCCGCACACGGCTCGCTACCCCACCAAAAGTCAATCAATCGATGGTTTCCTGATCCAGAAATCCAGTCACTGTACGATTCCTCGGCATCTATTTGGTCCGTCATCAAAAAGCAAAAAACATTCATATCACTCAACGCCAGGCCACCACCCGCCTTAGTCCGCTCTCATTCTCCTCTGAAGAAAACTCCCCGTCAGCCCCACGTCAGCCCTTTGTCAGAACGCCATGTGAAGATTCACACATTGAATCAAGGCCCTGCCGGATGAGAACTTCATACCGGCCAAAACGGGTCCACATCATCCACGACAACAAAGAACAACATGATGCTGACATCATCATTCAGGGGCGTTGCCGGCATCGTGCTGGCGGCGGCAATGCTGGCCGGCTGCGCCACCGCCTACGGGCCGCGCGGACTGACCGGGGGCTATACCGATGCCAAACTGGCCGATGACCTGTACCGCGTCACCTTCTCCGGCAACGGCAAAACCAGCCGCGACATGGTCTGGCATTACTGGATCTATCGCTGCGCAGAACTGACGCAGCAACAGGGCTACTCCCACTTCATCATCCTCAAGCCCAGCGATCCTGTCCCCAAACCGGTCGCGCCGCCGATGACCAATACCTCCTGGCAAAGCGACCCGCAAGACGGCAACGATCCCCTGGCCCGGCTCACGCCCACCGCCACCCACGCTGCCCCGATCTACATCTACACACCCGGCACGCCCATCATCACCTACTCCGGCAATGCCGTGGTCAAGATGCTGCGCAAGCCCGCCGAGTATCCCGGCCAGGCCGTGCTGAGCGCCGAAGTGGTCCTGCGGCTCATCGGCCCCTACGTGAAAAGCGCAGGCCAGTCACCCGCTCCCCCCGAACAGGACGTCATCAAGTCCGCCCTGGTCTTCACGCCCCTGCCGGCAGCGCAACAGCGGCGCAATGGCCAGGTCACCATCGACGACCTCAAGAACCTCCTGCCTACCCCCTGAGACGCACCTCCATGAGATTCCGCCTGACCAAGCTCCTTGGCCTGCTCGGCCCCCTGCTCGCTGCAGCGCCGCCGGCCCACGCACTGGATGCCGAAACCCTGTTCCAGCAGCTCTCGCCCAGTATCTGGGTGGTGCAGGCCATGGACGCGCAAGGACAGATCTTCAGTACCGGTTCGGCCGTCGTGATCGGGCCGGAACGGCTGGTCACCAATTGCCACGTGCTGGCGCGCGCCAGCAGCTTCAAGCTGCGGCGCGGCAATCTCACGCTGGGGGGCAAGCTGGAGTTTCCGGATCCGGAGCGCGATCTCTGCCAGGTCCGAGCCGAAGGCATGAAGGCCCCCGCCGTCACCATCGCACCCGCACGCAGCCTGCGGGTCGGCCAGAAGGTCTTCACGCTGGGAGCACCGCGCGCGCTGGAAGAAACGATCAGCGATGGCCTGCTTTCTGCATTGCGGCTGGATAACGAGGGCAAGCTGCGCTTCCTGCAGACCTCGGCACCGATTTCTTCAGGCTCCAGCGGCGGCGGGCTGTTCAATGACAAGGGCGAGCTGATCGGCATCACTACCGCCATGATTGCCGGGGCCACGGTGCAGAATCTCTCCTTCGCAGTACCGGCCGAATGGATACGCGATCTGGAGACCCGCGGCCGCGCTGTCCTCGCCAAGCGCAACGGCACGATCAACACGCCAACCGCAGCCACCCCCGCACCACCGGCATTGACGCAGCCTGCGCCGGCAGCGCCTCCCGTCGCGATGGCTCCGCCCGCCGCCCTGCCTGCCCAGCCGGTGCGTCCGCCAGGACAGTTGCCGCCCGCCGGGGCCGCTCCATCAGCGCCGGCCAATCCGAACAGCGTGCGCAGTGGCGAGCGCTGGTACGGCTTGATGACCTGCGGAGCGCGCGCCGACAACGGCGAGTTCTCGCAAGCCTATCAGGCGCATTTCGAGGCGGAAGTGGGCAAGGTCGCGATCTCCCTGCATCGCCGCGATGCCATACGGGCGGAAAACCTGACCGGCCAGTTCGGCAGCAACCGGCTCGATATCACCGGCTTCGGCTACCGCGTCAACGATCCCGACCGGATGTGGCAATTCAGGTTTACCGGCAGCATCACCGCCGGTGCACCGATCTATGCGCTCAAGGGCGACATGCTGCGCGGCCAGGAATCGGTTCGCAAGTGCGAGCTGGTGATTGCGAAGATGTGAAGGGATACCGGAAACGGGCCAGTGGACGCCCCCGTTCCCATGCTCATGGCACGGGAACGGGTGCTGTCAGCCGATGGGAGATGATCGCATCAATGCTCGCCAGGCATCGCCGCTAATGGCAGCAAGCCGATGCCCTCGTGCTTCAGAACGCTTTGCTCAAGGTCGCCCAGGCGCGCACCGAAGACTGGCTGGCCACCATCGAAGGCTTCGCCCCCACCCGTGATGCCACCGAGACCGAAGCGCGCCATTGGTCAGGCCCGTTCCAGTTCAACCCGACACCTGCGCCCGAAAGGCTGCCGCTGTTTGCGCCCGCACTCCACGGATGCTGATTGACTTTGATGTAGGCGCTGTCAAGGAAGGCAATCGCCTGCCATTGCCCTGACAAGCCATTGCCCAGCTCATGACGCCATTCGATAGTGCCAACGTAACCGCTGTCACCGCTCATGGCACCCACATCATAGCCGCGCACGGTATAAGGGCCGCCTGCCGTCATTTTCTCGGCGGAATCCAGGTTGCCATCACTCCATTGCGCCGCCAGGTTGAGATAGAGCGCATGGCCCGCAGAGATGCCCTGCAGGCGCGAGAAATTGGCGTTCCACTTGGCAAATCCTCCCCGGGTCTGCCCGGCCGCCGCATCGGCGGCGGCAGCAGCGGTATCGTCGAAGAACAACCGGCCGCTGGTCCAGCCCAAGCTCCAGATGCTGATTCCCCCGGCCAGGAGGCTGTCGCGGATATCACCGTTGATGCTCATCACCCAGTTCAGCAGGTGGCGGTCCGTGCGCAGGGCGCTGGCATCCACGTGATCGCGCAAGCGCTTGCCGTCCACTTGCACCTGCGCATAGACGTTGGCCTGCCGGCTGCGCATCAGCGGATGCCTGCCCCACAGGCTGGCCACGCTGGCAGTGCCGTTGGCATCCAATGCCGAGAGCTCGCTGCCCAGCTTGTAGCGCAGCAGTGAGTAGGCCGCGCCGAGATGCGTGCCCTGGCCATTGACCAGGATGTCATAGGACAACCGGCCGTAGTTCATTCCGCTGCCCGTGCTCAGGACGGTCGCACTGAGCAGATCGCCATGATGCAGCGGATTGACCACGTTCAGGTTGCCCGACACCCGCACCCGGTCGACATAGCGATTGCCGTAGTTGTCCACGGCAACGGTTCCCAGCGTGGCGGGATTGACGGTGGTGTTGACGGTGACATCGGAGCTGCCCACGGCCGCTCCCGGTTCAAGCGTGGCCGCCACGCCGACTCCCGGAACGTCGGACAGCAGCAGCAAGCTGCGGTTGAGCGCCTCATCCTCGATCACCGCGCCACTTTGCAAGCCATCGAGAGTGGCTTGCAGGAGGCTGTCCCTGACTGCACTCTTGTTGTTGAGCCGCACCTGTCCATAACGCGCCTCGACCACCTGGATCACCACCACGCCGTCGCGGATGGTCTGCACCGGAATGATTGCGCGTGCCAGCGGATAACCCCGTTGCTGGTAATAACGGGTGATACGCTCGGCCAGCGTATTGATCTGCACCAGGGTGAGCGATTTGCCTTCCTGCCCCGCGACCAGTTCATGCAGGGACTCGGTGGCAAATACGGTATTGCCCGCAATCTGGAAACGCTTGACCTCGAACGGCGCGGTCTGCGGCAAGGTGGGTTCATCGCGCGGTTCCAGCTTGAGCGAGGGAGCGCTGGTGGCAGGGGGTACTGGCAGCGCAGGCTGCAACTGCTGCAGGATGCTGCCGGCGTCGGGAGCCGTCTGGGCACTGGCCAGCGGGGCCAGGCCGGCCAGTACCAAGGCGGCTGCGATCGGGTGGAGCAGGAACGAACGGGGTGATAACTCAGACATGGGAATCATGATCGATTATTGAGGAGTGCTGATGGCGACGGGCGGCAACTGGATGCCACCGTTCTGGATGTTCAGGCTGGGCGGCGGCGTGCCAAAACCGGTAGTGGTATTGACCAGACTGCTGCCGCCCCTGCCACCGGCATTGCCGCTGCTACTCTCGTTACCCGCAGCGGGAGCTGCACCATCCTGTTGCGAGCGCACCACCAGCGTGGACGACAGACTCAGCGACTGCGGTTGCGCGCTGGCTTGCGGGGGCAGGACGGTTGACTGCACCTGCGCGAGAACATTGCGCACGGTCACGGCCTGGACGCCGGCCGTGAGCGCTGCGGGAGTGGGCACGGCGGGCGCACTTGTCCCCGCAGACGGCGTTTGGGCCGAACCCGCAGCGGTGATATCGGCCAAGGCAGTGCTCTGACCGACGAGCGTGTAATTGCCGCTGTCAGCCCCGGAGATGCTGTTGCTCAGGTTGACCGTCTTGCCATTTCCGATGGCCGCATCGCTGAATGCGCCGGACGAAGAGAATCGCACGTTGTCGCCGCCGATCAGACCGCCCAGCACAACGTTGCCGGTATTGATGGTGGCGGCCGTGGTGCCGTCGAAGACCTTGTTGGCGGCGGTGATGCCCGACACGTTCAAGCTGGCCGGCGTGATGCTGGCCTGCGAGCTGGTCTGATCGATGTAGGTGTAGTTGCCGGCATCGGCCCCGCTGTAGACGCTATTGAGCGTCACCGCCTTGTTGCTGCCGACGTTCTTGTCGCTGAAGCTGCCCGTAGCGGCGACGTTGATGACATCCCCGGCCAGCTTGCCCGCCAGGCTTACGCCGCTGGTATTGCCGGTGGCCGCCACGGTACCGTCATAGGTCTTGTTGTTGGCCACGATGCCGCTCACGGTGATCTGCAGCGGCGTGATGTTGGCGGTCAGGTTGGACGGCGCGACCAGGTTGTAATTGCCACCATCGGTGCCGCCCAGGGTATAACCCGAGATCACGATGGACTTGCCGGTGCCGACATTCTTGTTGGCAAAACTGGCAGCGCCGCTGCCGCTCAAGGTAACGACATCGCTGCCCAGGGCAGTGACCGAACCGGTGCCGGTGAGGGTGGCCGTGGTCGTGCCGTCATAGATCTTGTTGGCCACGCTCAGGCCCGCCACGGCCAGGTCGGCCTTGCTGATGGTGGCGTTGAGGCCACTGGGCTGTACCACGTTGTAGTTGCCGGCGTCCGCGCCGGTGAGCGTATAGCCGCTGACCAGGACGGCCTTGTTCGACCCGACATTCTTGTCGGCGAAAGAGGCCGAGGCCGTACCGGCCACCGAGACCACATCCGAGCCAAAAGCCGAAACGGTCGCCGAGCCGCCCAGGGTGGCGGCAGTGGTGCCGTCGTAGGTGCGCGACTGCGCACTGACGCCTGCTACGGTCAGGTTGGCCTTGCTGATGTTGGCACTCAGACCGCCTGGCGAGACCAGGTTGTAATTGCCGGCATCGGTACCGGTCAGCGTGTAGCCGCTCACGGTGACGCCCTTGCCCGTGCCCACGTTCTTGTCTGCGAAGCTGGCCGTGCCAGTCCCCGTTACGCTGACGGTGTCGCTGCCGAGTGCCGTCACGCTGGCCGTTCCGCTCAACGTCGCAGCGGTGGTGCCATCATAGATCTTGTTGTTGGCCGTCAGCCCCGACACAGTGAGATTGGCCTTGCTGATGGTGGCACTCACCCCGGTGGGCTGGACCAGGTTGTAGTTGCCGGCATCGCTGCCGCTCAAGGTATAGCCGCTGACATTGACAACTTTGTTCACCCCCGCGTTCTTGTCGATGAAGACACCAACGCCGGTACCGCCCAAGGAGACGACGTCGCTGCCGATGGCCGTGACGCTGGCCGTCCCCGAGAGGGTGGCGCTGGTCAGCCCGTCATAGGTCTTGCCCTGGGCCGCGATGCCTCCCACGCTGAGGTTGGCCTTGCTGATGGAGGCGCTCAGGCCCGTTGGCTGGCTGATCAGATAATTGCCCGCATCCGCACCGGAAAGCGTATAACCGCTGACCGTCACGGCTTTGTTGGTACCGGCGTTCTTGTTGGCGAAGGTACCGACACCACTGCCACCCAGGCTCACGGCATCACCACCGATGAGGCCGGAGAAACTCACGCCCGAGGTGTTGAGCGTGGCCGTCGTCGAACCGTCATAGACCTTGTCGGAGGCAGTCACGCCGCTCATGGTCAGCGCCTTGGCGGTGACGCTGATGCTGCTGCCACTCGTACCCAAGGCGTTGTAGTTGCTGGCCAGCCCCCCGTTGCTGCTGCTCCCCAGCGACAGGCCCGTGACGCTGGCCAGGGCCGCGCCGCTCTGCACGTTCTTGCTGGCCAGGTTGCCGCTGCCGCCGCTGCCGGCCACGGTGAAGGTTTCGCCATTCACGCCGGTGGCGGTCAGTTGCGTGCCGTCGATGGCGGTGCTGCCGTCATAGGTCTTGCTGCCCGACAGGCTCAGGTTGGCCTTGTTGATGGTGCCGCTCAGCGAGGGCTGGTTGAGCACATAGTTGGCGCTGCTGCTGCCACCCAGGGTATAGCTGCCCAGTGTGACGGCCTTGGTACCGGCATTGGCATCGGCAAAGCTGGCCGTGGCCGAGCTCAGGTTCAAGCTCAGGCTATCGCCACCGATCAGGCCACTGAAGCTGGCGGTGCCGCTGAGGGTGGCTGCGGTGGTGCCGTCATAGGTCTTGCTCACCACGCTCACGCCAGTCACGTCCACGCTCTTGGGGGTGATGGTGCCAAGCTGGGTACTGAGGCCGTTGAGATAGTAGTTATCGCCATTCACGTTGATGGTGTTACTGCCGTTGCTGAAGGTGACGCCACTGAGCAGTACATCCTTGTTGCTGCCCGCATTCTTGTCGGCAAAGCTGGCCGTCGCGCCACTGATCGACAGCGGCGACATACCGCCAGGCAGGGACGCGACCGTACTCAATGAGCTGATGGTGGCGCCCAAGGTGCCGTCATAGGTCTTGCTGGCGATGCTGGCCGCGACATTCACGGCCATGTAGCTGGTCAGTTGCGTGAGCTGGTTGTAGCCGATCAGGTAGTTCGTAAAGTCTTGCGGTGCGCTGTAAGAAGTCGGGGTGTAATAGATCTTCGCGGTCGTGGCTGCATCGCCCAGGCCGATATAAGTCCAGCCGTTGGCATCATCGAAGAGGACGGTGCCTGATCCCTTGGCACTATTGTCTGCCTGCAGAATGACCTTGGTGCCATGGCCCAAGGACATATCGACAGCACCACCGCTAGCCTGGCTGGTTCCCGCGCCGACCGAAACGTAGTTCGCGGTAAAAACGAAGCGCACGTTGTTGTAGGCACTCAGCGTGAGGGTATAGCTATTCGAATCCCAGTTGACGTAAGTGGCCGTGTGGTTGGCGTCGTAGGATGCGACTGCGACACCGATCGGGTCCAGCACGAGGATGTCGCCACTGCTGCCACTGCCACTGCCGCAGGTGACGCCGCAGGAGGGGCCGGCGCGGGAAGTCTTGATGGTCACGTTGCCATTGTTGAGTGCGGCAGTGAGCACGGCCGAATCGACGTCGATACCGTAGTTGCTGCCCCAGAAGGCGATGGAGCCGATCTTGATGTCGGAAGGATCGAGCAGCCAGTTGCCGGCACTGCCGCGTGGTGCCAGGGTATTGACCGAGGCGGTGGAGCCGATCTTCAGTTTCACACCCGAGGTTTCCACTGCCCCGCCATTACCGGACCAAGCCCCGCCACGCGCAGCGATGCTACCGTCGAAACGGGTCGTGCCATCCGACCACAGGGCCACGCGGCCACCGTTGCCATTGCTGATGGCGCTGGCATCGATGCTGCTGCCGGTGGCCACCGTAGTCGAGGTGGCGTTCTGCTCGGGACCGGCACCGAGGAAGTTGCCGCCCACATAGGCCGTGCCGCCACCGACATCGCCCGTCACATCAATCCTGCCGCCGCTGGTCTGGGCCACTGTGCCACCCAGCAGCTTGACCGTTCCGCCGGTTTCACCCGCGCTCCTGCCAGAAGCGTCCAGGGTGCCGCTGTTGGTCGCCGTGCCATGGCTGCCGGCTTCCAAGACGATGGTGCCATTGACGTTCTGCACGCTGCGCGCCTGGATGATGCCGGTGTTGTTGACCGCGCTGGCCAGCACCGCATCGCGCGCACCTGCCGACAACAATACGGTACCGCCATCGGCCTGGATCAGACCGCCGTTGCCCGACAGGCTATCGAGCGTGCTCTGGTTCACGCGCAAGCTCACCAGGTTATTGCCGGCAAAGGAGAGCGTCACATCACTGCCTGCAGCCAGGGCGGTCGTGCCAGCGGTCGTGGTGATGCTGCCCTGATTGGAAACCTGCTTGCCGAGGAAGGCGACATAGCCGCCATTGGCGCTGTTGATGCTGCCCTGGTTGACGATGCTGCCGCTGCCCATGCCGCTGAAATTGCGCGTGCTGCTGCCCAGCGCGGCATCGTTGATGTCCAGGGTCGAAGCTACCAGTGAGCCGACGTTGACCTGGGCACCGGCACCAAAGAGGATGCCGTTGGGATTGATCAGGTAGACCTGTCCATTGGCATTCAACTGTCCCATGAACTGGGTGGCGTTGACGTCCTGGATGCGATTGACCGCAATTGCGCTGGCCGAGGGCTGGACGAAGTTGACCTTCTCCCCACTGCTGGTATTGAAGGATTGCCAGTTCACCGACAGGTTCTGGCTGCCTTGCGTGACAGTGGTGGTATTGCCGGACTGGCTGATGCTGCCGCTGCCGGCCGTCACTGCCCCGCCGGTAGGACCAGCCATGGCCAGTGCGCTGGCTGCCGACAAGGCAGCCGCGGCAGCCAGCCGACGCGAGACTTTCTTGCCCTGCCCGCGCGTGCGTTCCGAGACGATGACCCAGGCCTGTTGCACGTGGCTCCAGACCAAGCGATAGATTCTGTTCATGGACGCATGGCGCATGATGTGTTCCCCCCTGATGGCCGCGTTGCGCCGGATCGTCGAGTGGCGACCAAGCGCTGATGACGCGGTGACTACGGCCTATTGATGTTGAATGTGGCGAGATGCTCGGCCACCCGGCGATCCAGTTCGGGACGCCAGGCCGGCGGCATCACCGCCAGCACCAGTTGCGCAATGCGCTCGATCTGGGCCTGCTGGTCCGCATCCTTGGTGGTGGCCTTGGCGGCGCTGTTCCACATGTAGATCCGGGCCAGCTGGTCGGCGCTCAAGGCGCCGGTGGCAGGATCGGGCGCAGCGTTGGCATACAGGACGGCCACCGGCAGATAAGCCGGCGCATAACCTTCGGAGGCTGCCCGTTCCAGCCAGAACAAGGCCAGGCGCGGATCAGCTTGACCGCCCTCCCCCTGACTCAACATGAGGCCCAGGTGAAACTGCGCCGCCAGGTTGTGGCGTTCGGCTGCTTGCTGATACCAGTAACGGGCGCGCTCCAGGTCTTGTGGCACCTGCCTGCCCTCGCGGAAGTAATCACCCAGCCGCAACATGGCCGGCGACGAATCGGCTTGCGCCGCCCGCACACACAGCGCGAGGCCTTGCTCAAGGTTGCGCGGCAGCAGACGTCCCTCGATATAGATCTCTCCAGCCGAACACCAGGCATAGGCGATGCCGGATTGGGCCGCCTTGACGTACCAGCGGATAGCCGCTGCGCCATCGGCGGCGCGACCAACGCCACCGGCGTAGCAGTCTCCCAGGAATTGCTGCGCGGCCGGAATATTGGCCTGCGCAGCCTGCTCGAACCAGCGGCAGGCAGCGACCGGATCCGATGGGCGCCCCCAGCCTTCGCGTTCAAACAAACCCAGGTTGAATTGCGCCAGGGGATTATCCGCAGCAGCGCGGCTATAGAGCGCATGGGCAGAAGCGTAGTCCTTGGCGGCCAAGGCCTGATCGGCACCGGCCAAGGCCTGTCCCAGATCACGCGTGGCAGACCATGCGTCGACAGAGCAACCCAGTGCGACAAGCCACGCAAGGGCGCGAAAGAAATGCACGATGAAATTTCCCCAATCGATGAGCAGTGGGCAGCCCAGGCTGCGCACTGCTCATACCAACAACAACAGCATGAACTTCAATACTTGATTTAAGTTGCTTGTTGATTACTTAATTGTCACGCGACGGATAGATGCCGTTGTTCGCAGCAATGTAATAAGTCATTGGCAGATAAGGCGGCAGCAAGTCAATGACGGCGCCAGAACCCAGCGTATTGGTCGTGGCCGGGTTCGTGACACTGCTGCCACCAATGGTGGTATTGGCGTTGCCGGTCACAGTGACCGGCGCGGTGCTGCCGGCGGCTACCGTGAGCGTCATCGTGCCACCGAGGGCATTGTTGTTGAGGTTGCTGTCAGGCGTACCGTTGGCGTACAGGTTCGCTGTGGCTGCAGGAGGCTTGCCCAGGTAGTTCCCGGATGGCGTGCCCTGGCCGCCGCTGCCGGAGACGGTCTTGATCACCAGACCGGTGGGTGGACCGGAGACGGTGATGCCGGCCAGGTCGGCCGTCGCCGACAGGCTGCTGAGGGTGGTAGTGGCAGTGATATGGGAAAGATTGACCGTAAGCGCGGGAACGATGAAGTAATGCGGTGGCAGTTGGGCCATCGTCAGATTCATGCTGGCCTGCCCACCCTTTTTGCCGGCAGGATAAGTGCCGTCGGTATTGGCCCCGATGATCACGCGACCACGCAGGTCAGGCAGATTGAAATTGGTACGTGCATCACCACCGTAGGTAACGCCGATGAGCGAATACAAGGCAGTGTACTGATTGATCGAAAGCAGCTGCCCCGTAGCAGGAACATAGGTATTGTTGAAGCTGCCAAAGGTGGCCGGCGTGGCCATGATGCACACGCTGGCCAGGACCGGCGTGTCAGAACATGCATGGCTGCTGCTACTCCAGAAGAATGCTGTTGTGGCCATCAGACCGACGGTCGACCACTTGCGATAAATGGATCTCACCCCTATACCCCCGTATAGTTATTAATGGAAAAGGAAGCAGACCTTTCATATTTTTCTTTGTGGATCTGAATTCCAAAATCAATTCTGAATGTAATTTCCGGTAAAGGCAAGAAATCTACTTTGCCGTTTGATTCAAATCATTCACGCGTGTCTTCTTGCTGCTTCAGCGCTCCGCCTCCGAGCTCTTCATTAAGAAAATCGCTTCATCTCGCCTCCGGTGAACAGGCTCAGACACGATGCCAGGACAGCAACGCGCTGCATGAAAGCGCTTCTGGCGGACGACCTTGATCTCCGCCTGGCAGGACTTCAGGACAGCTCTGCCGAAGGCTGCACCAGGCTATCGGGACGGATATCGGCAATGCGGCGCGCCCCCGTCAAGGTCATGGCCACCTGCATCTCCTTGGCAAACAGACTCAGCACATTCTCCACCCCGGCCTGCCCCTCTGCGGCCAGCGCATAGATGAAGGCACGCCCCAGCATCACCGTATCGGCACCCAATGCCAGCAGCCGCACCACATCCAGCCCCGAACGCACGCCCGAATCCACCAGCAGGGCGAGATCCCCTTTCACCGCACTGGCGATCTCCGGCAAGGCGCGCGCAGTCGAGAGCACGCCGTCCAGCTGGCGGCCGCCATGATTGGAGACCACGATGCCATCGGCACCGAATCGGACCGCCTCGCGTGCATCCTCGGGATCAAGGATGCCCTTCAACAGCATGCTGCCCTGCCAGGAATCGCGTATCCACTGCAGGTCATGCCAGCCGATGCCCGGATCGAAATTGGCCCCCAGCCAGCCTACGTAATCTTCCAGTCCGGTCTTCTTGTTGAGATAGGCCGAGACGTTGCCGAGATCATGCGGACGTCCCAGCAAACCCACATCCCACGCCCAGCGCGGATGCGTGACGGCCTGCAGATAGCGGCGCAGCGCCGCATTGGGCCCGGACATGCCCGAATGGCGGTCGCGATAGCGTGCGCCCGGCACCGGCATGTCCACCGTGAACACCAGCGTGCGTACACCCGCCGCCCAGGCGCGGTCCAGCACGTTCTTCATGAAACCGCGATCCTTGAGCACATACAGCTGGAACCAGATCGGCCGCGTCACCGCCTGCTGCACCTCTTCGATCGGGCACACCGACACCGTCGACAAGGTGAAGGGGATGCCCGCCTTCTCCGCCGCCCGCGCCGCCTGCACTTCCCCGCGCCGGGCATACATCCCGGTCAGGCCGACCGGCGACAGCGCCAGCGGCATGGCCAGCGACTGGCCCAGCAGCGTGGTGGAGAGATCGACTTCGCCCACTTCCTTGAGTACCCGCTGACGCAAGGCCAGCTGGCGCAGGTCCAGCGAATTGCGCGCCAGCGTGTGTTCATCGTAGGCGCCACCGTCGATGTAGTCGAACAGGAAACGCGGCAAGCGACGCCGGGCGGCTTCGCGGTAATCGTGGGTGGAAGAGATGATCATGATGGTCCTGGTAACGTGAAAGAAATCAAACGGCAGCGGCACGCCGCGCACGGGCGGGGGCTTCTTCGATGTCCAGCAGGCGCTGCTGTACGAAGTCGAGATGCGCATTGGCATGCTGGCGCGCCTCCTCGGCGCGGCCGGCGAGGATGGCATCGAGGATCTGGCGATGCTGCTGATCCAGCTGGGCGACGATGTCCGGCAGGCGATACAGCTGGCGCAGGGTGTCGGCAATGCTGATCTCCAGCAGCCGCAACAGGCCCGACATCACCTGCCGCAACACCACATTGCGCGAGGCCTGGGCGATGGCGAGATGGAAGGCCGCATCGGTGCGCGCCTGTGCGGCCAGATCGTCGAGCGGCGCGGTGGAGACGGCAAGATAGGCCTGCTGCAGGCGGCGCTTGTCGTCGTCGCTGGCGCGCAGGGCGGCGAAATAGGCCGCATCGCCTTCCAGCGAAAAGCGGATCTCGGCCACGTCCTTCCAGTACCCGGCATCGCTGCGCGCCAGTGGCGCCAGCGGCTGCAAGGCCTCGGCAATCGGGTCGGTCAGCGCCGCCTGCTCGTCGGCCGCCATGAAGGTGCCGCCACCGTGGCGCGCCACCAGCACACCCCGGCTGGCCAGCACGCCAATGGCCTCGCGCAGGGACGAACGCGACACCCCGAACTCGGCCGCCAGCGTGCGTTCAGACGGCAGCTTCTGGCCCGGTGCCAGCGCTTGCCGGGCAATCAGGCTGGCCAGGCGATCAACCAGGGGAGAGGCAGTCATCGGCAACTCACTTTCTTGGTGGTCGGACCACTTTGCAGGATCCTTGGGGAGGAATTGCAGTCGATTGTAGTATTCGCTTCTCGGACGCCACAACGCCTTTGCATAGTGGTCCGACCACTTCCGTATTTCGCCATGCGACTCCTGCTCCGTTCATCTGCCCGTCCGCTCGCTGCCCATGCCCGCCGCATTGCCCGGCGGCTGGAACTGCGTTCCTTCCCGCTGTTGCAGGAGCAGTTCAATGCCGGGGAAGGCGTGCGCGCCGGCGTGGCCATTGCCTTGCCGCTGGCAGCTGCGATGCTGAGCGGCCAGCGCTGGCTGGCATGGGCCGTGTTCGCGGCCTTCTGGACCTGCCTGTGCGACGCGCCGGGGCCGCACGCACAACGCCGCAGGCTGCTGGGCGGCTTTGCCGTGGCAGGCACGGCGGTGGCCTTCTTCGGTGCCTGGAGCGCCTCCTGGGGCCCGCACGCGGCCCTGCTGAGCGCGCCGTTGATGGTGCTGGGGGTGGTGACGCTGACCGCTGCCATCGAGTCCGGCACCCTGCTGGGGACGCTGCTGGCAGTGGTCGCCGTGGTGGCGGCTGGTTTTCCGCACGGGGCGGCGATGGCCGCGCTGCAGGCCGCCTCCTTCTGCGCCGGTGCCGCCTGGGCCTGGCTGCTGATCAATCTGGCCTGGCGTCTCGACGACCAGGCTGCCCTGCGCCAGGCGGCCCGTGCAGCGCTGCTGCGCATGATGGACATGAGCCTGGCCCTGCTGGCCGCGCCGCCCGGACAGCACCGCGACCAGCACTGGCACCGTGAGCACGGCGAACACCGCCGCGCCACACGGCTGGCGCTGGAACGCCTGCGGACCATGCTGCAGCGGCATGCGGGCACACCCATGGCCGAGGCGGATGCATGGGAACGCCGGCTGGAAGCCTGCGAAATGCTCTTCCACACCCTGATCGCACTGGAGCATGCGGCCATCCAGCAACTGGCCAGTCCGGGCGAGCGCCGCCGGGCTGCGCGTGTGGCCATCGCCGTGCTGCTGCACGCCCACGCCGTTCTGGAGACATCCCCCGCGAAGGCCAACCGGCCGCGCAGCGCCCGACCGCACGCTGCAGCAGCCGATCCCCTGATCGCCGGCTGCCTGCGCGCCCTGGCGCAAGCCGACCGCCTGCTGCAGGCACGGCACGCCGCGCACGCCGGCCCGTGCTCGTTGCCGTCCTCGCCAGCCCCGGCGGTCCCGCCCCGCAACCGCCTGCGCGCCGGCCTGCTGCGGGGCGTGCAACAGGGGGGACGCCAGGCTGCCGGCGTGGCCGCCGTGTTCTATGCGGCCGAGGCCTTTCATCTGGGCTATCCGTACTGGGCGACGATGGCGGTGGTCGTGGTGTTGCAGGGCGCGGCGCGCCAGACCTGGACACGCTGCCTGGAACGCATC
>Ga0105238_10000614_pt1 | contig 37450 bp, 41 predicted proteins | sample KBSC34metaG_FD_81526 | JGI IMG/M metagenome (GOLD analysis project Ga0105238, IMG submission 81526) | Corn rhizosphere microbial communities from Kellogg Biological Station, Michigan, USA - KBS C3-4 metaG | ecosystem: Host-associated > Plants > Roots > Rhizosphere > Soil | place: Michigan, USA...
CATGCGTTCCATCACCGAGGAACGCCACTTGGCCCGCGATCCTGACTATCGAAAATATTGCCAAAAGGTCAAACACCGTTTTATCCCTGGCGTAATCTAAGTTATGGGCTTTGGGTTATGGAATTTTTGGTGGACGGCTTTTAGGTGCGGGTCGGTGACATGAGTATAAATCTGGGTGGTGGCGATATTGGAATGCCCCAGCATGGCCTGGACGGATCTTAAGTCGGCGCCGTTCATCAGTAGGTCGGTAGCGAAACTATGCCTTAGGGTGTGCGGCGAGACGTGTTTGGTAATCCCGGCCAGCCGGGCGTAGCGACTGACCATCCGCTGGACGCTGCGAGCCGTCAGCCGGGAAAAATTACCGGAGTTATCAATTTTCTTGGTCCCGCTGTAACGGATGAACAAGGGTTTGGTGTTGTCGGTGCGCATATCCAGGTACTTTTGGACCCAGGTAGCGGCTTCGTCGCTGATGAAGATCGGCCGGTCTTTCTGGCCTTTGCCGCGCACCATGAATTCGCGCCGCTTTAAATTGATATGTTCACGGTCAAGTCCCACTAGCTCGGATACCCGCAGGCCGCTGGAGAAAAGCAGCTCGATGATGGCCACGTCCCGCAGGCCGTTCAGCTTGGATATATCCGGCTGTTTGGTCAGCCGCTGCAGTTCTTCGACTGTCAGAAACGTCACCTGCGGCCGTTTGGTATGCGCCAGCTCGATCTTATCCGGCTGCAGAGTTTCCCAGTTGCGTTTAGCGCAGAAGCGCAAAAACGACCGCAGCGCGATAAGGTGATAGTTCTGGGTAGTCTTTGACAAGTCGTCGTTGGTGGCTGTCGGCAGCCGGTTCAGCCACATCCGCCACTTACGCACCAGCTCCACATCGATGTCCTTGAGCTTCAGCTCGCCGGCGTAATCGCTCAGGCGGTTTAAGTAATGGCTGTAGTTCTGGATGGTCTTCATGCTGCGGTTCTGTTCCAGCTCCAGGTATTCCAGGAACTGGGCGACGGCATCTTCATAATCCATAAGTTTATTTTAACAGTATCAACTCCTATCCAGCCAAGCTTATATCTGTTAAAATATGTCGTAATATGCAAAGAAGTTTAGTCGTACTCAAGCCGGATGCCGTCGCCCGCGGCCTGGCCGGTGAGATAATCTCGCGTTTCGAACGCGCCGGGCTCAAGATAATCGGCCTTAAGATGGTCAGTCCGGATGAGGATCACTATCATTACCACTACGAGGATATCGGCGCCATAATCAGCCGCCGCGGCGAGCAGGTATACCGCCGCAACGCCGATTTCATGATGAGCGGCCCGGTCATCGCCATGGTGCTGGAAGGCATCGATGCCGTAGCTATCATCCGCAAGATCGTCGGCGACACCGAACCGCAGAAAGCTTTGCCGGGGACTATCCGCGGCGATTACGCCCACACCAACATCGAATACGTCAATTCCAAGAACTCGCCGCTAGCCAACCTGATTCACGCATCGGCCGACGTAAAAGAAGCCAAGCTGGAAGTCAAACACTGGTTCAAAACTTCGGAACTGCACGAGCATAAACTGGTCCACCAACACCTGACCCAGTGAGCATAAAAGTCAGTTGATAATAGCCGCTGGCGGCTGGGCCGGCGTATCACTCGGCGGCGTCGCTGACGCAGGCGCGGCGGCTGATGACAGGATCTGTAAATCGGTTGTACCCTTGGGCTTGGATACCCGGTCGCCTATCTTAATAATCTCGTATTTTCCTTCGGACACTTGCCAGGTAATGGTCTTGCCAGCCAGGGTTTTTACTTTGACTACATAGGTGTGAGTCGTGCCGCTGAATCCTGATGGCCCTCCGAAGTGCAATCCGGGGCGGCTGTCCATTGGCATCGTGTTATTAACGTTCTCGACTACGTCTTTATCAACCACCTCGCCTTCGAAAACCTCTTCACGCCGCCGCCAATAAATCGCCACTACTATTACCGGCACTATTATGAAAATGGACAGAAATAGAGCGTTTTTCATAAGTCGATTATAACAGTAATGATTATGGTGCCCCCGAGAGGAGTCGAACCTCTAGCTTCTCCTTAGGACGGAGCTATTTTATCCATTGAACTACAGGGGCGCTAATCTATTCTAACTCTTTAGGGTTTTTTTAGTTACAATATATAGCATGAGCGAAAAGAGGGCGGCACCGGAAGCGCAGCCCAAAAAAAGACACTTCAAGGAACAGTTCGAAGAAGAAGACACCTTGCTGGTGTTCCGCAAGCACCCGATAGTCATGCGTAGGGGCTTGATACTGGCTTCCTTCGGCATGCTAGCCGGTCCGCTTTATTCGCTTATCCTCATCTACGCCGATAAGAACCACCCGCCCAGCATCACCTTCTTTTTCGCGAGTTTGCTAGCCAGTTTCATTTTCGCCTGCGTGCTGATTTTCCCGTGGTGGGTCAAATGGTATTTCAGCGTATATATAATGACCGACAAACGTCTTATCCAGCAGACCCGCAGCCTGCTGCAGGTCAACGTCGTGGACATCGGCTTGGACCAGATCCAAATGATCAATTATCAGATAGCCGGACTGGAGGAAACAGTACTCAGGTTTGGTACAATAGTGGTGCAAACTTACGTGGGCGACTTGGTGATCAAACAGGTGCACCATCCGGATAAGATCCAGAATAAGATGGTGCATATTTTACGCGATTTAGGAATCCACCATACCGCCCGGCCGTCGCAAAGAGAGGAAACACTGGAACAAGCTTAGATACATGGCGAAAAGGAAATTAACCAAGAAACTCAGGCCGTTCAAAAAAAAGGCCCAAGAAGTCAAGGACATGGTGCCGGCCAACGTCGTCGAACGGGCCGCTGAGCTTAACCCACTCAATCCCACTGTCCCAGACGGACCGAGCCTGGAAGACGTGCCGCGCATCACCAACGAGAACATCAGCGAACACCGCGAGGAAGTCTTAAAAGGCGCCCGTAAATACATCTATCCGCTGCGGCATTCCACCCGTACTATCGTGACTATCACCATTTCCGTGATAATCGCCGCTTTCATCGGCCTGTTCGTCTATTGCAGTCTGGCGATGTACAAGTTCTACCAGTACAACACTTTCGTGTACCGCGTCAGCCAAGTGGTGCCTTTTCCGATCGCCAAGGCCGACGGCCATTACGTAACCTACGAGAATTATCTGTTCGAACTGCGCCGTTACGTGCATTATTATCAATCTCAACAGCAAAGCAACTTCAACGGCGCCAACCACGACCAGCTGCTGGCTTTCCGCAAGCAGGCTCTACAGCAGGTCACCGATGACGCCTATATAAAGGACGTGGCGTCTAAGAACCATGTCAGCGTATCCGACAAAGAGGTCAATGACCGGCTCAACGAAGTCCGCAACCAGAACCGTCTGGGCGATAACAACAAAGTCTTCGCCGACGTACTGCGCGAATACTGGGGCTGGTCGGTCAACGATTTCAAGCGCAGCCTAAAGCAGGAGATCCTGGCCCAGAAAGTCTCGGCCAAGATGGATATACCCGCCAATCAGAAAGTCTCCAGCATCCTAGCTCAGCTGAAGGGTGGGGCGGATTTCGCTACCGTCGCCAAGGCCTCATCGGATGACCCGGCCGCCAAGCAGACTGGCGGCGATTACGGCTTCGCTATCACTAAGACCAATCCCAACGTCTCACCGGAGATCGTCGATCAGCTGTTCCAGATGAAACTCAACCAGATCTCCGGAGCCATCCTGGCCAGTCCGATCATCGGTGGTCAGGGCCCCAGCCTGCAGATAGTAAAACTTACCGGCATTACCGGCGATTCGGTCACCGCCTCGCATATCGTCATTAACCTGCAGGACCCCAGCACCTATATCAAACAGCTCAAAATCCAAAAACCGCCGCACCTTTACGTTCATTTCTAGTTGCTTACACCTTGGCCTAGGTCGTGCAGCAGAATCCTCAAGTCGTCCTTATCTATTTCTGATACGTCAACTTCCCGCTCCTGGGCGATGATGTAGCCTTGCAGCAGCCTTTGCAGTTCTATAGCGTCACTGCGTTTTAAGAAGTTAAGGTGGTGCGTATTATCTATGAAGTATTTCGAAGTCATGTGTATCGAGCCGAAAAACGGCCCCACGTCGGCTTCGGCGCTGACCATGGAAGTTACCGGCACGGTGATAATCTTAGCCACCCTAAAGAATTCACGGTTAGCTATCGTCAGTTTTTCGCGGTCCAGTGTCACGGTGTCCGGAAAAAGGGTGAAAGGGAACACCGTGTCGGCCTGGAACAGGACATCCTGGGCCTTCTGGGTTATGTCAATCAGCTTCTCATGGACTTCTTCAGGCGTCAGTTCATCTTGGCGATGGGAGACGTCTTTGGAATTGGAGTCCTCGTCGTTGTCCTCCGGCTGTTTTGAATCTTCCCGTTCAGCCAGATGACTGTTACGGCGATACTTCCGTGGTAAAAACCCCCGATGTATGAAACCGCGCTTAATAGCTTCTACGATATCTACCGGTACTTCGTCTAAAGACTTGATCTTCTTAATCATTACACCTTGATATTAAGCGAACAATAAAATATTTACTGTTAGATTTCAAACACCCGTCCTCAGGTGCGTCTACTACCCTTAAGGGTTATCATCTGATAAAATAACCTCTGTTCTATACAATTTCGCCAAATTCCGCAGTGCAGTATTTGGCGAAATTGAAAGGAAGAGGCGACTTGAGGCCGAAAGTACTTTTATTATTCGCGAAAGTACGGAGGCCGGCATGTCGACTCTGACGAGGGCTCGTAGTGTAGCGGTTAACACGCCTCCCTGTCACGGAGGAGATCGCCGGTTCGATCCCGGTCGGGCCCGCCATTTTTGCTAAAGCAAAAATGGCGTTCCCTCCCTACGCTCGATAATTTCAAGGGAAAACATAAATTGCCACTGGCAATTTATGGGTCGGGCCCGCCAAGCGCACCCAGAAGGTGCGTTTTTAATAGCCGCTAAAACTGTCGGTCTTGACGTTACTTTCGAGGACGCCAGCTTGTTTCAGGCTGGCGGACACCGCCTCCACCACAGCCGGCGGGCCAGAAACATAGTAAATGTGGTCCGCGAAATCCTGGCCAAGGTACTCTTTTACGAAATCACCGTCCACGTGTCGTTTTTCACCGTCCCAACCTTCGTCGCGGGTCACGCTGGCGATCAGCTTGAGGTTATCGTGATCGGCTTCCATCTTCTTAAGTTCTTCGAAAAAGGCCATGGATTTGACTTCGTTATCAGAGTAAATAAGGGTGAACTTATAATCCATCTTCTCTTCAAAGGCCCAGCGCAGCATGCTTACGAAAGGTGTTATTCCGATGCCTAGCGCTATCAATACGATAGGCTTTGATATATCTTCCGGCAGTAAGAAGGTGCCGGCGATCTTGCCGATCTCGACCTCGTCGCCAACGTTGGCCTCGTTGAGCGTCCGCTTGAATAAGCTTTGTTCCAACCTAAGGCGGGTGGTCAGCGCCAGCACGCCCCCTTGGTTGGGGGAATTCACGATTGAGAAATGGTGCGTCAACTCGTCCTTATGTTGTTCATCGGACGGTTTCAAGGTCACGAAGAAATACTGGCCCGGTATAAAGGTTACCTTTTCGCCCTGTAAATCAAATTCCGCGTAGCAGGTCATTTCCGCCGCCATCTCTTTCTTACCGATAATCGCTTTCATTTTCGTCCTCCTTATATAACATTATAGAACGAAAGAAGCTCCCCTGCAGGGGAGCTTCTGGTCCAGCTCAGTCAGGGTTAGACCCGGTGACCGACGCCGCGGCCGCCGAATACCCCGAAAGCTCTCAGGATGGCGATCAATATGATCGCGCCGATAACGGCTACGATCAGACCGCCCAGGCTGAAGGCGCTGACGGCGATACCGAACAGTACGCGGGCCAGCCAGCCGCCGATAAGGGCTCCGACGATACCGGTGACGATATTAGCCATAGCGCCTTCTTCGGCATTAGTGTGCATGATAATGGATGCGATCCAACCCGCTAACGCGCCGAACAGGATCCAAAGGATTATGTTCAAAACCATCTTTCCTCCTTAAGTTAAGTTACTATTCCCATTCTGGATCAAGGCCACATAATACTCCGTAAATTATTTAACGGGATACTGGGCGATTACTTCACTTATAAACGGTCAGAAAGGCCACAACCGGGCAATACCGCTTAAGCCATGCTATAATGGGTTTTTAGTGAGTACACTAGAAATACCAAAATCAGAGCCATATCAAGATGACCGGCCCGCCGAAAAGGCGGGTGTTTTTTTAGAGCAGGCTAGAAAGACTTATAACTTGTTCAACCCCGAGGTGAACGAGATAGCCGAAGCGGCCGCTAAAACCATCTCTCTTGAAAAGGCCGGCAGGTATATCAGCACGGTGGCTATCGGTAATTTCGTCACCATATTCGCTATACCTGATGAGCAAGGCGAGTTTTAACAGAGTTTTGCTATACTCTATCTGTTAAGCCACCTTAGCTCAGTTGGCTAGAGCACCGCTTTCGTAAAGCGGGGGTCTGGGGTTCGAATCCCCAAGGTGGCTCCATCGTCACAATCGAGGCGTCGGCCTCCGCAAGCTCTTTTAAGTCGCTTGCTTCCAGCCTCGGCTCGCTTGTTCCTCCCAATTTTGCAAAAAACCCTCAATGGCATTTTTGCAAAATTGAATACTAAGTTTCTTTCTCGATAAAAACAGAGTTTACGAGACGATGGAGTTGGCGGGATTAGTATAGCGGTAGTACGTTTGCTTCCCAAGCAAGAGGTACGAGTTCGACTCTCGTATCCCGCACCAAGCTGTTTAAGCCTATAAAGCTGAACCTAAAATCTGTACAATTAAGTAAATGGAAATACCCAAGAAATTCCTGCATGACCGCCTGGTCCTGCTGCTGGTCACTGCCATGGCCATCCTGGTCGTCATCGGCGTCAGCCTGGTCCTGCTGCGGTTTGACGTTTCTCGCAACCCCACCACCATCGTGGCTTACCGACCCAACGTGACCGGGACGCAGTATATCAGCGGCCGGCCGATAGACATCTATAGCATGGCCGTCTTTATGATCTTCACCGCGGTCGCCGCCATCCTCATCAGCTCGCATATTTATGCGGCCAAACGCCAGGCGGCTCTGTTCCTGCTAGGCTCGACCATCTTTTTACTCGTTCTGTCCACGATTGTGGCTAATTCGCTTATCTCGATACAATAAAACTATGCGTTCAATCGAGATTCCACAGCCCGAGGACCGCGGCTTTAAATACCGGTTGTTCGAAATCCTGCCGGCGGTGCTCACTTATCTTGTATTGCTATCACCGATAATCCTCGGTTTTTTAAGCCCCAAAGTCGCCGCTTATTTCGTCATAGCCTATCTGCTGGTCTGGTTTTTCCGCTCCATCGGCCTGGATATCCGCAGCCTGCAAGGCTGGAAACAGCTTAACGAACACAAAAAACTCCCCTGGAAGAAACTCAACGCCGATCTGGAAAAACTACAAGTGACAGTCGAACACCCGCCCGGCTGGCATGCCCGTAACCTCACTAGGGTAGAAAAATATATCGGCGTCCAGCGTATCAAACCCAGCGATCTGTTTCACGCCATCGTCATCGCCTTTTATAACGAGACCCGCGACGTGGTCGAGCCGACCATCCAGTCGGTCTTAGATTCCGATTACGACCCCAAGAAGATGATATTGATCATGGCTTACGAGGAAAGGGGCGGCGAAGACGTCGAAAAGATGGCCAAAGCCCTGGCCAAAGAATACGGCCACCGTTTCCACTATGTCGAGGCCGTCAAACACCCCAAGGATCTGCCGGGCGAGGTCGCCGGTAAAGGCGGCAATATCACCTACGCCGGTCGCCGCCTGCAAAAATACGTCGAGAAAGAGGGCATGGATCCCATGAGAGTACTAGTCACCACTCTGGATTCCGATAACCGGCCGGATAAACAGTACTTCGGCGCTCTGACTTATACCTATTGCTCTACTGAAGAACCGCGGTTCGCCAGCTACCAGCCGGTGCCGATGTTCTTGAATAACATCTGGGACGCGCCGGCGCCGATGCGGGTCATCGCCACCGGTAACTCCTTTTGGAACGTGATTTTATCGGTCCGGCCGCACATGCTGCGCAACTTCTCCAGCCACGCCCAGCCTCTCGGCTCGCTCATCGATACCGACTTCTGGTCGGTGCGTACCATCGTCGAAGACGGCCATCAATACTGGCGGACCTGGTTCCGCTACGACGGCCGCCATGAAGTCTATCCCATATACGTGCCTATCTACCAGGACGCCGTGTTGACCGAAAGCTACCGCAAGACCCTGAAGATGCAGTTCGTCCAGGTGCGGCGCTGGGCCTGGGGCGCCAGCGACATCGCCTATTTCGCCAACCAGGCGTTTTTCAAGGTCAATAATATCCCGCTGCATAAAAAGATAGCCAAAGGTTGGCGGTTGCTGGAAGGGCACCTCAGCTGGTCCACGGCGCCGCTGTTACTACTGCTTTCAGCCTACCCGCCATTCCTGTTCCATACCTCCAGCTATCTGGGCAACCAGCTGCCCCAGGTGGCCAGCCGGCTGCAACAGCTGGCCATGGTCGGCATCCTTATATCCTTATATTTGAGTATGCGCAGCCTGCCGCCCAAGCCGGCCCGTTATAAGCGCCGCCGCAACCTCTGGATGATCCTGCAGTGGGTTTATCTCATCCCGACCACGCTTATTTACAGCGCCGGGGCCGCCATCTACTCGCAGACCCGTCTGGCGCTAGGTAAATACCTTGGCTTCGTAGTGACCGAAAAAGCCACCAAGAGCGAACGCCTGCACGTCGGCGATCTAATGAAGTGAAGGGTGATCGGCCTGATAACGCAGGTAGGCGCGGCGGTCAAAGCGTTTCAGGACCTTTGATACGGACGATGTTACATCAGATGGACTGAACAGGGGAGAGTCGGGCAGTTTAAGCAGGTTTCTTATCACCGTGCCCAGGAGCTCCTCAGAGGCCGCGTAAGCGTCTTTTCGGTGGGAAAGCGCCTGGTACAGCTCTTGGCGCAGCAAACCAGGCGAAAACGGCTCAACTCCTCCATTATTACTAACAGATAAGGCGGAGGAGTACTCTATCTGTTCATGAGTAGTGAAAACGGATGAGCAAACCAGGCATTGCCGCCGTCGCCACACCTGGTTACTGCGTTTTTGCAGGCGTGAGTTGATGACTTTCGTATCGCTATCACAATAGATGCACACCATGACAACATATTGTCATAACCCTAATGTATATACCAGTGGAAAACAGCCTATAAACTGGGGATATTAAAAACCGCCCCTGTAAAGGAGCGGCCTGTATTTCTGTTTCTATCTGTTAAGCGTTACTGACAACGCTTTGCTGCCTGGATCGGCGGATGCGTCCCCGGGCAGGCACCGTCTGGATGATTTCCTCGTAAAACAAGGTGAATTCTTCCAGAGGCTTGCTGAGTCGTTTCTTACTCAAATTAACCTCACGATTAACGCGGTTCAGCTTATCAGCTAAGCGGTTTGACAGTCAAACGCTTATGTTTAATATAAGAACTTTCACCCCCGTTAATTTAGCAAAGTAAAATTAGCTACGCTGTCCGTTTGATACTATGTATTAGATGTTCGAAGAAGTAAAAAAGCATAAGGATGGTGTTCGAAGCGGAATCCTGAATACCCGTGCCACCCCTGTTAAAACCCCGTTTTTCATGCCGGTAGCCACCCGAGGCGCCGTCAAAGGGATGGAAATAGGAGAGGTGAAAGCCACCGGCATGCAGGTATTACTGTCCAACACCTATCATTTACATTTGGCGCCCGGCGAAAAACAGATAAAAAAACTCGGTGGTATCCACGCGTTCACCAGATGGGACGGGCCGATTTTGACCGATAGCGGCGGTTTCCAGGTTTTCTCTTTGAGCCACGTCCGTAAGATCACCGAAGAGGGGGTGGTTTTCAAGGATCCGGCCAGCGGCCGGCAAGTGCCGATCACCCCTGAAAAATCAATGCGGATCCAGTTCGATCTGGGGTCAGATATCATCATGGCCTTCGACGACCTGACGGGGTTGGACCCGGTCAAAGCCAAAGTCCGGGAAGCCGAGGCGGTGGAGCGCACCCACCGCTGGCTGCTGCGGTGCATAGCTGAATTCAAGAAGTTAACCAAATGTCTGCCGGCTGATAAAAGACCCTTATTATTCGGAATCGCCCAGGGCGGATTAGATAAAAAACTCCGGCAAAAATCAGTGGAATTCGTGCAATCAACAGAGGTGGATGGGCTGGCTATCGGCGGCCTGTCGGTGGGGGAAGGTACCAAAGACATGCACGATATGCTGGGGTTCCTGGCCACATTGTACGACCCTGCTAAAATCCGCTATCTGATGGGTGTGGGTGAGCCGAACAACGTGAGATTCGCCCTGAAAAACGGCATCGATATGTTCGACTGCGTGCTGCCGACCCGTAACGGACGCCATGGCACGGTCTGGATCAAGGGTGATAAGAGGCTGAACCTCAAAAACGCCAGCTTGTCATCAGATAAGAAATCGATAGATCCTGACTGCGACTGCTATACTTGCGGCCAAGGTTACACCCGCGCCTACCTCAGACATTTGTTCAAGATGGGCGATCCTCTGCCGGGCAAGCTGGCCAGCATACATAATTTGCGCTACCTGCACCGAATCTGTGAAGACTATCATCCTGCCTAGAAAAAGCCGGACAAAAGGGTCCGGCTTTTTCTATGGTGGGCACGGAGGGATTTGAACCCCCGACATCCACAACGTCAATGTGGCGCTCTAGCCAACTGAGCTACGTGCCCTCGTCGGAAGCGAGGCACCAGCCTCGCTTCCTCCTCCCAGTTTCGCAAAGTACTGCACTGCGGAACTTTGCGAAACTGTAGAAGAACAGTGAATATAGTATCTCATATACGGTATCTAATAAATAACCATATATGATATAAAAATTAAATAATGATTCCGCTTAAAAATCTAACAAAAAACTACTAGCCAAATAAGGCTAGTATATATATACTTGCGTGTAGGTTGAGTTTTGCCGAGTTGTTAACAGCTCGACGAAGGCCGGGATTTGAGGAAAATTGCGAGATTTCTCAAAAACCGGCCTTTAACTTATAAAAACGTTTGACGACGTACTTTCCTGAGCGTTTGGTTAACTGTTATCATAGGAGTCAGCTATGGAAGAGGTAAAAGATCAGCAGCAACAGGGGCCGGACCACCGCCGGCTAGGCTATGATTTGGACCTGTTCACTTTCAGTGACTTAGTGGGGCCGGGATTACCCCTGTTCACGCCGCGCGGCACTATCCTAAGGGACGAATTGTACGGATTCACGGAGGAGCTGCAAAAACGGGCCGGTTATCAGAAAGTGGCCATACCCCATATAACCAAGGAAGACTTATATAAGGTATCCGGCCACTGGGACAAGTTCGGCCACGAACTGTTCCTGGTCAAAAGCCAGGAGACCAAGGACCAAATGGTCTTAAAACCCATGAACTGCCCGCACCATATCCAGATCTACGCCAGCCGTCCCAGGAGTTACAGAGAACTGCCGATCCGTTATTTCGAGAATACTATCCAGTACCGTGATGAAAAGAAAGGCGAGCTTTCCGGGCTCAGCCGGGTGAGGTCCATATCCATAGATGACGCCCATATCTTCTGCCGTTTAGAGGAGATAGAAGCCGAGTTTACTACTATCATGGAGATGATCAAGGAGTTATATGGGGTCTTCGGCATGGAGTTCAGGGCCCGTTTGTCCTTCCGAGACGACTCCGAAGGTTACCTGGGTTCCAAAGAGACGTGGGACCGGGCCCAGGGAATTATCGAAGATGTGGCCAAGAAGTTGAATCTGGACTACTTCGTGGCCGAGGGCGACGCCGCTTTTTATGGGCCCAAGATAGACATCCTTTTGAAGGATTCGCTGGGGAGGGAGCACCAGCTGGCCACCGAGCAGCTGGACTTCGTGATGCCCGAGCGTTTCAAACTTACTTATATTGATAAGGATGGCAAAGACCAGACGCCGGTGATGCTCCATAAGGCGTTGCTGGGGTCCGTGGAGCGGTTCTTATCTGTTTATCTGGAACATACCAACGGTAATTTCCCGCTGTGGCTGGCGCCGGAGCAACTGAGGGTAATAACCCTGAACGAGGACGAGACCATCGTGAAACTGGCCAAAGAAGTAGTGGAAAAGGCTAATTCCGCCGGGGTCCGAGCCGGGTTGGATGATTCCAACGAATCGGTCGGCAAGAAGGTCCGCGAGGCCGAGCTGATGAAGATACCTTACGCCATAGTAATCGGCGGCAAAGAGGTTGAATCGGGGCGGGTAACCGCTCGCCACAGGGGTGATTTGCCGGAACTGTCCGAAATGACCGTCGACGAACTGCTGCAGAGATTGTCCGATGACACCAAAGCCCGCAAATAACAGATGAGCAGGGTTGACGCCGACTTTAAGCACCGGGTTTATGACATCGTAGCCAAGATCCCTAAAGGCCGGGTGACCAGCTACGGAGCGGTGGCGGCCGGCGCCGGAGCGGCCTGGGCGGCCTGGGAAGTCGGTCAGATCGCCCACACCGGACCCAGCGACCTGCCTTGGCAGAGAGTGGTCCAGAAAAGCGGCGGCCTGGCCCGCGGCTACCCGGGCGGTATGGAGGGGCACAAACGGGCCCTGGAAGCCGAAGGCATAGAGGTGGATGGTGATTATAAGGTGAATATCGGGGAACTATTATGGCTGCCTCCCAACCCAAACCAAAACTCATTGCTGTAGTCGGCGAAACGGCCAGCGGCAAAAGCCAGCTGGCCATGCGCATCGCCCAAGATTTCAACGGCGAGATCATCGCCGCCGATTCGTGGACGGTCTATAAGGGTTTCGATATCGGTACGTCCAAACCTTCGGACAGGGAACAAGCAGTGGTCAGACATCATCTCTTAGACGTCGTCGAGGCCCCGGACGGCTTTAACGCCCCTAAGTTCAAAGCGCTGGCTGAAGCCGCTATAGCGGATATAAATAACAGGGGTAAACTCGCGATTCTGGCTGGGGGAACCGGCCTGTACGTGGACAGCGTGCTATATGATTTCGGTTTCTTGGGTAACGCCTCCGTAGAGGAACGGGGCAAGCTGGACGCCCTGGACCTGGCTGGTCTGCTCGAGATGGCTCGGGCGAACGGCATCGATCTGGCGGATGTCGACATACGTAATAAGCGCCGGGTCGTCAGGGCCATTGAATCTGACGGTCAGAAACCGACCAGAGCCGGACTGCGGCCGGACGCGGTGATCGTCGGTCTCAGATTAGACAATGACGACCTTAAGCTAAGGGTGGAAGAGCGGGTGGATAAGATGCTGGCCGCCGGGCTTCAAACCGAGGTGAGGCAGCTGTCAGACAGGTTCGGCTGGGATATGGAACCGCTCAAAGGTATCGGCTACAAAGAATGGCGCGAATATTTCGCCGGGACGCAAGACTTGGAACAGACCCGCCGCCGCATCATCGCCGGAACCATGAATTTAGCCAAGCGCCAGCGCACCTGGTTCAAGCGTAATCCCGATATACAATGGTTTGGTTCAATCGACGGGGCCTACGCTTACGCGGCTCGGCTGATGAGCAATTGATTTAAAACTTTGTACCCGTTCTGTTATAATCAATAACAGAGGTAAAAGGGTGATAGAACAACTTTTTGGGAGTAAAACCAGGGTCAAGCTGCTGCAGCTTTTTTATTCGAATCCAAACCGTGCATTTTATGTGCGCGAAATCACCCGCAAGATCGACGAGCAGATAAACTCGGTCCGCCGCGAGCTATCCAATTTGCTCAGTATCGGCATCATCACCAGTGACGCCAGCCAGAACCGGTTGTATTACGAAGTCAATCAGACTTATGAGCACTACCGGCCGCTAGGCATGATATTCGGCGGTCTGAAAGATGCTCCGACGGCTCCAAAAACCGCCGCCAAGAAGGAAAAGAAGGCCGATGAGCCGGCCGAACCGAGCCCGCACGCCGATGTAACGGATGAACACCCGATGGCCAAGGGCTTCCGCGGCTTGGGCAAGGTGGACTTGGCGCTGCTGACCGGCCAGTTCACCAGGGACGATGTTGCCGGTATAGACGTTCTGGTGGTCGGCAACGTCAACACCGCCAAGGTAGACAAGTTTATGGCCGATCTGGAAAAGGCGGAAAATAAGGAACTTCGATACACCGTGCTGTCCTTAGATAATTATAAGTACCGCTTATCTATCAACGACCGCTTCATCAGCAACGTTCTGGCGGCCAAGAAACAGGTTATAATTAATACCCAAGACCTACAGGTTTAAGGAGATTCATACGTGGAACTGACCTATTACGGTGCTAATTGCGTGCGTCTGGCGGCCAAGAAGGCCCAGATCGTGGTGGACGATAACCTCAAGGACTTAGGTATGAAATCGGTTACGAAACCTACCGATATCAGCCTGCGCACCAATCCGGCTTTCCCGGAACACGAAGCCGCTTTCCGGGCCGAGATGCCCGGAGAGTACGAGGTTAGCGGCGTCGTCATCCGCGGCATCGCCGCCCGCGGCCACATGGACGAAGAGGGTAAACACACGGCCACCATCTACACCGTCCAGGCCGACGATACCAAGGTGGTAGTGCTGGGCCACATCTTCCCGGAACTCAGCGAGGACCAGCTGGAGGCCATCGGTATCGTGGACGTGGCGATCGTGCCGGTCGGCGGCATGGGTTACACGCTGGACGGTAGCGGCGCCCTGAACGTTATAAAGCAGATCGAGCCAAAGGTTGTAATTCCTACACACTATTCGGACAAAGCTATCAGTTATGAAGTGCCGCAAGCCGCACTGGCCGACGCCGTAAAGAACCTCGGTATGGAAGTGGCCGAAACCCTGGGCAAGTACAAGATCAAGCCGTCCGAACTCAGCGACTCCACCCGGCTTATAGTCCTAGAGCGCCAATAAAAGCGTTGACATCTTAGGCGTTGTTTTTTAATCTGTAGACTTGGCTTTTCGCCCAATGGCGGGAAGTTGTTCTCCCCAACTACCCCAGAGGAGGGGCCGCATGCCGCAGATAGTGCAGGCAAAGCCGAAAGTCGAGATCTCCGAGGAGATCACCTGCAAGCTGACTTTCATCGTCCCGATTGATCCGGGCATCCCAAGGATCCCAATTTTCGGTGTCGAAGAAGTAAGCGCGGTGTTCTCTCAAGAGACCGAAGACCAGAAGACCCTGCACGACCTGGCCTCGGGCATCATGATGTGCGAGAAGGTTGACCATCTCACCATCACCCGTTTCCGCAAGCAGGCCAAATTCGAGGTCCAACTCACCACCAAGATCTCGAACGGTACCTACGGACGCATCGACGCGCTCATCCGCGCCGCCGGCTGGGAACCGGTCTCGAAATAAATCTCCAGGGGTGGACGGTGCTCTCCACGGCCGTCCACCCCACCAGCTCCTCCTCATAAGCTCTCCGGTAACGGATCGAGCGCGGCCAAGCAGCGCCGGTAGTTGGGGATTTTTAATGTCAAAAAAATGTTGACAGAGGTAGCATAAGTGTTATAATTTACCGCATACTTTCGTCAGCAGCTCCACAAGCGCGATGAAACGTGTGATTGACAAGCAGGTACAGGATTTAGTTCTACTAGGAATGCGGTCCCCCTCGTGGTCCCGCACTGCCGGTGATAACTGCGATGCCTCAAAGGAGGTGTATGCCAGCGCCATCTGTCAGTTTCGTTCCGCAAGAGCCAACGGTCCGCACACCAGCGGCTCGTGAGGTCAGCGCTCCGCGCGGAACGTTCACGCAGGTGTTCTCCCCGCGCGATCCGAACGACAGCTAGGGCACCAGTGGTGCTGTAGGGACTTTACCGCTGGTGCCTTCGCCGCGAAAACTAAGCCGACGAAGACGACCATGCTAGACCAGACGGAGATTCTCTGTCTGCAGATGGTAGTTCGGTTAGGCACCAAGCGGAGCCGGGGGCAAGGCCTCTTCGATGGCTGACCCGGCTCCGCCGCAGCAAACCGCTTACCGGCGGCCACACACTGCATGGGCTTTAAATAGCCGCATACGAGCCAGAGGGGCGGCCTCCGGGCCGCCCCCGCTCGAAAGTTTTCTAAAGCTTGGGGCGGGGAGGTGCGGCTCCTTCCCGTCCCAAGGACCAGTACCTGCAAGTCAAAAAAACCCGCCTCGATAGGCGGGTTTCTCATATCCGTTAATTAACCTCTTAAGCCAGGCCTTTTTTCTTAAGACTGCGCAGGGCGTGCGCGCTCAAACGGACCTTTACTTTCTTGCCGTCTATCGTCAAGGTCTTGGTTTGCAGATTAGGCTTCCATACTTTTTGGGTATGGCGCTGCGAGAAGCTGACGTTGCTCCCGTATTGTTTGCCTTTCTTATCGAATTCAAGTCTTTGCATAATCAAAGCCCTATTTTACAGATTAGAGGCCATAAAATCAACCGTAGGCTATACTTAAGTGGTATGTCAGATACGGTGCAATACGTCGTCATCCTGCTGGTCGTCCTGCTGTTCAGCATGTCTTTTCACGAGATGATGCACGGTTTCGCCGCCGACTGGCTGGGCGACGATACCGCCCGACTCCAGGGCCGGCTGACGCTCAACCCTCTCGCTCATATCGATCCTTTCCTGACCGTGTTGGTACCTCTGTTATTGCTGTTATCCGGCGCGCCGCCTTTCGGCGCCGCCAAGCCGGTGCAGGTAAACTTCATGCGCTTGCGTTACGGTGACTTCGGAGGAGCCATCGTCGGGGTCATCGGTCCATTGACGAATCTGTCCATCGCTCTGGTGGCATCATTGATTTTCAGAAATCTGGGGACCGATGGCGGGCTGGTCTATCAGGTGGTCGGCATGACCATCCTGATCAACGTCGGTTTCTTCTTATTCAATATCATCCCTTGGCCGCCCCTGGACGGCTCGAGGCTGCTCTACGCCTTCGCCCCTAGCGGGCTGCAGGAAGTCATGCAGAACATCGAACGCACCGGCATGATGAGTCTGGTCATCCTGCTGGTCATCTTCTACACGGTGTTGCAGGGGCCGTTCTCCCACCTCATAACGCTGTTTATGAATCATCTCGCCCCCGGTTTCCTGACATTCATAGGCGTTTAAACGACTTGGTATAATGGAGGTGGTCGGATTGAGCAATTTAATTTTCTCAATACGATTTACCAGGGAGTCCAAGTATGCCGTCCGGGCCGTGGCCCATCGGTGAGGACACCCACTTTGCAAATTGCAATAGAGGTAAATTGAATGCTCCCGGCCACGAAAAAAGGCGACAGACGTCGCCTTTTTTCGTTGGTCGGGGTGACAGGACTTGAACCTGCGACCTCACGGCCCCCAGCCGTACGCGCTACCAGCTGCGCCACACCCCGATGCAGACATTATAAGATACAGGGGCGCTAATCTGTTTATTTATCTTTTATTAAGCGGTTGGTGGCCTTCATGGCCAGCGGCTGCATAAAAAGAACCACGGGGAAAGCCACCGCCAGACTGATACCCCACTTCTTCAGGGTATCCAAGGTCAAGACGCCGCCTAACCCCTTGGCCACCGTCTTATTGATGGCGCAGACCAGCCCTGTCATCGGCCACACCAGCAGAAAACTTTGGATATAACGACGGTACTTTTGGCCAAACATTACTCAAAATATAGCACAGCCCGTTTCTGATAAGATATATGAGTGAAAACGCTGAAGTTCGACCACCAATACGCCCAGGAAATCTTACAGGGTGACAAAAGCAGTACCTGGCGGCTTTACGACGACAAAGACCTGTCGGTGGACGACACCGTGCGGATCATCGATAAGGTGAACGATAGCGACCCAGCTAGCTGGAAAGTCATCGGCGACGGCCGCGTGACCGAAGTCAGCGAAAAAAAGTTAAGCGCCGTTGGCGAAGCCGACATGGAGGGCCACGAGCATTTCGACAGCCAGGACGCCATGCTGGAACATTACCGCGGCTACTACGGACCGCGGGTCAGCCTGGAAACGCCCGTCAAAATCATAAAATTCGTGTTCACTCCGACCAGCGGCGATACGCCCACCGAAGCCATGCTGCTGGAGGAGGCCAAACTGTATACGGACGGCGGTTCGCGCAACAACCCGGGCGACTCCGCCTGCGCATTCGTTATCTGTAAACTGGACGATACCGTTGTAGAAAAGTCCGGATACTATATGGGTATCGCCACTAACAACCAAGCCGAATATTACGGCCAGATCAAAGGCCTGGAACGCTGCCGGGACCTTGGCATCGACAAGGTCAGACTGCTCAGCGACAGCCAGCTGGTAGTCAATCAGATGAACGGGATTTATAAAGTCAAGAACCAGGAGCTGGCGCCGCTGCACCAGCGGCTCAAGGAGCTGGCCGATAGTTTCGAGCAAGTCAGCTTCACCTACATACCGCGGGCCCTGAACGCCGAGGCCGACAGGGAAGTCAACCGTATCTTAGACGACCAGGAGGCTCATCGCCGAAAATAAAAAACACCTGAGGTGCGTCAGGTGTTTTTTGGCAGCCAGACTATCCGTAAGCCGGGTTCTGTTTTAACTGATCATCTATCTAGGTTTAGCGTCGCCGCCAAACTCGAGCGGTTGAATGATGCGCCGCGGACGGAACTACCCATATTGCGACATATCTCCTTGCAGCAGGCAGGGTTTACCTCTTATCTGCGTCACCGCAGATAACTGTGGGCTCTTACCCTGCGAATTGACGCGCACCTTTGCAGGGCGCTAGAATTCGCACTCCCAGCAAGCTGGGACCACTCATTTCATCCTTACCTGTTCCTTTAGGGGACAGGCGGTGTCGTTTCTGTGGCACTTTCCCTGGGGTTACCCCCGGTTGCCGTTAGCAACTGCCTTTGTCCTATGCTGCCCGGACTTTCCTCGTACGCACCTTCCGATTCGTAATGGTCGGTGGTTGAAGGCTTATTCTATGTTGTTAAGCTCTACGCCACCTCCCTTACGTGCCCGAAGGTGCGTACGTAATCAGCCGATAATCTGGCTAAGGGGTAATATAGCACAAACTTGAGCTTTTTGGAAGAGCTGGACAGAGGTCAATCTATTGACTTTTATAACCAAAAGGGGTATAATTAGCTAATCTGTTTCATCAGAGGTGGGACAGAGGAATCTTTACCCCTCGGACGAAGTTCGCCCGTGGCAACTTTCGGCAAACGACATCAGGAGGACCGTAATGCAAACCTATGCAAGCAAGTCCGTTCCTGGGCGAAAGTTCAGGGAGCTAGGTCTTGTCGAAGCCAGTGAAGTGGCGGTACGAAGCGACGTCGCCGAACACGCCGCCATCGAGAGGCTCGAGAAGAAAGCCGCCGAGAAGGGGGCCGACGCCATCATCGGCTACAAGATCTCTCAGGTGATCGTCGGCACCGGAACCTTCGGTTCCGGCAACGAGTGCACTGTGTCCGGCATCGCCGTCAAGTTCATCGACTGACTTCATAGGAGGTCTGGAATGGGACTCGTTACTTGGTCGTCAGCACCGATATTTGTTCCGGTGCGGCCGCCGAAGAAACCCGCCAAGAAGGACTAGGTTTTCAAGACCGCCGCCAGGCGGCAGGTGGTCATCCACTGGGGGGATTCCACCGGTGAGGGGCGGGAAACCGCCCCTCACAATACGACTTCGAACCACATTGGTGAACGTTGCGTTTACAGATGTGGTCCGAAGGAGAGATTTTTCGAATCATGTTCGTTCGACAATCCGAATACAGATAGGAGAACCGGTGTATATCGCCTACGTTGAGCTCAACCTGCAAGACGGTTTTGGCGTGAAGGTCCGGTTCGGACCCTATCGCTTCCCCAAGTGGGGCCCCCGCGAGAAGTGGGAAAGCACCTTCAGGCGGGAGCTGACCAAGTATGGCCGGTCGCTCGTACCGCCATTCGAGTTCAAACCCAACTTCCAGCCCGACGCACCGGTGCTGGCGGACGAGATCATGGAGCCGCCTCCTGTCGCGGAGGTAATCCGCAACGTCAAAATTCTCTGGGACGGTCGCACAGTCGTACCGTCCCGATCATGAAAGGAAACCATGAAGGCGCCGAGGCTTATCGCGAAAGGGCTGGGGGTATTGGTCCTAGCGGCGTTCCCGGTGTTCTTTATCGGGATTGCCGTCTGGTACCAGCTTCTAGGCCACCACTAACGGAAGGAAAGGATGAGACCACCGTACATCTACAGAGGCCAGACCTACCGTCAGTTGAGCCTCCCCGACATCCAGCTGCACCCGCGGGTGCATCACACCGTAATGACCCCGGTCAAGGTGTCAGAGGAGGGCCACGACGACGACGCGGCGCTATCCAAGGCCGAGTACGAGCTGGGCAAGGTCGTCGGCGACGCCGACGAGGTCATCTGCATGGATCCGGTCTTCTCCGATGCCGAAGATGGTCGCGGCTGCGTGCTGACCGGCATCCCGATCAAATACCTGGGCACCTAGGTGTCGGAAAGGGGGGCTGATGTTGTATGCTCTGGTGGTCCTAGCTGTGCTTTGGCTGACGCGTGGAGTCATCGGTTTGACGTTCGCGCAGGCGGACCGCGGGCTGGGAACTTACGCGGCATGCATTCTGTGGGGCCCGTGCTTCCTTTACTGCGCCGTCATGGACAAGTGGTGGCCGCACAGAGTCGGAGCGTCATACGAATAGACAACGGCAGCGGCGCAGTGACGCGCCCCGGTAACCAGCCCGGAAAACCGCCCGGCGGGTCATCATGACCGCCGGGCTCTTTTAATTACGAGATAAATTACAGACCGCTTATAAATTCGGTGATAGAATAAACTCACTTAATTGGAGGACCTTTGTATGATCAGATATGACATACGCAGGGGTGTTACCAAAATCAAAACCAAAACAACAGTAGTGATATCCAGCGCCGTCCTGACCGGAGTCGGATTAGTGATGGCGGTAATGACGCCGCTGTCGGCTAGCGCCACGACCTACATCCTGGACGGCTACGTCTACTACTCGAATCTTAATGCGGCATATCCAGCCCAAGTGACCCTACTTAATATAAGCACTAATCAGCTAGGAGGTACTACATCCCAAAGCCCGTCAGGATATTACATATTCGGCGGGATGGTAGCCGGTCAGCAATATGGAGTGCGGGCATCGCAATGTCTGAGCCATATACAATGGGCATCGGGGTACAGCAACTTCTATATGCCCAATGGCCATAAACAGGTCGATATAGTAATGAACAACGTCGGTTCCTGTTGAGACTGATTCTAGTAACTGATAAATGGACGCGGACCAGGCCGCGTCCATTTGCGTTCTTTAATCTTCAGTCTTCGTCGGTGTGGCGGACCGCTTTATAAATCCAGATCCCGCCGGTTATAACGGCCGCCATGACCATCATCTCCCAGATGGCGTCGACTATGCTCATAAGCGTCAGTATATACCCTTCAAGGGAAAAGTTACTTGCTGATTTTGGCGGCTTTTAACACCGCTTCGAAGGCCTTGGGTTCACTGACGGCCAGTTCGGCCAATACTTTGCGGTCCAAGGTGATGTTAGCGGCCTTGAGGCCGGCTATCAGACGGCTGTAAGTGGTGCCGTGCTGTCGGGCGGCGGCGTTGATGCGGGCGTTCCACAACTGACGGAAGGTACGTTTCTTATTACGTCGGTCGCGATAAGCGTAGACCAGCGATTTGGTTACGGCCTGTTTGCCGCGCTTGACGGAAGAGCGGTGGCTCTTCTGGAAGCCCTTGGTGGCTTTGCGAATCTTATTATGCCGCTTGTGAGCGGTGACACCGCGTTTGACTCTCATAAATTATGCTCCCAGTTTGCGCTTAAGGTTCCTGGCCTGCTTACCGCTCATCACGGCCGTCTGAGCCAGATGACGTTTGCGGTTAGCGCCTTTTTTCTCCAAAAAGTGGGCGATGCCGGCATGCCTATGCACCAGCTTACCGTTCTTGGTCAGCCGGGTGCGCTTCTTAGTACCGCTATGGGTCTTTAGCTTAGGCATGGTTGATATAATTCCTTACTTCTTTCTGACGACGAAACTCAGCATCCGGCCGGCGAACTGGGGGGCTTGGTCCGTTACCACATCCTCGCCCAATAAGCCTTGTATCTTCTCGGCCAGCTGATAACCCAATTCCTTATGGGCTAATTCTCGTCCCCGATAGATTACCGTAATTCTCACCTTATGTCCAGCTTCCAGGAAGCCGTTGACCTTACGCAATTTGACGTCCAGGTCGTGTTCGCCGATCTTAAGGCCGACTCTCATCTGCTTCAGATCCGCGGCTTTGGCTTTCTGCCGGCTCTTTTGGGCCTGCTTGGTGCGCTGATAGTTGTACTTGCCCCAGTCTACGATGCGGGCTACTGGCGGGTCGGCGTTAGGGCTGACCTCTACCAGGTCCAGTCCGGCCTCTTCGGCGGCGTGTAGGGCCTCTGCGCGGCTGATGACGCCCATCTGGCGTCCATCGTCGCCAATGACTCTCAATTGGGAGGCACGGATCTCCTGGTTGACGCGGGACTCTTTGGCTATTTCAGTAACTCCATTCGGTAGAGATATGATAGCAGGTTTATAAGGGGCTGGAAAGGTGTTAAGCGAACTGCAATACTTCCGCGGTGGCCTGGCGGTACCGCAACGCCTCGCTGACGTGCGCCGGGCCGATGTCCTCTGAGCCGTCCAAATCGGCGATGGTCCGGGCGACTTTCACGGCCCGTACATAAGCCCGGGCCGAGATATCCAGCTTGGCGGCGGCGCTGTCCAGCAGGTCTTTGGCCGCTGGAGACAGCCGGGCTAACTCTCGGATCTGTTTATTGTTCATGGCCGAGTTGAAACGACCGGCGGCGCCGAAACGCCGTCTTTGGATTTCGTAAGCATCGGTTATCTTTTCGCGGATCCGGCCGCTTTGGCCTGTGCTATCGCGCCTAGCCAGTAGTTTGGAATGTTCCACGTCATGGACCGGCAGATGAAGGTCTATGCGGTCCAAAATGGGTCCGCTGACCTTCTTTTGATAACGGGCGATGGCCGACGCGCCGCAAATGCAGTTCTTATTGGTCCCGTAATATCCGCAAGGGCAGGGATTCTGGGTAGCCACCAGGATGAAATCGGCCGGATAGCTGGCGGTATCCTTGACTCTTGAGATAGTCACCGCGCCGTCTTCCAGGGGCTGCCGGAGCGCTTCCAAGGTATCCTGGCGAAACTCCGGCAGTTCGTCTAAGAACAGCACGCCGCGGTGGGCTAGAGTGGCTTCGCCGGGCTTGGGATTACTGCCGCCGCCGACGATGGCCGTGGTGCTGGTGGTGTGGTGCGGCGCCCGGAAGGGGCGGGAGGTTATGATGCCGCTCGAACTGGAACCCAGGCTGTGCAGGTGGGTGACTTCCAGGGATTCTTCGTGGCTTAAAGCCGGCAGGATGCCGCACATGGCCCGGGCCAGCATGGTCTTGCCGGTGCCCGGCGGTCCGTGCAGCAGGATATTATGATGCCCGGCGGCAGCGATCTGCAGGGCCCGCTTGGCCAGCGGCTGACCGGCAATTTCCGAGAGGTCTATATAATGTTCGGGCTGTATATTGACCGGCATCCGGCCTTCGCCCGTATCTATGGCTTTAAGGGGCAGACTGCCGAACATATCCAGGTAAACGTCGCGCAGGCTGGCGGCGGCTTTTATCTGTACTCCCGGCACCAGCAGCGCCTGCTCCAGATTAGCTTGGGGCAGATAAAACTTCTTAAACCCTGACTTCTTGGCGGCCAGCATCCGGCCGATGAGCCCGCGTACTGGATTAAGCGAGCCGTCCAGACCTATCTCTCCAAAGAAAAGGTGGTCCTGCAGGCTGTCGGCAGAAACCTGACCGCTGCGGACCAGCACGGCCACGGCCATCGCCAGGTCCAGGCTAGTGGAATCCTTGGGCACATCGGCCGGCGATAAGTTAAGCGTTACCCGCTTTTTGGGGAACTGCAGGCTGCAGTTGGCGAAGCTGGCCCGCAGCCGTTCCTTGGCTTCGTCCACGGCCTTGCCGGCGTAGCCGATTATCAGCACGGCCGGTAGGCCGTTAGTAATATGGCATTCGGCCGTTACCAGCAGGGCATCGCTGCCGGCTTTATCGACTATGCTCCTGGCCGCCCTGTTCATGTTATCGATTATCAAATATCGCCCGTCAAAATAAAATTGCTTACGCTCACTTCGCACCGCCGCAGCCTGCCCCGGCTTAGCCGGAACCCACTACGGCTTTTAGCGCATTACCGCGTCAGAGGATTGAATTCATTACGAAGGCGCGTTGAAGGAAAACCGCGGGTTGTCCTTCAAGCTTAAAAGAAAGAACCCGGCGAGGAGGGCCAGGTTCTTATCTTAGGGTTTTGGAGGTTTTAGATTTTTTGTGAACGTTTTTGTTATAAGGGCTTTTTGATGGAACAACGGCTTGCGAGAAGCCGTTGTTACCTGTTTTTTGTTTTTGAGCACTTTATATATTCAAGTGCTGATAACATCTTATAAATACCTATTTTCAATGTCAACAAGATTTTTATGCTTTTTTGACAAACCTGTGTATAACTCGCTGGCCGCCGTTTAATCAAAAACCCATGAAAATCATAAACGTATACGAAAAGGCTGTGAAAAATGGTCTTAGAATACGCTCGTTACGATCAAAATTTAACTACGATCCAGGCTTTGACGGGCCGCCCCGCAGCCATGCGGCGCGCAAAGCCACGACGCGACGTAGGTTACTCGCGGCAGTGCTAGCAAGAGCCCAGACAATCACAATCGGAATAACTTATCGATTCAGACGGATAGTTCGAGGGCTATGTCATTTCGTTCGTGATATTTAGCAACTCGCCGCGCCCGACTTAAATGACTGGCTGGCGAAGCAGCCGGCGTGCCGTGAGCTTCAGTATTGGCCGCGGGTCGCGCGTACTGCCGGCTGTGAAAATTATGATGACGCGGACTTTAAGGCTTAAGAATAGCCGCCAAAATTTGTTCGGATCGGTACCGTTTTTTGTCTTGTCTATGTTCCAAATATCGCGCAACGGCGCGTAGAATAATTGGTCGATCGGCGCAGCTGATGCTGTCTTAAAGCTGCTCACCTAGACTAGTGTCCGATAGCTGACCATGGGCACAAAAGGTCAGGGAGTCCAGGAGTCTATAGTCAGCCAACGACGCTCGTGAAAACTATTCTTTGTTCTGCATTTGTACGTTGTATTTAAGTATAAAATGTAAAAGAAACTACATTAAAATTACTTATCTATATCTTTAATCATGTATAAATAACAATGTAGTACTCTTGACTAAGCATAAAAAGTGTAGTAGCATGAAAAGGTAAGCAAAAACAAAAACTTACATTCTCTTCGCCGGGAGGCGGTAACGCTCCAAAGCACCCTAAAGGTGCCAGGAGCGGTCAGTCACAGCCGGCAGGCGGTAAGCGCTATACAGTAATTTAATACGGGCGCATTTACCGCCTAATGGCATTTTCAAAAGCCTTGCTTTTGGAACAAAGAGCCTAACAACTATCCAAACCGGCCGTTAGGTTCTTTGTTATTATTAACCGTGATGGATAAGCCTAAGCACAAACCAGCCGGGTTGATGGCCTTGATCAGCCTAGCCGGTCTAGGGGTGTTGATGACAAATACTAATCCTATAGATAACATCATCTACGCGGCGCTGTTTTTCTTCCTAGCTCTGGTGTTTTTGTTGAGCGCCGGTTTCTTTTCGGTCAGGCTTCAGACCGGCGAAATCAGCCACAAGAACAGATACAGAGTAATAAGCGTCAGCCTGGTTCTACTTATACTCCTGATGTTTAGGACCGCCCAATCGCTAAGCTGGGTAGACGGCATCATCCTGATTCTGATCGGCTTCGGGCTGTTCTTCTACATCAGTAAACGCTCCACCAACTGAAGCGCTTAAGCTTGGGCATATTTGAAGTTTCTCGAGTATAATTAAACCTATGAATCCGAACAGGGGAGAAGCACCGGCTAATTTCGAGCTGCCGCCGCAACCGGCTACGCCTGAAGGTGAACAGCGCCAAGAGCGGGCCGTCGAAGCGCCGGCCTCGCGTCCTGAGAGCAGTGGCAGCCGGCCGCAGCAGCCGGCTTTGCCCACGATCCCTGATGATATCCCGGCCGTCGATAATCCGATCATAGCCGCCCCGCCGCAGGATGTTACTACTCCCGTAATCACAGACCCGAAGGCGGTGGCCCAGGATGCCGACCGCATCGAACCGGAGTGGGTCGATAAGGCCAAAGCCATCATCGGCCGCACCCACAGCGACCCTTATCTGCAGAAAGACCAGATGAGCAAGATCAAGGCCGAATACATCCAAAAACGCTTCAATAAGACAATCAAAACGGACGAAGCCGCGGCATGACGGTGTTGATAATCCTGATAATGTTCCTGATGGCGCTGCTGGGAGCGGCGGCTTTCGCCTATGTTTACCTGCGTGGTATCTGGCGTGAACAGAAGAACTACGAGCGCGGACTGAAAATGGTGCCGGTACTGATACATCTGCCGCCGATGAGCGACGATACCGATGCCGGCGGCCGCGACGTCCGGGACGTGGTCAACGAGAACATCAGCCGGGCCCAGAGCCTGTACGGCATTCTTTCCAGCACCTTCCAGAAGGGCTTCAAACATCGTTTATACGGCCAAAGGCACATCGGACTGGAAATCGTGGCTAAAGACGGCGCCATCCATTACTACGCGGCCGTACCGGTGCCGCTGCTGGGCGTGGTGGAGCAGGCTATCGTCAGCGCTTACCCGACCGCCCGGCTGGAAGAGGTGGCCGAACATAACATCTTTAGCCAGGTCGGCCGGATCACTGGTACCGTGGGCGGTGAGTTGGTACTGAAAGAGAGCTACGCCTATCCGATAGCCACTTATGAGGACATCAAGCGTGATACCATGCAGCCGCTGTTAAACGCCTTATCCAGCCTGACCAAAGAGGATGGCGCCGGTATCCAGATACTGCTGCGGCCGGCCGATCCGGCCTGGCGCAAAACCGCCAACACCGAAGCCGATAAGAAACGGGGCAAAAAGAAGAGCGGCAAAGGCATAGAGAGTGCCTTAGGGCTGATCGGCGATGTATTCACGGCCATTATCAAACCGCCGGAACAGAACGAGAAAAAAGACGAACCTAAGGAGCTGACCGGTCTGGACCAGGCGGCCATCCAGGCGATCGAGGATAAGACCAAGCAGCCCGGCTTCGAGGTGCTGATAAGAGTCATCGCCAGCAGCAACATCAGCCACCGGGCCCAGACCATCCTCAATACATTGGTAGCCACTTTCTCCTTGTACGATGCCCCCGGTAAGAACGGTTTCAGATTCGTGCCGGCCAAAGACCTGGACAGCTTCATAACCGGTTATATCTTGAGATTCTTCCCTCAGGACAAGACCAAGAACGTGCTGAACGCCACCGAGCTGGCCACGCTGTTCCACTTCCCGGACCAAAGCAACATCCCGACCAGCCAGCTGGAGCGACAGGCCAGCAAGCAGGTGGACGGTCCCCGCAACGTGCCGGAAGACGGGTTGCTGCTGGGTTATAACCTGTTCCGGGGCGCCAAGAAAGAGATACGTTTGGACGATAACGACCGCCGGCGGCACATGTATCTGGTAGGGCAGACCGGCACCGGTAAATCCACCTTCCTGGAGAACCTGGCGCTGCAGGACATGCTGGACGGCAAGGGCTTCGCCTTCGTGGATCCACACGGCGACACCGCCGAGAAACTGTTGGCCATGGTGCCCAAGGAACGGACCGAGGACGTCATATATTTCAGTCCGGGCGACACCGATTATCCGCTGGGTCTGAACATGTTCGAGTACCACAGCGACGACCAAAAGGACTTCCTGATCCAGGAAGCCATCAATATGTTGTATAAATTATATGACCCCACCCGACAGGGGATAATCGGCCCAAGATACGAGCATTTGTTCCGCAACGCGGCGCTGGCTATCATGGCCGATCCGGCCGGGGGCACGTTCATAGACATCCCTAAATTATTCCGCGATCCGCAGTACGTGGAGCAGAAACTCAAGTACGTCACCGACCAGAACGTCCTGGAGTTCTGGCGCAAGGAGATGCCGGCCAGCCAGCGGAGCAACGAATTCGGCGAAGTGACCAGCTGGTTCGTATCCAAGTTCGGCGCCTTCTTAAGTAACGAGATGATGCGCAACATCATCGGCCAGACCAAGAGCAGCTTCAACCTGCGGGAAGTCATGGACAACAAGAAGATATTGCTGGTCAACCTCAGCCGCGGCCGGGTCGGCGACCTTAACTCCAAACTGCTGGGCATGATATTCGTCATGAAGTTCGAGGCGGCGGCCATGAGCCGGGCCGATATGGACGAGAGCGAACGCCAGGACTTCTGTTTATACGTAGACGAGTTCCAGAACTTCAGCACCGACTCTTTCGCCGACATCTTAAGCCAGGCCCGGAAGTACCGGCTGAACCTGATCGTCGCCAACCAGTTCACTACCCAGCTATCAGAGGAGATCCGCGACGCCGTGTTCGGCAACGTCGGCTCGGTGGTGGCTTTCAGAGTAGGCACGACCGACGCCGAGTTCCTGGCCAAACAGTTCGCGCCGGTTTTCGATATCGACGACCTGCAGTTCTTGCCAAACTACAACACGGCGATGCGCATGATGATCGGCGGCGTACCGGTGCAGCCGTTCTCCATGGCCATCCTGCCGCCGCTGGGCAATCCTAACCCGCAGCTGGCCGACGCGCTCAAACAGTTATCGGCGGCTAAGTACGGCCGGCCTAAAGCCCAGGTGGAAGCAGATATCTTCAAGCGGCTGGAAACCAAACAGCTGCCCAAGCCGCCCAGCCCGTTCGACAGCCTGCCGTCCGGCCGGCCGTCGTTCGGCGGATCCAGCCTGCCGCCGGCCGGCGGCATACCGCCATCGGCTCCGTCTTCGGGACCTAGCTCGGCGCCGCCGACCTCGTCCCAGCCGGCCGGTTCCGGATCCAGCTTTCTGGACGAATGGTTGGCCAAACGCAAAGGTAATATTGTAGGACCCACAACGCCGCCCCCACCCCAGTCAAATGACCACTCAAGGCCCCCGGAAGCACCTAAACCGGCGCACCATAACAAGTCCCATAAACCTCACCAACCCAAGCCCGAAGAGCCTAAGAAACATGAGCTGCAGGCTTCGCCCGGCAAAGCCGGCGAGTTCAGGATAGACCGTGGCGACGGCCAGCAGCACGGCCACGTGGTCCATATCGACCGCGACGGCAACCTGTCTTTCACGGAAAACGAAGAATAAAAAAAGCGGCCGTATTTGTTATACGACCGCGGTAACCTTTGCCGGGAGACTGTCGCGTCATGACGTCTGTGGCGTCGCGCCAGTCTCCCGGCCTTGCATCGCGGCGGTCTCCCCTCCGCCGCGAGCCTTGGATCCATCAGTCCTTGCGTTTGCCCGGTTTCTTGGGCTTGGTGCGCCGCCGGTGCTTATCTGATTGGCGCTGGCGTTCAGCGGGGGAGTCGCTGACGCGGCCTTTCTTCTTATTCCTGCTCATCGTCGCTTACCTAGTGCCGTCTGAGCCGCTTTAGCAGCCGGACGACTATCCACTCATCAGAGTAGAAACGGAGGCTATCACTAAGCATGGGGGCTCCAGGTCAAGGTGTGTGGGGTGTATCCAAAGAGGCGCTTAACCCCTTAGGATTAAGTGCGTATATTATACTGCTAAAGATTGTAATAGTCAATGCCTGGCCATGCGGCCATTGTCACACTTTTTCATCTGTTAAGCCGCTTTAGATAATAAGATTTTTGATTGGTTAAAAAGGTTGTTTTAGAACCGGTATTTTGCTACAATAATTACAGAGTGGTAACAGATAAAAAATCCTACAGGGGGTAGTTTTAATTTGAGCGCAGCGCAAAGTAAGAAAAGCGATTATGATGCCGGCCAGATCCAGGTCCTGGAAGGGCTGGAGCCGGTCCGCAAACGGCCGGGAATGTACATCGGCAGCACCGGTTACGACGGCGTCCACCATATGGTCAAAGAGATAGTCGATAACGGCATAGACGAGGTCATCGCCGGTTACGCCACGGAGGTGTCCATAGTCTTGCAAGCCGACGGCGGCGTAAAAGTGACCGATAACGGCCGGGGTATCCCGGTGGAAATCCACCCCAAGACTAAGAAAAGCACGCTGGAAACGGTGCTGACCGTGCTTCACGCCGGCGGCAAGTTCGGCAGCGGCGGTTATAAGGTGTCTACCGGCTTACACGGGGTAGGCTCATCGGTGGTGAACGCTTTAAGTACCAAGCTGATCGCCGAAGTCGGCCGCGATGGCCATATGTGGCGGCAGGAGTACGAGCGAGGGGCGCCCCAGACCAAAGTCGAGAAAGGCGAAACCTCCAGCTTTACCGGCACGATCATCACTTTCTATCCGGACGAGACGATATTCAGCGTCACCGAATTCGATTACCAGTGGATAATTAATTATCTTAGGCACCAGGCTTATCTCACAAAAGGTGTCAAAGCTAGTATTATAGACGAGCGTTCCGGAGATTCGTACGCATTTTATTTCGAGGGTGGTATAGAAAGCTATGTTCGCCACCTGAATACCGGTAAGGAGCCGGTGGACGACGATATCTTCTACGTGGAAAAGAAGGTGGAAGAGGCGGTGGTGGAAATCGCCCTGCAGTACACAGACGCGTTTTCCGAGACGGTCATGGCCTTTGCCAACAATGTTTACAATATGGACGGCGGAAGCCATCTGACGGGCTTCAGGACGGCTCTGACGCGGGTTATCAACGACTACGCCCGCAAATCCGGTCTACTGAAAGAGAAAGAAGAGAACCTGACCGGCGAGGACGTCCGCGAAGGCCTGACGGCCGTCATCCTGGTTAAGATTCCCGATCCGCAGTTCGAAGGCCAGACCAAGAACAAGCTGGGCAACCCGGAAGTCACCGGTTACGTGCAGCAGGTGATGAACGAGTACCTGTCTTATTACTTCGAAGAACACCCGGGCGTGGCCCGCAAGATAGTCAATAAGGGCCTGCTGGCCGCCCGGGCCCGCAAAGCCGCCCGCGCCGCCCGCGACAACATTATCAGGAAAGGCGCTTTAGACGGCGCCAGCCTGCCGGGCAAGCTGGCCGATTGCGCTACCAAGGACCGCTCGCAAGCCGAATTATTCATCGTCGAGGGCCAGTCGGCCGGCGGTTCGGCCAAGGACGGCCGGAACAGTTTCTATCAGGCGATTCTCCCATTACGTGGTAAAGTTCTCAACGTTGAACGCGCCCGGCTGGATAAGATGCTGGCCAACCAGGAAATCCTTAATTTGATAAAGGCCCTGGGCGTTGGCATCGACGAGCAGTTCGATATGAACGGCCTGCGCTACGAACGCATCGTCATAATGACTGATGCCGACGTGGACGGCAGCCACATCCGCACGCTGCTGATGACACTGTTCTTCCGCCACCTGCGGCCGATACTGGAAGGCGGCCACATCTTCGCCGCCCAGCCGCCGTTGTTCGCCATCTCCGCCGGCAAGAAGAAGCAGTACGCCTACACTGATGAGGAACGTGATTCCATCCTCGATAAACTGATAGAGGAGCGCAAGGTCAAAGGGGTGAAAATCGATCCCAACGAAGACCGCAACAAGCAGGCCGGTGTCACCATCCAGCGTTACAAGGGTTTGGGTGAAATGGACGCCGAGCAGCTCTGGGAAACTACCATGGACCCGGCCAACCGGGTACTGGTTCAGGTCAAGGTAGAGGACGCCGAAAAGGCCGATTCTATCTTCAGCAAGCTGATGGGAACAGAGGTAGAAATGCGCAAAAACTTTATTCAGAGCCACGCCAAATTCGTGAAGGACCTGGACGTCTAGCATGGATGAGCGAAGCAAGGGTCTGATCCCGACGACCGACAAGCACTCCCGTCTTGTCATCGACCGCTCGGTCGAGAACGAGATGGAGACCAGCTACCTGCAGTATTCGATGTCCGTCATCGTTTCCCGGGCTTTGCCGGACGTCAGGGATGGCCTGAAGCCGGTGCACCGCCGCATCCTTTACGTAATGGACAAGAGTAACCTGGGACCGCAGAGCAAGCACACCAAAAGCGCCCAGATAGTCGGCGAAGTGATGGGTAAGTACCACCCGCATGGCGATACCGCCATCTACGACGCCATGGTCCGGCTGGCCCAGCCGTTCAACACCCGCTATCCGCTGGTGGACGGGCAGGGTAACTTCGGCAGCATGGACGGCGATCCGGCCGCCGCTTACCGCTATACCGAGGCCCGTATGACCCGGGCCAGCGCCGCCATGGTGGAAGATCTGGAAAAAGAGACCGTCAACTTCGTCGACAACTTCGACGGCACCCAGCAGCAGCCGGAAGTCATGCCGGCCAAACTGCCCAACTTATTACTCAACGGTCAGGTCGGCATTGCCGTCGGCATGGCCACCAATATCCCGCCGCACAACCTCAACGAACTGGTGGAAGCCACTATCACCCAGATAGAGAATCCCGAGGCCACGCTTGATGATCTTATGGAACACGTCAAGGGTCCGGATTTCCCGACCGGTGGTATCGTTTACGGTAAAGAAAGTATCCGGGCGGCTTTCGCCACCGGTCGCGGCGGCGTAGTGGTCCGCGGCGTGGCCGATATAGAGGAAACCGCCAAGGGACGCCATCGCATCGTTATCACGGAGATTCCTTACGCCGTCAACAAGGCTGGCCTGGTGGAAAAGATCGCCGATCTGGTCCAGGACAAGAAGGTCAGCGGCATATCGGATATCCGTGATGAAAGTTCGCGCGGCGTGGTCCGCATCGTCGTCGACCTTAAAAAAGACGCTTATCCTAAGAAGTTACTGAACCAGCTGTACAAGCTGACGCCGTTGCAGACCAGCTTCCACTACAACATGCTGGCGCTGGTGGACGGCATCCAGCCGCGGGTACTGGGCCTGCAGGACATCATCCAGGAGTACATCAAACACCGGCAGTCGGTAGTCCGCCGCCGCACCGAGTTCGAACTGCGCAAGGCGCAGGAGCGGGCCCACGTATTAGAAGGCCTAAAGATAGCCTTAGACCATATAGACGAGGTGATCGCCACCATCCGGGCCTCCGAGACGACCGAAGAAGCCCAGGCCAACCTTGAGAAGAAATTCAAGCTCACCGATATCCAGGCCCGGGCCATCCTGGCCATGCAGCTGCGCACGCTGGCCGGCCTGGAGCGTAAGAAGATAGAAGACGAGCTGGCCGAACTGCAGAAACTGATAGCCAGGCTTCAGGAAATACTGTCCGACGAAAAGAAAATCCTAAAGATTATCAAAGACGAACTGCGCGATATGCAAAAGCAGTTCGGTGACGACCGCCGCACCAAGATCGTGCCGCAGGAGCTGGGTAAACTCAGCGACGAAGACCTGGTTCCGGACGAGCAGGTCGTTGTAACGCTTACGTCTGCCAATTACATAAAGCGCACGTCTATTGCTGATTATAAGAGGCAGGGGCGCGGCGGCAAGGGCCGCCGCGGCATGGCCACGCGGGAAGAAGACGTTATCGAGCATGTTGTAAATGCTAGTACACATGACTTCCTGCTGTTCTTCACTAACAAGGGAAGGGTCTTTAGGATCAAGACCTACGAAGTGCCGGCGGTCGGGCTGAACGCCAAGGGCGTAGCGCTGGTCAATCTGTTACAGCTCCAGCCCGAGGAAACGGTTAGTTCGGTGATTAACATTTCCAAAGGTGACGGCGAAGGCAGCAACCTACTTATGTGCACGGTCAAAGGGACCGTCAAGAAAACGCCTTTCGAGCAGTACAAGAATGTTCGCCAAAGCGGCCTGATCGCCATCAATCTGGACGACGGCGACGAGCTTAAGTGGATCCGCATGACTACCGGTGATGACGAGATAATCATCAGCACCGCCCAGGGGCAGGCCATCCGCTTCCACGAACGCGACGCCCGGCCGATGGGGCGGGTTTCCAGAGGCGTGCGCGGCATCCGCTTGCGCCCCGAGGACCAGGTCATCGGCATGGATACCGTCCAACCTGATTCATTCATCTTCGTCATCAGCGAATTCGGCTACGGTAAGCGCACCAAGGTCGAGCAGTTTACGGCTCATAAACGCGGCGGCGTCGGTATCCGCTCGGCGGTGGTCAACAAGAAGACCGGCCCGCTGATAGGAGTCAAGACGCTCAAAGGCGACGACCAGGAAGTCATCATCATCTCCACCCAGGGCCAGACCATCCGGCTGGGTCTGAAAGATATATCCAGCCTGGGCCGCGCCACCCAAGGCGTCCGGATCATGCGTCTGAATGACGGCGACAGCGTGGCCAGCCTGGCGCTGGTCGATAAGAAGTTAGAAATCGATGACGATGCCGCCGAAGAGGCGGCCGAAGGCGCTACCAGCGAAGCAGAGGAAGAGTAGTGGCCAAAGATTTCTGGGGCCGACCGCCCATCGCCATTGCCCACAGGGGTGGTGACGGCGCTGGCGAGGACCAGGAGAACACCTTGGCGGCTTTCGTCGCGGCTCAGAAACTCGGTTACGAATACGGTGAAACCGATGTGATACTGACCGCTGATGGCCAGGTGGCCGCCATCCACGGTTCGCGCAACTGGCTGCAGGCTTATTATTCCGGCCATCCTCCCAGAAGGGCACTGCAAAAGCTGACGCTCAAAGAGATAAAATCCCACGCCGATGACGGCGTACGCATAACTACGCTGAACGAAATACTCGCCAAACTGCCTAGTATGAGATTCTTCATCGACCCCAAGACGGATCAAGTGGTCTTACCACTGGCCAAACTGATAAAGGACGCCGGCGCCCAGTGGCGGGTCTGCGTCGGTTCGTTCAGCTATGACAGGGTGGTTCACTTCAAAAAGATAATCAAGGACGAGCGCGTCCAGACCAGTTTCATCATCGGGCGCGGCGTGCGGCTGGCCAACAAAGGCGTCCACCGGCTCAAAAGCGGGCGCTTGAAGGACGTAGACGCCGTGCAGCTGCATCATTCGCTGGTCAGCAAGGAAATGATCGGCCTGGCGCACGACCATGGCCTGAAGGCCTTGGTTTGGACGGCTAACTCGCCGTTATCCATAAAAAACGCCGTGCGCTGCGGCGCCGACGGCGTGATGTCCGACACAGCGCAACTCCTAAAAAACACGCTAGCTTAAATCATTGGGTTAACAGGGGTTTGAGGACCTGGTACAGGTAGAGGTACAGGCTTTTTGAGCGGTGCTAGGAAATCTCTCTGATCGATTACGCCATCTTGGCACATCCGGTCGACCTCTACCGACATGGAGCTATGATAATCATTCCGTCCTGATTCATCGGGGTTAACTACTGACAACTCGTGGACATGAGTGGTGCCGACACACAGATCGGTAGTTATAGTGTCTTTATAAAATTCTATTCGAGCTCCGTTGAGCCACTTAATAATTGGCGACGGGGTGCTCAGCGCAGAGTGGTTCTCGATGTTATTAACCTCTGGTGTAAAACCAAGCATAGCCACCGCGCCAAGTACGCTAGTGAATGCCAATCTAAATTTTGTCTCTGGTGATAATTCCATGATCCCTTTCGCCGGGGTTACACCGGCTCGTCAGTCCGCTAAAGCGGAGAGGGTTTAAGCGCCAAGGCGCCGCAGTTAAACGCGCGCTCATGGCGCCGGCCCGGGCGATTTGCCCGGGCCCTCGAACGGTTCGTAGCTACGGCCTCCGTCCCTAGGCCATGCCCGTCCTGGACAAGAAGAACAGGGCGGCCCAGGCGCCGGCGAACCAGCCGGCGGAGAAGAACGTGCCTCTTACGGCGAACTCCTTCATGGTCATACTCCTAGCGGTTGGTGTTGGCCAGCCAATCCTGTAGGTGGCGGATGCGATTCTCGAGCTGCAGCATCTCTTCGGTGGCGTACTCCTTGTACGACGCCCGCTGCTTCTGGATCTGCTTGAGCCGCTGCTTCTTCTGCTTCAGCTCTTTCTTGAACTCCCGCTCCTGAGCTCTTTGACTCCTTTGGGGCATGGATTCTCCTATCTTTGTCTGCAGGTCATGATGAAGGGGACGGCCAATATCACCACGACCAGGACTATCGCGATCGCTATGACCCTCATGACTACCTGGCGGGTTTCCTGCCGAAGATCATCAGGGTTCGAGCCTCGAATAGTTTCTCGAAGCGGTCGAACCAGAAGATCAGGTCGATGAAAATCGACGCTTCACGCTGCTTGTTTTCGTTGATGAGCAGGTAGTTGACCACGCCGACCACGAAGTACATCGCGATGTAGTAGGGCAGCAGATCCAGCTTGTAGAACAGGAACCCGCCGATCCAGACCATGGCGAAAGGGATGATGGAAACAATATTCGCGATGTATTTGATGCCTCGGCCGCGCCAAGTCTCGAAGACTCCCATGAGCGCAAGCGTCACCACCGTCGCGATCAGGATCCACAAGTTGGTGTTCAAAAAAGCGATTATCAAGAGTTCTCCTCTCTGGGAATGAGCTAACGTCAGTGCCGGCACCGAGCGCGTCGCTCTAGGTTTGCGGGACCTCAGTTCTAAAACCTATTTTACCATAAAATATTGACTTTTTAAACTATTTATGGTAATATGTAATCTGTTAATAAAAAACAAAAAATGTCAGAAAAATTCCCTAATCCAGCAGATGAAAGCCAGTTGCGTAAGTATGGTCACGGAGTGCTTCTGTTCACGGTTTGTACCACTGCTAACCTCGCTACACTAGATCTGACCGATAAGTTAATGCACGCTGGCTTTACAGAACCTCTGAAGGATGGAATAGCGGTGGGCGTCGCTACATCAAGCATGCTGGCCGCCCGTCGTAAAAGCTGATAACCGTTGTGATAAAAAGCACATCCAAGGTGTTTACACGCCTAAATAAATCAGGTATCCTAGTATCTAGCTTTAAGGGTGCCTGTTTTCGAGTGTCATTGAAATCACCTTGATAGCGACACACGGAAAGAGAGCAGGGCCACCGCCCGATCCACCATCGGACGCGGCTTGTCCCTTTAAGCGCTCATTGAAAACTGAGTAGTGCAATACAACGTCAGTTCTGTCTGCCCTTAGGGGCGGACGAAAAAATCTGAGTTTTTAAACTTTGGATGGCGAGATTTATCTCGTTTTTGTGAAGAGTTTGATCCTGGCTCAGGATGAACGCTGGCGGCGTGCCTAATACATGCAAGTCGAGCGGTAACACTTCGGGTGACGAGCGGCGGACGGCAGAGTAACGCGTAGGAACGTACCCCGAACTGAGGGATAAGCACCGGAAACGGTGTCTAATACCGCATATTATTTTCGAATCAAAGCCTTCGGGCGGTTTGGGAGCGGCCTGCGTATGATTAGCTTGTTGGTGAGGTAATGGCTCACCAAGGCGACGATCATTAGCTGGTCTGAGAGGATGATCAGCCTGACTGGAACTGAGAACGGTCCAGACTCCTACGGGAGGCAGCAGTAGGGAATTTTCCGCAATGGACGAAAGTCTGACGGAGCAACGCCGCGTGCAGGAGGAAGGCCTTCGGGTCGTAAACTGCTTTTAACGGGGACGATTATGACGGTACCCGTAGAATAAGGATCGGCTAATTCCGTGCCAGCAGCCGCGGTCATACGGAAGATCCGAGCGTTATCCGGAATTACTGGGCGTAAAGAGTTGCGTAGGTGGCA
>Ga0105238_10000615_pt1 | contig 37422 bp, 14 predicted proteins | sample KBSC34metaG_FD_81526 | JGI IMG/M metagenome (GOLD analysis project Ga0105238, IMG submission 81526) | Corn rhizosphere microbial communities from Kellogg Biological Station, Michigan, USA - KBS C3-4 metaG | ecosystem: Host-associated > Plants > Roots > Rhizosphere > Soil | place: Michigan, USA...
GCGCGGAATTGGAGTCGCAATTGGTGGCGTCTGAAGCTGCAGGTCCGTGGGTGCCCGTGACCGAATTCCGGATCTGGATCTATGCCGCGGTGATGGGGTTGGTGTTGTGCGGCTTGTCGTTTTTGCAGGTGCAGCCAATCCTGTTTCATCCCGATGTCACGCCGCTGTCTGATCATTTGTTGACGGGCCAGCGTCCGCTGATGATTGTTTGTACCCAGACGTTGCTGCTGGCATTGTCTGCCCAATTGGGAATGTTGATCGGTTGGTACCGATCACGTTGCAAACTCGACTTCTTCGGCCGCTATCGCATTTGGCCATGCGCCGTTGTGCTGTTCACCGTCGCCGCTTTCTGCCTCGCGACGGAAACGCATCGACCGGTTGGTGAAGTCGTCCATCGCATGCAATGGTTGCAATGGCGCGGAACCACTGTCGGTTGGTTGTTGCCCGTTTGTGTGATTGCCTTGCCGATCGCGCTGTTGCTCGACCGTGAAATGCGCAACACGCGTGCCAGCTTGTTGACACTGCGGTTGAGCATCGCGATGTGGCTGGGTCTGGCGTTGCTCGAGTTGTATCAGCCTGAGATGGAAACGTTGGCCTGGTACGGCGTCGCGTACATGCTGCTGCCGATGTTTGCCAGCGCCACATTGTTCATTTCCTTGTGGCAACATGCTCGCTTTGTGGCGTATGTGAATCCCGATCCACCAGAACTGGATGAACGCAGTGCCTGGTCGTTGATACTTGCCGCCTGCGTCTGGACCGGTCGTCGCCTGATGTTCTGGAAATCACGCACGACTGCCGAAGTGGAAGAAGAAGAGGACGCGAAACCCAAGCGGCGCCGGAAGAAGGCTGAAGGGGAAGAAACGACTGCTGCCAAACGCAAACGCAAAACTCCGGCCAAGAAACCGGCGACTCGCACACGCACTCGCAAGGTGGCTGATGAAGAGGTTACCGAGGAGTCTGAAGAATCCGCTGACGTGACGAACGAAGAGGTCGAAGAATCCACCTATCAGGACGATGCTCAGCAACAAGACGATGCTTCGCAGGCTGAGCAGGACCAGTGGGAAGAAGAGTATACGGCACCCGCCGCACCCGTTGGTCGACGTAACAACGGTCGGTTCACTCAGGTGCATAGCTCCCACGACGATGTTCCCGCACCACTCTCCCGCAAGCACTCGGCACCACCACCTCAACCCGCGCAATACGATGAGGAACAAGAACCTAGCAGCGGCTACCAGCAACCGGCCAGTTCATCGAACGATGACGACGAGTCCGATGGCGAATCTTACTCGCAAGATGGCGACACGTCCGATCAGATGAAGGGACTCAGCAAACGTCAAAAGCGTGAACTGAGGAAGCAAATGCGAGATCAGGAACGCGCTCGTCACCGTTAGGCCCGGCCGCGGGTCGGCGGGATTCGCGATTGAGTTGGGTTGGGAATAGGGATGTGGCTCGCGCGCTGGAGGCGGGTAGCGAGCACTCAACGCGAGAACGACACACCTATTCGAAACCCATCGTTCGACGCGAACAGACCGCCTGTGGCGGACGGCCGCGGGTCGGCGGGATTCGCGATTGAGTTGGGTTGGGAATAGGGATGCGGCTCGCGCGCTGGAGGCGGGTAGCGAGCACTCAACGCGAGAACGACGCACCTATTCGAAACCCATCGTTCGACGCGAACAGACCGCCTGTGGCGGATGGCCGCGGGTTGGCGGGGTTCGCGATTGAGTTGGGCTGGGAATAGGGATGGGGCTCGCGCGTTGTCGGATGACCTGGTGGCTTCCGCTCATCTGTTGTCGTCCACGGGAACCATCTGACGCGAAATTCAGGTGACGTCGACCGTCGCCGAGGCTCCGTCTGTGCATATAATCAGCGGCCGTAGTGCGTTGGCCTGGTGCTGATGCAGAGTGCTCTTCAATTGGATCTGGCCCGAATTTGACAGACGTTGACATGCAGCGGTTGCCTCAACTGCGAGTGATCATTGAAACGGAACCCTGTTCCGGCGAATGGAATATGGCCGTCGATGAAGCACTGTTAGAGACGGCCATTTCGACCGGACAGGCCACCCTGCGATGGTATCGCTGGGAACAGCCGTCAGTCTCATTGGGCTATTTTCAGAAGTTCGACGAACTGGCTACTGACCCGATGATGTCGCAACTACCCGTGGTGCGGAGGTTGACAGGAGGCGGGGCCATTCTGCACGACAACGAATGGACCTATAGCGTCGTACTTCCGGCGAATCAGCGATTGTTCGACCAACCGCCGCAACTGTACGACATCATTCATGGGGCAGTAGTGGCAGGATTGAACGACTTGGGCGTGCCCGTGTCGTTTCGCGGCACGACCTTGAAGAGATCTGATGAACCGCTGTTGTGTTTTCAACGGCAAGACTCGCACGACGTTACTTTGCACGGTCGGAAGGTGCTGGGAAGCGCCCAGCGACGTCGCCGAGGTGCCATCTTGCAGCACGGCAGCCTGCTGATCGTCGCCTCGCGATTGGCAAAAGAGGTGCCGGGACTGACCGATTTATGTCGAATCACCCTTCCCGAGAACCTGCCTGAAGTACTGGCCAGCCGAGTCGTCACGACCATTGCCGAGTCGTCGCAGTCGGGTCTGTTGTCAGCTGCAGAAAGCAATCTCGCGATGAGATTGAGTCAAGAACAGGTGGCAAACGTTCGACTCCGTTAAAGGACACTTCCGCACACAGTTACTCGTTGACAGTTCAAGGGCCGAGTGGTAGCGTAGACGATGTGATCGACCTGACAAGCGCTGCGGTGATATGGGTGGTTCGTCCCTCATTTCTCTTCCCAATTGCCATCAGTCCTTGAGTCGTCGACTCAAATCCAGCTTGGACGAAGCGCAGCCTCTCAACATCGCAAATCCTTACTCCATTGACCTCTAGATCACGGGAGTGCCTGACTTATGTTGCAGGCCGAATTGAGAATTCTTGGTGGCAAACATCAAGGAAAGATGATTCCGCTTAACACGAAGAAATTCCTCGTTGGGCGCGAGCAAGACTGCCACCTGCGGCCAAACAGTGATCTCGTCAGCCGTCACCATTGTGTCTTTTCGATCGATGATTATGCCATTCGGTTGCGCGATCTTGGTAGCACGAACGGCACGTTGGTTAATGGAGCAAATCTGCGCGGCGAAGTGCTGCTGAAGTCGGGCGACCGCGTCACGATTGGCAAACTGGAACTGGAAGTGTTCATTCGCCAGTCTGTTCCGCAAACTCGTCCAGCCGACTCGATTCAAGCCGCCCTCGCAGCGCTTGAACCTGAAGCAGAGCCCTTGCCGCTGGAAACGCCTGCTGAGATGCCGACTCAGTCGGAAGAAGTCGAAACCAGCTACGAAATGCCCGTTTTTCAGAACGAAGCCCCGCCAGCGGGGGCACCTCCCGATACCGCCATCGTCGGAAACGCTCCACAGCCTTATCCACAACAACCGATGATGCCAGGATATCCGCAACAGTATCCCCAGATGATGCCAGGGTATCCCATGAACGGTGGTTACATGCCGCCGCAGTACCCTCAATATCCACCCGGCTACGGCCAGCCTGGATTTGGCCAACCGATGGGTTATCAAATGGGTTATCCCCAGATGATGCCGATGCAGCCGCAGTATCCGATGGCGGCGCCGGCGGTGGCGACTCAAGAAACCGCCCCAGAACCCACAACTGAAGAAATGGCTGTGCGGTTACCGGACCCCAGTGAAACGGGTGTTAAGCCAGCAACTCCACCCGCTGCTGCTGCAGGCGGTGCTGCGCCCAAGAAGGAAGAAAAACCTTCCAATACGGCTGCCGACATCATCAAACAGTACATGAATCGGCGCTAGGCGTTCGCTGTTGATCGTTCGATAATCGTGGTTCGCGCACGATGTTGCACATCCTGTTGCAGGCAGCGAGTTTTTTGGCGCGTACGCGTTGCTGGGCGCTGGGTCACATGGTCGGTTCATTTTGACGACACCGTGATGGCAATCTCAGCCGCCGGGTCGAAAATAGGGTTGGCTCTGATCGAGTTGTGACACCGGTGCATAGCCACAGCACGCGACGAGTGTCTGCCCCCGTCTTTCAACATCCACATTTTCACTGGCCTTTGGTTCGCAAATTCCACAGAATTGCAGCGACGGAACTAAACCGCCATGCGTGAATGACTGCCCGTGCCGTCCACTTGGAGTGCCGCACCAAAAGCGCTTGAGGCGGGCCATTGAAACTGAGGAGTACCTTCGATGTCGAGTGCCGATTCAGCTGCCGCCGACCAGCAGCGCCGTTACCGTGAATTCCTCGATCTGATGCCACTCATGATTTCCCTGGCCGGCCTGCCCGCCAGTGAGCCCGGCAAGTACTACACCGAAGATCAGATGGAAACGCGACTATTCGCCCTAAGACACGCCTATAAGATGGCCCGCCAATTCGCCCGCGAACAGATTACTCGTTGATGAACGTGCTCGACCGAGCCAACATTTGAGCGGTTACGTGTCGACTAAACGCGGTCACGATCTTGCTGTTGCATCGGTCGTCCTCGCTCACTTATCACTGATCGCGTCGTAATGATGCGATCAGTAGCCTTTCGTCCCGACAAACAGGCCTGATCAATGACGACGCCCAATTCCGACCCAGTTCCGTTGGAAATCAACTGTCAGACCGTCAAGTCGCGGCTGGATTCCAAGGAACCGTTTCTGTTCCTCGACTGTCGCGAACAAGAGGAATATAAGACGGCTCATATCGAAGGAACAACATTGATCCCGATGAGTGCCGTGGTGGAACGTATCAGTGAACTGGAGCCCTATCGCAATTCGGCCATTGTCGTCCACTGCCACCATGGTGGCCGCAGTATGCGAGTTACCAATTGGCTGCGCCAGCAAGGCTTCTCGCAAGCCACAAACATGGCGGGCGGGATCGACGAATGGTCACAAACCATCGATCCGACAGTGCCCCGCTACTGATCCGCGATGCCAAACGTGCACTGATTGAACATCATGCTAGAGATCAGAATATTAGGGCGGAGAGAAGCCGCCTTAGGCGAAGTCCCATCCCGAAGGTCGGTCCATGCGCGTCGCGCAACGGGATCATAGCAGGCGCCTCGTCCTCGCGTTTGAATCGGGTACACGCAGTTGGACTAAGGGGACTGGCGGACCGGCTCGGGACAAAAGTTGGCGGCAGAGAGACCCCGTGCCCCGCAGATTTCTGTCCGTCCCGTGTCTGCCCCTTTGTGCAACTCGACGGGGTTACAATTCTGACCGACGTGGCCTCAAATGAGGTTTGAAGCGATTGGAACTGCTGTTCGCAGGGTGCAGCGGTTCGGTTATTCTGCCGTTCGAATAGCTGCGCAAACGTTGCATCTTGATGAAAGTCCTTCGCGATCGGCGGCAGCCCGATCACATGGAACAGAGCATTAAACTCATCCAGACTCTGCACCCGTCTCGCCGCGGCCCGAGCCCCGATCACCTGACCCACGGCTCCCGCGACCGCGCGGACCGCGGTCGAACTGGCGAGTGCCATATCGGCGATTGGAAGATCCATCGAGCGAAGTTGCCGGCGAAGAGCAGAATCGGCATCCGCCTCATTCGCGACATTGGTCATAATCTTGCCGAGGACCAGTGTCGTAAACTCAATCGAAAACCGGTCTCGACCGCTGACGCCATCGACGAGTGCCAGCGGAGACACATAGCCATGATTGAACTGATACTCGGACTGCCGCCGCGCTCAGTCGGCATGCCGCGTTTCCGGATCCGGATCAAACGACGGAAGAAAAGCACTCTTAATTCAGCCGCCCGCTCGCGGTTAGACATCAAGACTTCTCTGCGCGACGACAGCGTAAAGCAACAACCATCGTGTGTCCAACGTCGAGTCCACATGACACGACGAAAGACGCTTCTGATTTCGTGGTGTTGCCGGAAGTCCCTGGTCAGAGCACATTGATCGTCGTCGTTGCGGCGTTGCTGTTCGAGTTGCCGTCATTGACCGTGATGATCGCCGTCCGCGGTTGCAACAGTGGGTTACCGGCGACGATGTGGAACGCGACCGTCCGAATCGTCGCCTGGTAGTTCGACAGCGACGAATAGCCGGAAAGAGTCAACGTCGCGGTGTGGTTGTTCAAGTCTTCTACGAACGTATGATTCAGGGCGAACAGGTTGCTGAAATCAAGACGATCGCCGGATTGCCAGTTTGTGAACGAGACCGTGGCGAGCGTCAGATTGACGCTGTCTGAATCGGCCAGGACAATCCCGTTGGCGATCAGGATCGCGGGCTGACCGTGTGTGTAAGATTGCGTACTACTGAGCCCCGAAACTGTTGGCGAGGCGTTTGACAGAACGGTGATATTGCGAGTCACGGCGTTGCTTGTTGCTGATGTGTCGTCTGTCACGCTGATTGTCAACGTGCGGGTCGCCAGGCTCACAGCAGATCCTGTCGTGTTGAACTTTACCGAGCGTAGCGCCGTTCGATAATTGCCCGCATAACTCGTCCCGATCAAGGTCAAGGTACCAGTGGCCGCATTGAACGATCCCGTGATCCCGAGTTGATTCACAAACGATAACTGATCGTGCCCAGTCGCATTGTTTTGATAGCCGCCCGTGATCTGGATCGTGGCTTTTGTCAAGTTGTCGCTATCGGCATCGGCAACCAGAATCGTACCGGTGATGGCTGCGGCTTGGGGTTGATTGGCCCGGTACGTTAAGGGCGTAGACTCGACAGCCGACAACAGCGGTGCCAAGTTAATGCGAACCTGTTGAGTCCCTGAGGCGATGTCACCCAGGATATCGGTAATCGTCATTGTGGCCACACGAGGAGTCGCGACGGGATTGCCGGCGACGTTCGAGAAGACAACCGACTGCAGCTCGGACTGATAGTGTGCCATCGTTTCGGTACCAGTCAGCGTCAACGTGGCCGTGTGCTGGACCAGATCTTCGACGAAGGAATGTTGCAGGGCGTAGGTATTAGTAAATGCGACTCGATCACCCGATTGCCAGTTCGTAAACGAGATCGTGGCGCTGGTGAGACTCAGCCCGTTAGGTTGCGTAATGGCCAGTCCGGGTGCGATCGCAATGGCTGCACCACGGGTCGTGAATGTCACGGTACCTCCAAGTCCGGTCAGAGTCGGGCTGGCCGCTGTAGTGCTGATCGCGATCGAGCGAGTCACTGCGTTACCGGACAACAAGCCGTCGCTGACCTGAAAACTAACAGTTCGTGCCAGCACGGTGTTCGGAGATGGACTGCTGTTTCGATAGGTGACATTACGCAACGCGGTCCGATAGTTGGAAACGGAGTCGGTTCCTGTCAGCATCAAAGTGCCAACCGATCCGTTCCAGCTTGCAGTGATCTTGGGCGTATTCGCGAAACCGAGAATGTCTTGGTTCTGTTGATAGTTTCCGGTAATCGTGATGGTTGCACCGTGCAGGAAGTCGGAATCGGGATCGGCCACCAACACGGCTGCTGAGATTGGAATCGCAGGCGCGAGTTTCACATAGGTCAATGTCGACGATTCAATTGCCGACAACATCGGCGGATCGTTGACGACCGCCACTGCGATCGGTTTGGTGACGGCGTTGCTCGTTCGACCCTGGCCATCCGTCAACGTCACTTGGACAGTTCGCGTGATTCCTGAGGAATTGTCCGAGATGTTGACGTAGGTCACATCGCGCAGCAGTGCCTGAGTTGCGGCGAGCGTCGCATTGCCATTCAAGGTGACCACTAGCGGCGTCGCGCCAGTGCCACCCGTCACCGTCCCAATCGCCGTCCCACCGTAAGTCACTGCCGATCCTGTGAGTCCGATCTGGCCGCTTGCCGCCCCCTGATTGCGGATTTGCAGGCGATCAGACGCCTCACCGTTCAGGCTAGTCGCCGCTGTCAGGGCACCGCCATTGAAATTGGTCATGTCCGGATCGGCGATCGTCACGGCCGAATCGAGCGGCAATGGCTGACCGTTTTCGGTGAAGAAAACTGGACCGGCAAAGTTAGCGATCACCGGCGGACGTTTGACTCGTGTGATCGTGAGCGTGAATGGCGTGGACGCATTCGGACCAGTTCCCAGGCCGGGATCATTCACGTTGACAGTGACCGCATAGCTGGTTTTGTTCAGGGCGTTCAAGACAACGCCCGCCTTCAGATACAGTGCTCCATTCACGATTTCGAATGCGGCTGCATCGGCCCCCGATACGCTTAAGACATTTGTTCCGAGCGCGTCATCAGTGATTCCCAGATTGGCAACCTTGACATGCGTTGCGGTGCTCGTATCGTCTGGCAGGCTCGTCACCTTATTCGTGAGCGTCACCGCTGTGGGAGCCGTATTGGCAAAGCCGGAGACTTGAGATCCAACCCGGATGATTGTTCCGTTGCTGGACGGGAATTGGGCGAAGAAGTTGTGATTGACATTGTCCAGGACGACGGATTGCGACCCGGAGACAGAGCCCGTGCCAAGCGCACTATTGGTCGTAGTGATTTGACCATTGACACCCGATGTGCCGACGCCGAACGTGACAGCGCCGGCATCGACGATCGTGCTTGCCGCCAGCGATTGAAACGTCATCGCGGCAGGGCGGACCACTGCGGCGCTGTTGCCAGCAGGATTGTCCCACTGCGGAGAATTGACCGAATAATTGCCGTTAGGCAAAGTCTCGATGCCATTCGAACCGACCTGGTCATTGGCGGTTGTTCCGACCAGACTGTTCGACGTGCTGACCGGACCAAAAATACCTGTGGCGGCATCGCACCAGGTGACGGCCCCGGCATCAACGATATTTCCGTTGTCCCACAACGGGCTATCAACGACATAGTTGCCATCGTTAAGGAGCGTGACGCCGCGAGAACCGATTTTGTCACCTGTTGAAGTCCCCACCAGGCTGTTCGCCGCCGTGATGACTCCGGCGATTCCCGTCGTTCCATCAGCCCAGGTGACAGCCCCAGCATCGACGATTGAACCGTTATCCCACTTTGGACTGACAATCAGATAATTACCGTTTGCGAGTGCATACAGTCCTGTTGGAAAATAGTTGGGCGCCGTTTGAATACCAGCCGTCAAATTGTCTTCTGGCGTGGTGCCAATCAAACTGTTGGTCGAACTAACGAATCCGCGAACACCCGATGTTCCACTGCCCCAGGTCACTGCCCCGACTCGATACGGGTTCGTACCGCCTGTCCAGTTAGGACTGCTGACGACAAAGTTGCCATTGGCGAGTTGCGTTACCCCAAAATAACCAACCCAATCATTCGCCTGACCTATCAGGCTGTTGCTATCGCTGACCACTCCGACAACACCTGTCGTACCATCGCCCCAGGTGACTGCACCCGCCGAGTTGGACCAGTTGAAACTATCAACCACATAGTTGCCGTTCTGCAACGCTGTGATCAGATTCTCATAACCGATCTGGTCGTTGGCATGGCTGCCGACAAGACTGTTCGTGGCACTCACAATTCCGACTGTTCCTGCGACTCCGTCCCCCAGCGTGACGGCTCCTGCCAGCTGAAAAGCTCCGTTACTCCAGTTTGAACTGCACACCACATAGTTGCCGTTGAGAAGCGGCGTAATTCCGTCGCCTCCAATGCGATCATTTGTGCTTTCACCGACGAGGCTGTTGGTCGCGGACACCGCACCCACAACCCCGTTCAAGGCATTCATCAGAGTGACGGCACCGACAGTGGCATTTGTGTCACTGTTCCATATCGGACTGCTAACGATGAAGTTGCCGTTCGTCAATATGATGATAGGTCGAGCGCCCACTTGATCGTTCGTATGCGTGCCGATCAGGCTGTTGGATGCCGAGATCATACCATGGATTCCTGTCAATCCATTGGCCAATGTCACCGCCCCAGTGTCTTGTGTCGCTCCACTATCCCAATACCTGCTCCGAATGACGTAGTTCCCATTCTGAAGAGAGGTGACAGCATTGCCGATTGAGCTGATCGCCGCCGCTGCATCGCTGCCGACCAGGTCGTTGGCGGATGTCCCCACCAGGCTATTCGCCGAGGTAATCTGTCCGCTGACTCCTGTCGTGCCATCGGCCCACGTCACGGCACCGGCGCATTGTGCCGTACCGTTCGCCCAGTTCGAGCTTGTGATGACGAAATTCCCGTTGCTTAAAACGACGACACCGCTGACACCGACCCAGTCGAACGTTTGGCTGCCGATCAGGCTATTGGATGCGTTGACGGTTCCCGTGATTCCGGTCGCACCATTGCCCCAAGTGACGGCACCAACATCCTGTCGATAACCGGCAGTTGCTGGAATTCCGAGATCCAGATACGGACTGTCGACAACGTAATTGCCATTCAGCAAGGCGATCACTCCAGATGGACGAATCTGCTGCTGTGTGACGGGATCGGTCGAATAGAGGCGACCGCCGACTTCATCATTTGCAACTTGTCCCACCAGACTGTTCGCCGAACTCACCACTCCGCTGATTCCCGTCGTGCCATCGCCCCAAGTCACGGCTCCCGCTTCAATCTGGTTGCCGTTACTCCACAGCCAACTGGTCACCACATAATTGCCATTCGTCAGCGCGACAATTCCCGAGTCGCCAATTCTGTCTTCCTGCTGGCTGCCGACCAGACTGTTCGCAGCACTGACGACACCACTCACGCCTGTGGTGCCGCTGGCCCAGGTGGCAGCACCGACGTTTGACGAGATTCCGTCATCCCACAACGGGCTGTTGATGACGAAGTTGCCATTGGTTAGCTCAGTAATTCCTCCCGAACCCAATTGATCGTTAGCGTGAGAGCCGGTGATGGTGCTGATCAGCGCGCCTGTCGCACCGTTAAACAGGTAAACTGCTCCCGCGTCCGTTCCTCCTGCGTCATCGAACTGCGACGTGATGACGACATTTCCGGTGCTCAAAGGCACTACCGTTGCACCAAACTCGTTTCCGTCCACCGGATGAGGATCCACGAATTGTGTGAACGCAGCGGCAGGCACGACCCGTTGTTGGAGCAGTTCAATGTCTGTCGCGACAGAGGTCAGGCGGTGTTGCCGCGAATACCGACTTGCCACACCTCGAGATCGAGTACCGGTCCCGCCCAACCGAAAATTTGACAGCCAGTGATGAAACAAAGAAACTCACTCTCTCAGGCAACCTGATGATTTGATGATCAAGAATCGTTACAAAGAGAACTACCGATCCTGCACACGAAAATCTCATCGAAGTTGCGGCCAATTCTTCGAATGAGCGCACAACTGGCAACCTTTTATCGCGTTGCCGAATCTATCAATGAATTTGATTCAGGTGCCTCATCGTCAATCGGATCGAATGCAGCGATTCAACGATGCGGAACCGAAATCGTCCCTCTTTTCGACATTCCTGGGACAATTGCTGGTTGAATCTTCGGGCAGGCAACCAATTCCGTGAGGCCAACATCCGTTGAATGCTCAATCAGACCAAACTTAACTCTTCGTATGGTCCGGGACACAATTCTTTTCGACAGTTACAGAATTGTTAGGAACAGGCATGAAGTGTGGCGGCAATTCAATGCGCGATGAAGCACACGATGGCAGAACCATGTTGTCGCGCCACATTCGGCTGCGGGTGACCCTATCATCCGTCGCTAAGCGTCCGAATCGTCCTGCTGGAGTGGGCACACTTCCATAGTTTGTATCAGTCCGGACTCGATCGTGAAGCGATGATCGACGTGAGTGTCAGTGAGAAGGGCTTCGGACAGGTCGCGGACGACTTGGTGCACGTGGACCCGTATTTTTCCTGCCGGATCCGGGTGAAAGGAGACGGGCTCGACGTGCGGGTTGATCTCGGTCCATTGTTCGGTCCAGTAGTCGCGGACTTCCTGGTGGCCTTGAGCGAAGCCGCCTTTGAATGCTTTCGGCCAAGCCACGTCGGGGGACATCGTGGCGAGGGCGGCAGTGATGTCTCGAGCGTTGAAGGCGATGTAGGCCTTGCGGAGCAATTCGATATCCGATGATCGTTGATCTGGCATGGTGCCCCTGGGGGATATTGTGAGTTTCGCCAATATGCGTATGGGATCTTATCCGTCCCAGGCACAATCACGAAGTGTTGCTGATGTTACCTGGCGTGTTGAAGACACTGGCGAGTGAGGACGCATGGAATTGGCACCGAAAACTGCAGTGGGGTTGCCGAGCAAATTGGGCTGCAACATCTCAAGTGCTGATTGTTGGTGAAGAGGAACTTCAATGATGCGAACCAGCGCCGAGCCAAAACCCCGACTAGAGGCGACGATGCCAGCTCGCCATAAATGACCATTATTCATTGTTCAGGTTGTCGCAACGCGGCATGTGGGGCGACTTCGAACCAACGCAAACGCGACTCCGGTTGGCGATTCTTGCTTGACCTGTTCTGCCTCGCTGGCGCTCTGGCGTTTCGGGTCGGTATGTTCAGCTGTCTTGTCAGTTCTGGGCGCCGGACCACCCGCAACGCGCGAGCCGCCCCGCTATTCTGAACCCAACATGATCGCGAATCCCGCCGACCCGCGGCCGGGTCATTTCTGAAAGAGGAGCGGGGCGAGTTCTTGCAGGCTGCGGCGCCAGGACTGCCATTCGTGGCCGGTTTTCGGTGAAACGTAGTAGTGGGCGTTGATTCCCGCATTCTTCAACGCTTCGACATTCGCTTTGGGATCACCGCCTCGGCGAGGTCCGTTGCCACCCAACTCATGGCCGCCATAACTGACGAAGACCAGGCGGTTTTGCTTTTTGAATTCGTCCAGTGCCTTGATGTCGTCAAGGGCGATGCTGCCACCGCTGAACAGGCCGATGTGGGAGAACATGTCTAGCTTATTCAGTGTAATGGTCTTCGTTTCCATGCCACCCATCGACAGACCGGCCATCGCTCGATTCGGTTGATCCGCCAGCGTGCGGAAGTGAGCGTCGATGTACGGTACCAATTCATCGCACAGCACTGTCTGGAACGGCTTGATGTCGAAGTCGCGCATGCCACCCATGCGGACGTCGTTTGTCATGCCGTAGGTCATCACGATCAGGAACGGCCGGGTCTTTTGCTCCGCGATCAGATTGTCCATGATCAGTCCGGCGTGCCCCTGAACGCTCCAGCCGTATTCGTTTTCGCCATACCCATGCTGCAGGTACAGCACTGCGTACCGCTTATCGATCTCCTGGTCATAACCAGGTGGTGTGTAGACGAAGGCGCGGCGCTCTGAATTGGTGCTCGGCGAATGAAAAAGGATCTCGCGAATCTGACCATGCGGAACGTTCTTCGCGGCGTAGAAGTCGCGATCTGCGGCGGGAACCTCAACAGCACTGCCCCAGCGATTGGCTCCGAAGAAATACTTGCTGTTCGGGTCGGGAACCTCGGCGCCATCGATTTTGATCGCGTAGTAGTGAAAGCCTTCGTCCAGCGGACGGGTATAACCGATCCAGGCACCGTTCTCGCCTTTGACGAACTCGGTACTGTCTCGAAATGTGACGCCGACACTTTTCGCCTCGGGCGCCACGATGCGAAACTTGACACGTCCCTGCGAATTGACTTGAGGGTATTCACGTCCGGGTTGATTCGTCGAAGCCGCCTGGAAATCGTCCGTGATCCCGTCAGGCGTGTTACTCGGTGGCACGTTATTGAACGGAGCGTTACTGGCAGGTGGATTGCTCGATGCGGGATTGGTCGTAGGAGCGGGTTTCTCGTTCGTCGAAGTACTGGCTCGGCTGAGTGCGGCCTTCGCGGCTTCGTCGTTGAAAATGAGTTGCGCGAAGTGGTACAGGTTGTTCCGCCAGTGCGTCGGATCGTGGTTGTGCGAATCGACATTCCAAACGTGCGGAATGTCCTTCTCTTTCAGGTAACGCTCCGTCCGCTGACTGATTCGGATCAGACCATCCTTATTGCCGCACGAGAGCCACAGCAATTTCAGTTGTTGCCTGGCCTTGGCAGGATCAGGAATCAATTCTTCCGGAGACTTCGTGTTCGGTGCCGAAGAAAAACCTCCGATCCACGAGAACGTGTCCAGATGTGCCAGCCCGAAGTTTAAAGACTGTCCACCACCCATCGACAGTCCAGCCAGCGCGCGGTGTTCGCGGTCAGCTTGAACGGAGTAGCGAGATTCAATCGCAGGAATGACATCATCCAACAGATCGCGTTCAAAGACGCCAAACGCCGGTGCCGACTCGAAGACGTTCCCTTGTGGGCGATCGTTCTTCTGGGCTCGACCGTTCGGCATCACGACGATCATAGGGAGGGCTTGCTTGTCCGCGAGCAGATTGTCCAACAGCAGTTCCGGCGTGGCAACCCGCTGCCACTCTGTTTCATCGCCGCCGATTCCGTGCAGCAGATACAACACCGGGTACTTCACGTCGGACGAATACCCGGGCGGCGTGTAGACGTTCATCTTGCGCGTCGTGCCGACGGTTTTGGAGTCGTACTCGACCATTTCCAGTTTGCCGTGAGGGACCTCTTCGCGCCGGGCGACGATCCGATCGGCAGGTTCGGGGAAGGTTTGCTTGTCGTCTGGACCAAGTTCGATCGGGCCACCGAACCCGCCGGGACCACGACGGCCTCGACCAGGTCCACCTTGTTGAGCGGCGGCCGCTTCCGGGTTGCGAGCCGGCTGGGCAGGCGCGCCACCGTTGGCGCGAGCACCGTCCTGCAACGAGTCATCCGCGCCAGTCAGCAGCAGTGACAGAAAGACAAACGCACTATGCATTTTTCATCTCCTCAGTTTCCGGTTTCGGTGGAAGCGGTCGCCATCACAGGCGAGTTGTCCGCCTGTGACTGTGCAACTTGCCGCAGGAGCTTGACGAGTGAACGGGCTTCCTGGGCGGTTAAAGAACTGACCATCTGCTCTCGAATCGACTGGCCCGCTTTCCACACCTGCTGATATTTTTGTTGTCCCGCTTTCGTCAGGGCGACAGTCCTGGCGCGATTGTCGGTGGGATGAGTATTGCGTTCGACCAGCCCGCGTTTTTCCAACAGGACCAGCATGGCGCGAACCGTGCTGGGGTCTGACGGCATGCGAGCCGCCAGTTCGCGCTGAGTGAGCGCATCACCGCGCGCGAGCGTCGCCAGCAGCACGAATTGGTCGGCAGTCACACCATGTTCCGCAAACCGCGCGTCGGACGTGCGGTGCAGTGCGTGGTAAGCGGCTCGCAGCGCCAGCGGAAGTTCACTCTTCGGATCCATAGTTGTATGGCCTGCGGAAAACGTGTGTATACGCACGAATGTATCGCGCGGGACGAGCGTGTCAAGCAAGCGTTTCTCCTAACTTGGAACACAGCCGCATCGCGTGTGGTTGAGGGAAGATGGTGGGAATGTGCTCGAAGACGAACTTGTCGACGACCCTGCGCAAAATGGATGCGCTTCAAGAACAGTTTCTGCTCCGGTTGGGATTCGATGCAACCGGTCGCCAATCAACGCAAAGGTCCAAAGCATCAGAACCATCATTTTGTCTAAGTCACACACCAAAAGCCAGCAGGCTGAGCGGCCAGTTGAAAAGCCGCGTTGGTCGGTCAGGCACGCGCGGTAGACGACCAGCGCCTTGATGACAAAAACGGTCGCAATCAGAACCTGATTGCGACCATCTTGTGATTTCGTTTGCGAGGGAAGCGGCGCTTGCCTCGCTGCTAGAACTGGACACGGCGTTGAGGGTTTGTTCCGCCGAAGTACCAGTTAAACACGACTCGGAATTCGCCGTCGAATTGTCGATCGTTCGTCCCCGCAACGGGCGTCGCGTAACCGAGGATCAGCGACCCTTGGTCACGAAACAGGACATTGACGCCGATCGTGCCGTTAATCAACTGCGTACCTGATCCCCCCGCGACAGATTGAGGGCCGCTGGGGACATTCCCCGAAACCCCTTGTGCACTTGAGATGGTGGAATTGTTGTGCAATTCAACGAGTGGTGCGATGCCCGTGATCAGATTGCCTGATCCAAAGTCTCGATAGACCCAGTAGCCAGTCGAGACGCTTGCGAAAATCCAACTGGCGTCGCGAGCGCGGCCCATGCTGTAAAGCTGTCCGGTCCGATTACCAAAGTCTTGCATCTGGACAGAGTTGCCCGTGGTATCGAAGTCGAATTGCACCATCGATTGGGCAAAGACCCGTTGGTTGGGCGTATAGACACCACCAATAAATGGCAGCAAGTGAACGGACTGATTGGTGACGTGCACCAACGTCGATCCGGTCTGCGTGTCCTTGAGGTTATAGTTTTGGGCCGTCGGCAGAGCTAATCCCAGGCCTGATGAGATCGCAAATGTTTCGTTGCGATAGAGCAAGCCCTTGAAATAGGTTGTCAAGTTGCCCAGTTGCGTGCCGTCCGAGTTGAAATAGTTACCCTGCCCATCCTGGTAAACGGTACTGTTGATCGTGTTGGCAAACGGCATGCGCACTTCCACTGACGCGTTACCGCCGAAGAAGGTCTTTTCATAACCAGGTGTCACACGATTGACACCGATTCCACCAGGAAACACTGGAGTGTTGTTGAAGTAGCTATAGTTCACATACACACGATCACGGGGAAGCGGACTCGTGTTTTCGACGAGGTTCGATCGACCCACGTTGGAGCCCGGCGCGGCACCGAGGCTTCCGCCAGGGACTCCGATACTCGCGATCGGGAACGGAAAAGACGTAAACGTCGCATTCACAGTCTGCGTTTGAAAGCCACCTGAGCCAAAACTGTCGCCAATGAAGTTTGGAGTGAACCCGACATTACTCTGAGCGGTCAGTGCTCCCTGGCCGGCAGGCAAGCTGCCGACTGTATTCGGCTGGTCAAATGGTGTTTCTGGCGGCCGGGTGAATGTGTCGCCAGTTCCCGGTTGGGCAGGACTTTGCTGACCCGGTGCAACACCGACATCAACGCATGAAGGGGACAGCAACTTGCTGTCAAACAGCGTTTCCTCCGCAACGGTCGAAACGGTTGCGATCGAGTTCTGTTCGTAGTCCGACGCGGGTGTTTGTCCACGGGCCGTCGAACCAGCAGAAGCCGTTAGCGCGAGGGCGAATGCCAGGAGATTCCGGTTCCATATTGAATTGTTCATCAGATCCCTCTTCGACTACCTGAACTCGCAAACGGACGGGTTGTTGGAATCGGCGCTCCTGTGAAATCCTTTGGCGACGATACGAAGAATCCTTTTCAAACCAAACGCATCGAACTGATTGCCGAGATAGTCGTCGAATCGAGTTCGTGCTCTCTAACTCTTGCTGGTCAGTGACGTCACCGGCGCGGACTCAAAATTCGCGATGACCCAATCGCGATCAATTGAGACATCGATCGGCAACAGTTGCCGAAAGCGATTTTCAATAGGCGTCGTCGAGCTTGTTAATCAACAGGAATATGTGCGCGTTATCGTCATCGCGAATTTGACAAATGGAAAAATGGTGCTGGCATCGGACAACTCTGCCAAATCATCGCGACAGGAACCCCCTGATTCGAAGTCGGAGATTGGGCTCGCGCACTTCGTGTGCACTCTCGGCGGTCAAGAGAGTAAAACTCCGCGTGAGCGCGCTTCACTGTTATCCGTTCCGAATTGTGAATTCCAAGCGACTGTTGCACACTCAGCACGGACGTGTGATGTCGAATCGGTGCTATCTGGTGGCGACGACAATCATGGCTTGGCCGGCATAGGCCGAGTCGGTTGAGTAGACAATCTTGCTGAATCCCGCCGATCGCAATAGATCCCGCATGTCTTCAACTGTCCAGCGAAACAGGATCGAGCGCAGAACGGTTTGGTTGATGTCCCAGACTCGTTGAAAGTCATCTGCCAGTTCCGCCATTTGGCCGGATGCTTTCAGATCGTCGCTGATACGTGCAAACAGAACTTCCAGATCGGTCTTCTTTTGAGGGCCACTGATCCGGATCTCGCCGTTTGGTTTGAGTGCTTCACGAACTTGCCGGAAGCACGGCAGTGGATCATCAAGGGTATACGCGACATTATTCAGGATTGCATAATCGAAGGTGCGGTCAGGAATCCCGAACAGCGCGTTGACGTCCTGTTTAATTGGCAAGATGCCCGGACCTTCATCGTCTGAGCGCAGATAGGGATCGCATTTGTCGCGCAAAAGATCGAGCATGATCCGATTGTTTTCGAGGGCAAAGATCACATGGCGCCGCCCTTGTTTGGCCAGCATGTTTGCCACATTCCCTGTCCCCGCACCCAAGTCCAGAATGCGCGACCCGGACCGCAACGGGGTCAGATTTCCGATCCCTTCAGACGGAATCTGATCGCCGACGATGCTTGCCAAAAGTTTGCGATACGTGTTGGTTGCCAGCAGGACACGATCGTATGACAATGCATATTCCGACCATGTCAGATCATGACGTAGTGTGGCGAAAAGATCTCGCCGAAAGCGCAGAGTTGTTTTCAAATCGGCGTATCGAGTATCCAGCGTGACCAACCAGCCGAGCAGAGTTCCATCATCTTTGGGCATCTGATAGGCACGTTTCGTAGCGAACACTTTACCGTAACGCAAACTCGTATATTCGATCGTTTCCACGTGCAACCGCGGAAGTTGTTCTGGATCTGCGAAATCTTTTGCTGCGGTCTTTAGCGACTCTTCATAGTTGTCGAGAAAATAGACCCATTCCAGCACGGACAGTCCGCGACGGCCTTCCATCGTCCGGTCGAACGCCAGGCTGAATGCGAGGTTCCAGTCGACGATCCGATAGTTTTTGTCCAGCAGATAGACCGGAACCAGGGGATCGGCCCAGGGGGTCACGCCGAATGACAGAAAGTCATTGACGAGATTGAACGTCGGAGCATCCCGTCCCGGGATCGCCAGGCTGTCTGCAAAACTCTTCCGCTCCTCGCGAAGATCGGAGCTCAATTCTTTGGATGCGAATTCCGGTGCCGGAGTGATGACGATTGAAGAGCGGTCTTGGATCGACTTCAAGCGTGCGATCTCCGCACGCAACTCGCTCAGCTCCGCCTGCACGGTTGCTTCAGAAACGGTTGCTTCAGAATGAGAGTCACCCTTCTGCGGCTCGGAAACCTGAGGTGCGGAAGCAATCGTTGGATCAGAGGCGCGGATCACCGGAATCTCTGCCGTTTTACTGCCAATTTTCTTTGGCACCGGGTTCTGGCTCCTTAAGACTGCTGAGAAAGGTATCTGACCCTTTGGAGGGCACTGTTAATTCACTTGGAAAGCCGGTGCCCAGAGAGGGTCAGGCGCCTTTTTCAACAGACTGTTAAAACTGTCGGCAAAGGGAGTTGGCTGGTTCATCGACTTCCGATAGTTGGCGGTCCATTGCAATGCAGTCGACCGGGTATGTCAAAAACCTCGGGCCCGTGACACCGCGGACCGAATGGAATCCGCATCGTTGATAAAAATCGAAATGCTCGGCGCGGCACGCCAGGAACAAGACTTGAATCGCCTGCGATCGAGCCAAATCGCAGATCGTATCCACGACCACTTCACCAAGACCTTGTTTACGACATTTACCCGAGACGACGACACGGCTCACTTCCGCCTTGGAAATCCCGCGCCGTACGAGGTTACGATAGTAATCCTTGAACTGATCCAGTTCACCCAGGATGTCAAACGGATGCGACACAGAATTGGGATACACGAAATTCTGGATCAGTGTTTTGCTTTGTCGCTCGCGCAGCATCTCGTCAATTAACTGGATGTACTTGCGGTTGTCTTCACCGAATGCGCGCACCAGTCGCGCCGCCGCGATCAATTCTCCGTTCTTCCTCGAAAAAACTCCAACGGGCAACGAGCTTCGATCGGTGTAATCCAGCTCCCACGGTGTTTGAGCACAAATCTTAAAGGGTGCCAGGTAGCCAAGTTCGCTCCAGACGTTGTATCGCAATTCAAAGTACGCGGCGAATTCGTCTTTGGTATGGAGAACGCGTGCCTCAGCATGAGTTCTTGCTCGGATCGACAGTAGAGACTTTCGAAGCGTTGCCAGTAAAGTCTCATCAGAGCTCACGGCATGAACCGGTCCCAGCATAGATGCCGAAGCCCCGTGGGTCACATCGGGCTTCCACTCCGGAGCGTTCACGATTAGGTTGAATGGCCGGTTGGTTGCACTTGCAATCGCAAACTCATCAAGTTGCGGGCATGAAGGCTCGAATCCATCCAGCAACAGGATCGTTGTTTCTGGACGAGCCCGTGCTCGCTCAACGGCTTCTCGAAGGCTGACCATTTGGACGACTTGAGCCGCCTGACCTTCGAACAGTGGGTCGTTCGGCGCATGGCACCATTTTCGCAAATACTGCAACTTGTATTGACACTCTGCGTGCAGAAAGCAGACGACAACTTCCGGTAATGCGCTGCGCGGTTCCACCGCGGTGACTGTCATCACACGCCCGACGCCTGGATCCGCGGCAGAATCGACCTTTTTTGTGGTCGGTGCTTCGAGCACGGGAATATCGGTTGCGGTATCTAAAGCCCGAACGATTCGCGTGTCCCGGTTTGACCAGAGATCGTCCGAGCCTGTCGTGCAGTCCAGGGCGCCGTACTTCTGATCCAGGTAATCGCACAAGTCTTTCGTAATATTCTTGTATGCCTGATCTTGATCCCTCCACTCCTTAACTGCCACGCTGTTCTTCGGCAGAACCATCAATTTCGCCGGTGCCGCCTTCTGCCACTCGCACGGCCGAATAATGACAGGGACAACCGTAGCATTTCCGTCTTTGTGACGCTGAATGGCGGCGGGGAGTTCACGCCGCCAGCAATAGTCGGATGCAAAAAAGTCGGCGCTGATGAGGAGCAGGATGACTTGAGCCGAGCAAAATCGCTCGTGGATGGCGGTCTCCCAATCGTCCCCCGGGGTCAAGTTGCCGTCGTGCCAGACTTCGATCTCGTTGTTGTTTTCGTGGAACTTGAGATAGGTCCGCAATTCTTCCAGATATCGCTTGTCCTTGCGCGAATAGGAAATGAAGATCTTGACCGGTCTCATCGAGACATCTGATTGCGGCACCGAATTCCCCATCCCGGTTCCAATCTGAGAACAGCGCATTCTGGGATTCAGATGGCGTCGATAGGAAGAGGCAGCACCCGTTTCGAACCATCAAATGAGGATTGCCAATCTAACCCTCCCTGCATGATTGTGCAACGATTTTGTGGGTTTCAGCAATTTGGCGGTGATCGATACTGATCAAATTCCTGATTCGGTCGCCGCTGCCAACTTGGAAAACCGGCCTTCGTTCCCGAATGTGCGCGGGAATCGCCCGATGCCCCCACTATTGGCTGTAAGTCAAAAGCTGGCCCACCACGAGATTTACGATCGTTCTTCCAAATTCCCTACGTCGCCGACGGGCCTGGCGCACGACGAACCCTCGAACAGCGACTGCCAAGACGTTCCTACGATTCGGCGCAATTCCCTCAGACGAAACCCGCCCGAATTCGCGCCGTCGCGTCACGTTGCTTTCCCTCAATTCGCCAACAGAATTCCGATGTCAATTTCGAATTCCGCCACGATTTGTTTCATAACTCAACAATTATGCAAATATGTAATGCAAAAAGGTTGTTGAGTTGGAAGAATGGTTTGAAATGGATCGAATTCAGCTTGATTGACTTCTTCGTTGCTGTGGGTGGGCCGCTCCATGTCGACCGATGAAACTGCAATTATTCGACGATTCAACAATGCGAGTGACCCGGCCGAATTGGCCAGTCTCCTCAGGAATCCGTCCGTCGAGGAAGCAAAAGCGCTGATTGAGTTTCTGGGACCCCAGAAATTTGATCGCATGCGGGCGCTCGCATTCGCAATCAGCAGTGAGCGTGGACTCGATGTTTCCGAAAACCGAAATGTTGTTGTGCTTCCCGGGATCATGGGTAGCGAGCTGAATGTCGGTTGCGGAGCAGAGGGTTACAACTTATGGCTCAACTTATTAAAGATTGCTCGCCAGGGTCTCGACGCACTGAAATTAGATACCTCGGGGATGGGTCCGAACGATGGAACCACTCGGATTTCAGCGACGGGATTACTGGTCAAATACTACGGCGAAATGTTATTGGCGCTTGGCGCACGCTGGAATGTTCAAGCCTATCCCTATGACTGGCGCCGTGATCTTGAAACAGAGGCCGTTGGACTCCATCAGTTCATTCGAGAAAAGTTTGCCGGACAACCCGTTTCGATCGTCGCGCATTCGATGGGGGGGCTGGTCGCTCGAGCTTTGTGGAAATCTTCGCCACAGGCCGATTCCGGCGAACCGCTACTCAGACGCCTGATCATGTTGGGAACTCCAAATCTCGGATCATTCGAAGTTCCGCTGATCTTTGCCGGCATTCAAGAGACCGTCAAAAAGCTGATCCTGCTGACGCATCCCTTCTTGTCGCTTTTCAATCGTGACGAAGCGCGTCGAAGGTTGTTATCCGTGATCAGCAGTTTTCCGGGTATCTATCAGATGTCCCCGCAGAAAGGGGACGGTGCGCTGGAACTTCAAAAATCGACCACCTTTCAAAAGGTCAACAGTGATGTCGTTCAAGGTCATCTGACGCGGGGAGCAAACTTCTTGCAGGGGTTGGAAAGTGTCATCGACTCCGAACGAATGATCTACATTGCGGGATATGGTTTCGAAACAGTCGTCGGTGTGGATACCAACCTGCCGCTCGACCGACTGACCAGTTATTGGGTGAGCGACGCGGGCGACGGCAAGGTTCCTCACGATCTTGGCTTACTCAAGGATGTGCCGGCTTATTATGTCCAGGAACAGCATGGCAATCTGCCGGCGAATGATCTTGTCCTGGGAGCGGTCGACGAACTGCTTCGGAAGGGAAAGACTTCGTCATTGCCGATGCAAGTTCCCGCCTCTCGAGGTCTGACAGCAACGCGAAGACCGGCAAGACTCGATGCGCAACCGGACGGATTCGATTTTGCAATGGCAGCCGAAGAGTGGGCGACACGTGTCAAAGGAGTTCGTGGTGAACAACCACCTCTTATTGATCCCGAAGAAGTTCGTCTCGAGGATGAAATTCTGAAGGGCTGGGTTCCTCAGCGTAGCGAAGACACACACCAGAACGAACGATCGATTTTCAGTTCGTCTGGGAACCCTTCGGATCCTGGCGGCGATCGATCCGAGTCGAGAGGAATCCCGCTCTCGCTCAAGATTCGATTGCTGAGCGGTGACATTTCTGATCAAAAACTGATCGATCAACTGTCACCATCCGTTGATGCGATTGCGGTCGGGATTTACGAGAACCAACGAAGAAGCTGGGCCGCCATTCGGATGATCGACCGTTCAATCGATCCGACCTCTGGGACTGTAGATAATCCGGGATTGCTCGGTGATTTGATTGGTCGAGGAATGGTGAAAGGACAACTCGCCGTTCCGATGTTAATTCCGGATCCACGTCCTGCAAAATTGCAGTCGGGCTGCCGAGATATCGTGCTGATGGGGATGGGTATTGGCGGACAGTTCGGTCCGACAGAAACGAGGCAAACGGCGCGCGAATTGGCATGGTATCTGGGCCGCATCGGAAAGAAGCATCTGGCAACGATACTGATGGGTGCCGGCGAAGGCAACATGAACCCTGACACGGCGATGCGCGAAACGTTGACGGGGTACGCTCGAGCGCTGAACGACTCGCGACGCGACCATACTCTTGGTGATCGCCTGGAAACCGTCACGATTGTGGAATTTACGTACGAGCGCGTTCGTGAACTGCAAAATGCGATCCTGCGTCATAAAGCGCAGATCGAAAATCAGTTCAACGTTCGGCTGGATTATGACCGGTTGAGCGACGAGAAACTCAAAGAACTCGACGAGCAAGCGATCGCGTACGCGTGTCAGAAGCAACGTAAACGTATTGAACGCCGGACGACGGAATCGGGTGATCCTCAGCAATCCGATCCGCCAGCAAATCGGATCATTGTCGAGCAAGTCGCCGATTCGTTCTGGTTCAGCGCCATGACAGAATCGGCTTCGATCCCTGAACGTCAGGTCGAAGTCGATCCCCGGCTCGTCGACCAGCAAAACGAGATTCTTGTCGCGACCAATGGGACGGATGAACAAATCAAGGCCGGACGCGTCCTGGGTCGCCTGTTGATCCATCGCGACTTCCGCAGCTTATTTGCGTCCGCTGCTCCGATTGTGATGGACGTCGATACGCAAACCGCGCGCATTCACTGGGAATTGATCGTCCACGAAAATCCGGATTCACCAGACGTCGATTCCAGGACCGATCCGGCGTTCCTGGCTTTGCAACGTGGATTTACTCGACAACTCCGAACTCGTTTTGCGCCCGCGCCCGAACCACAACCGTCTGCTAGCAGGACCTTGCGGGCCTTGGTTGTCGCCGATCCTGCTCCGGACGCATCACTTGCCGGAGCTCAACAGGAAGGCATTGAGGTCACTCAGATCTTGAGAGCGTTCAACGAAGTCAATATTCGCAATGACCGCGGCAACCGCATTGAGGTCGTCAGTTTGATCGGCCCGAGTGTAGCCACTCGACTGCGAGTCTTGAGTGAATTGCTGATCGGCCAATATGACATTGTTCATTATGCAGGACATTGCTTTTTCGACGAAAAATCTCCTCAGACGTGTGGCTGGCTGTTCCGCGCCGGAGCGACTCCCGACGATCGTGAAGTCTTGACCGCACGTGAATTGCGAATAGTCGACAGAGTTCCTCGATTCATCCTTTCCAATGCCTGTGAGTCGGGGGTCATGCCGTTCCGGCCAGAGAATCGCAGAAGTGCTTGTGCGCCCGCGTTTGCAGAAACGTTCTTTGAGCGCGGTGTGACCAACTTTATCTGCACGGGGTGGCCCGTCAATGACCGAGCGGCCAGATTGTTTGCTCGTGTCTTTTACAGCAAGATGTTGGGTTTGGCGCTCGATGAGAGTGACGCCGGAATCAGGATCCTTGAGCCTCAATCTTTGTCGAAACCAGACATTCTGGTGAACGCGATGACGCATGCGCGCGAAGCCGTGAGACTATCGGGTGGTGGTCTGCGGACGTGGGGAGCCTACCAACACTACGGAAATCCTTACAGCCGATTCTTTCTGTCCTGGCGTGAGGGCGCGGCCGCAGACGGTCAGCCAGTTCCACCATCCGGTAACCCCTCGCCGACCGACGGGCCTCCGACCGACGGGCCGCAGCCAACCGCACAAGCGACTCTGCCACCGGCAGCCACAAACGTGGCAACTCCAGTGATCACCGTTCAAGTGGGTAGTGCCGAAGTCGTCGGCCAGCGACCCGACACCACGATGACTTCAGAGCCGTCGCAATCTTCGAGCGCCACCTTCGACAAGATTAACGCGATCATCTTTCGGATCGCGCCCGATTTGCGACGGGCCTTTCCCAATGTCGTCGACGTACGGCCGGGATATCGATTCCAGGATGACTGGCTGACCGACGAACCCGCGATTGTGGTCGTCGTCGCCGGAGACCTGGATGCCGTGCGATCGCTACTGCCGTCGACAATTGAAGGTGTCCCACTTGACCTCTGGCCGGCGGATCCACTGGAACAACTCCAAAATAGTCCGTCGTTGCGGTCGATGATCCCGCAAATACCGTCTCGTGAATTCCTTGCCGCTGGTGAATCACCGCAAATCCTGGACGAACAAGAGCGGGCTTTGACGAAGTATGTTCCGCCAACGGGTGTTTCTCTCGATCCCGTCGAAGGAAGGATGACCTTGACCTGCCACGTCAGTCCCGACTGCGCCTTTCCAGTGCTCTCGGACTTTTTGGACGGTGTTCAGAATTCGTTGGTCGTCGCGATGTATGATTTCACCGCTCCGCACATTCTTGATCGCGTCCGAGCGGCGATCCGGCCGCGCGATCGGCGTTCGAAACTGGTGCTCGATCCTCAATTGGCGCTGGGTGATGGTGGCAGCGGCGACAATCCCAAGGCCGAAGATGTCACCGAGGATAAAGTGCGAAGCACCCTGAAAAAAGCCGCCGGAAGCCGGTTCGAGTTCGTCTGGGCCGCAGTGACGAACAAAGGTAAAGTCCACGACGGGATTTTTCCCAAGGCCTATCACATCAAGGTGGCCGTCCGTGATTCGAAGGCGTTCTGGTTATCCAGCGGCAACTGGCAGTCCTCGAATCAGGCTCCGCTCAGCGTTGTTCCGCGCGAGAGTGACCGGCCGATCAACTTCGGGTCCATCCTGGAGAATTACAACCGGGAATGGCATGCGGTGATCGAGCATCCGGCTCTGGCAAAGGTCTTCGAAGCTTTCATCAACTCGGACTTCAAACAGGCGCTGCCACTCCAGGAGGAAGAGCGTGGGATCTCAGTCGATACCTGGCCTGAATTGCTGGAACCCGTGGCGGAAGAAGAACGCAAGATCAAGAACTTTGTCCGTCATCCGATCAAGGTGATCGATCGAACGATCAAGGTTCAGCCCATTCTGACACCCGACAACTATCCTGGTATCGTAGAAAAGTTGATTCTCAGCGCCAAAAAATCGATTCGGTTCCAGAACCAATACATCAACATTGGGAAAACGATTCCGGCCGATTTCAGCAAACTGCTGAAGGCGTTGAAAAAGAAGTGTGACGATCCCACCATGGATGTCAAAATCATTCTGCGTAACATCGGAGACGTCCGTAAAATGCTGACGGCATTGAAATCGTTCGGGTTTCATGTCGAGAACAAGGATCTGTTCCGAGTCCAGAAATCGACACATACGAAGGGGATCATCGTCGACGATCAAAAGGTCCTGCTGGGCAGTCATAACTGGTCAGGACCTGGAACGACCAAAAACCGAGACGCCAGCCTGTTGTTCGACGACAAAGAGATCGCCGCCTATTATGCCTCGATTTTCGATCACGATTGGCAGAACATGGCCCAGCCAAAATCGCTCGGCAACGCCACCATGCCGCGCGTCGCAGACTCCATGCGATCATTGACCCCTGTGGGATTCCGACGAGTACCATGGGGTGCGTTTTTCGAGGACGTCGATGATCTCTAACTGACTGTTGAAAAAGGGGGCTGACCATTCAAAGGGCACCCTCAGTGATTTGAAAAGTTGTTGCCCGGAGAGGGTCTGGCGGGTCTGACCCCTTTTTCAACAGCGGGGACTGGCTCACGCCGATTCACGAAAATCACGCACAATCATCATCCGCCGCGGGTACCTGTCCCCCTTTGTTCAACAGGCCGCTAACCAAGGTTCCACAGCGAATGAGCTACGCCGAACGTTTGTGTCAAGTCGCGAGCATCAGACACTCGGTCATCTTCAGTTGTGTCTTTTGTGTCTTGACTTACGCGGGAATGCCGCGGGCAGGAGCTCAAGAAAAGTCTGTCGCCGAAGCAGGCAAATCGTCCCAGCGCGTCGCCTTGTCTGCCGGGCAAGCTCGTGCCATCCGATTGTTGAACGAGTCTCGACCAGAAAAACCTGCGCAGCTCTTTGTCCTCACCGATCCGAATAAGGATCCGGATGACTTGAGTGTGCTCATCGAAGCGAAATACCTTCAACAACACGGTTTCGTTGATTTGCGTTGCATTGTGACCACGCTGGGGGATCGTGATGTGCGTTTGATTCGGGCGCGGTTTGCTCGAAGTGTGCTGAATCAATTGGGCATGCCCAACGCCACTGTCGGCGTCGGTGTGGACTACGGATTTGAAGTTCAGGACGCCCAGGGGAGAGTGGACGTTGAAGCGACTCGGGGTCGAGAGAAAGATCATCGCGTGTTCGTTGAGACGCCGCTCCTGCAACCAATGGCCGTTGTCGATGCGGACGGTCTCTCGTTGCTGAAACAGGAGTTATCACGAGTTGACGATCGTTCGGCAGTTCTGGTGGTGAACGCAGGCATGGCCGACCTCGCTGCGCTGTTGCGGGATGATCCAGATCTCGTGAAGCGGAAGACGGCCAAAGTGGTGATTATGGGTGGCGTGGAACCGCGGGTGGATCAGCACGGATTTGTGACGGCGGACAAACGGGCCTACAACAATTCCACTCACCAGCCCTCGGCCCACTACACTTATCTGCGAGTCCAGGAGCTGGGAGTACCGTTGATCGTGGTGAATAAGGAAGCAACCTATTCGGCCGCGGCACCGCGCAGCTTTTACGACGGAATTGCGGCGACCAGGCATCCCGTGGGAATCTACCTGCAGTCTCAGCAAAAGGCGTCGCTGAAGCACCTGTGGGAAGGGATCCAACAGGGACACTTGCCGCCTGCTTTGACTCCCAAATGGTTCTTCAACACCTTCACCGATGTGGATCTTGGCAGTACTGCGGGCAAGGCAGCTTTTGAGCACTCCTTGGTTCATGCGGAAGACTTTGAAGGGATCTGGAATCAAGTCAGCAAGTTCAATCTGTATGATCCGCTCGCTCTGCTGGCCGCCACACCCGGCGCTTCTGACCTATTGTTCCAAGATGAAGTCCCAGAGGGAGCCGTCTCCAACGTCCGGCTCATTGGAAAGAACTCCATCAAGGATTCAGCACTGATCAAAGATTTGCTGGCAGCAATGGGCATCGAGAGCCTTCAGCCGGTACAACCAGAGTGATTCTGACCATTTTCGGTGCCAGTCGCTATCGACAGTTCGCGCTCGGCGAGCCTGATCGTACTGATATCCTGAGATCGGATCTCGGAGGGGATTAGGATGATTGCTTGGGCAGATGAGCGAATTCGATTTCCAGCTCGGCACGACGTCGCCGATCGAATCAACCATTGAAGGGGCAACGCCGAACGCGGCGGCGACCCGCCCGCTCCAATCGTAGGCGAAGCGCGACGGGGCCGCACGTCAGTTGGACCGTCTCGCTCACTTGTCCGCCAAACGCCGCGAAACTTCGGTCCGACGAACCGAGGAGGAGATCGAAGGTGCCAGGAACCAAAATCGCGTGTCGATCCCTGACATCATTGTTTCCGCAGCTGAAAGAATGAAGTCGCATCTTTGCTCACCGATAACGAATGCTTCAGGTTCACAAGTTGTTTGGCCGCTCGAGCGGGCCTATAGGATCGTTGCTCTCGGTGACTGTGTGTCGAAAATCGACTCTTTGGCACAAGCGTTTCGCATCAGTTCTAATGATGCTGCGCGGAATTCTGAGGACTTAGCTTCCCATTCGTCATTTGTAGAGACAGAATGCCTCGTGTCTCGACACATGCCGATCAAGATCGAGGTTGCCTCACTTCGATCAATAAGGAGGATCGCGATGGCTGCTGCTGATCTCGAACGTCTGACGTGGGCTGTATTCTGTTGGTTGGTGATTGGATTTGGATCGGTCACTGTCGCTCAAGACACTGACGTCGAGGAGGCCAAGGAGAAATCGGTTGTCGACCGATTTGCGGGTGTCCTGGAAACGAACCCGCGACGTGGAACGGCTCTCGATAAGGTCTATGGTTACCATGTCGAGCGAGGTACGTTGGAAGCGTTGGTGAAATCGTATCGCGAAAAAGCGCAGAAGCTGACCGGCCCGGCTTCGGGTGCGATGTATCTGGTTGTCGGACTGCTCGAGTCACTGCGCGGGCAGGATGCTGCGGCCGTTGAAGCTCTGAAGCAGGCCGAAACCCTCGCTCCGCAAAACTATCTGGCGTCGTATTACCTGGGTCAATGCCTGGTCCTGGTCGGTCAGCCGGACAAAGCTGCCGAAGCGCTGGAACGATCGATCCAGCGTAAACCGTCTCAGGCCGATCTGTTGGATATTTATCAGGCATTGGGTCGCGTCTATCAGCGCGCCCAAAAAACCGACCAGGCGATGGCGGTTTGGACTCGATTGGAAAAACAGTTCCCTAACGATCTGCGAGTTCAAGAGCAGATTGCAACGACGTTGCTCGAGGAAAACGAGTTTACCGCGGCATTGCCGCGTTATGAAAATCTCGCCAAAAAGACCAAGGATAAATACCGCCAGACTTTGTTCCAGATGGAGGCGGCGGGACTCAAAGTCCGGACAGGAAAATCGGACGAAGCGATTAAGGAATTCGAAGAGCTACTGGCGCAACTGTTGCCCGATAGCTGGCTGTATCGAGATGTCCGCCGGCGCATTGAGGCCGTTTATTTGAGGACCGACGATCAAGCTGGGCTGATCACGTACTACGAAAACTGGCTCAAAAAGAAAACGGACGATCTGGAAGCGATTTCGCGCCTGGCACGATTACTGGCCAGTTCTGGTCGGGTTCCCGAATCGCAGGAATGGCTGCAGAAGGGACTGAAACTCGCGCCCAAGAACAAAGAGCTGCGGCTGGCGCTGATCGGTCAGTTGACCTACGAAGGCAAGCACGCCGACGTCATCGCCAACTATGAACAGATGGACAAGAACGAGCCCAATAACCCCGATACGCTGCGAGACTGGGGGCGGACTATTCTGAAGGATTCGTCCAAAGACGAACCGACGCGAAAACAACTGGCGACCCAGATCTGGAACCGCATGACCACCGCCAAACCGAAAGACCCTTTGGTGGCATCGCAAGTTGGTGAGTTGTTTCGGCAAGCCCAGATGACCGACGAGGCCCTTGCGCTCTACCGCAAGGCGAGCGAACTGGCACCCGATCAATCTCAATATCGTGAGTACCTGGGCGAATATCTGCATACGTTGCAACGCAAAGAGGAAGCACTGGTCGAATGGCGCCAGATCGCCGCTGGCAACTTGAAGACACCTGCGAATGTGGCTCGGCTGGCGGAAGTCTTGTCCGGTTTCGGCTACCTGACCGAGGCCGTGGAAACCAACGGGGAAGCCTGCAAACTCGACCCGAAAGATTTCCTGCTGCAAGTGAAACAGGTTGACCTGCTGTCGAAAGCCGAAAAGCATGATGAGGCGTTGGTTCAACTGGAAGTGGTCAAAAAACTGGCGGCCAATGATGAAGAAACGGAAGCCTGGCTTTCGCGAGAACTCCGCGAGCTGCAGTCTGCTGACAAGTTAGGCGCCCGTGTCGAAGCCGTTCGTAAGGACCTGGCAGGTACTGCGTCTGCCAATAAGTCCGACGCTGACAAGGCGGCCAACTGGCTGTGGTTGGCTCGTGCCTACGAGAGCGATCGTCAAATGAAAGACGCGATTGCCGCGATCACGAAAGCCGGCGACTTGGATCCGCAATCGCTACCGATCCTGAAGGCTGCCGCGCGGCTGCAAGAAGGCCAAAACAATCTGACGGCCGCTGTCGAGATCAATTCGAAGTTGGCCGCGATCGATCGTCGTTACCGCACCGAGTATCTCAAGCAAATCGCCATGCTCGAGCAGAAACTTGGCCGGCGTGACAAGGCCATTCAGGCAGGTCGTGATTTGATTGCTGCGGCGCCAGGCAATCCCGAACTGTATGAGTTCTTCAGCCAGCTGTGCTTCCAACTGGGCGAAACGGAAGAAGGCCTGACGGCGTTGCGTCGTTCCGTTCGTGTGAATCCGACAGAGCAGAAAGGGTTACTGTTACTCGCCTCGGCCCTGGGTGAGCGATTCAGGACCGGTGAGGCAATCGAGTTGTACTGGCGGGCGTTCGAGCGGGCGGCCAGCCTAGAAGACCGGTTGGCGATCATTCCGAAGCTGAGCGAACTGTATCTGCAGACCAATCAATTTGACCTGATACTGGAACGCTTGGAACGGCAGCGTCGAGAACCCAATCAGTTGCGTGAGATGACAATTTGTCTCGCACAGGCCTACCAAAGTGCCGGTGACGACGGCAATGCCCGTCAGGAATTGGAAAAGTTACTGACCGAAGAGACGCGAGATACGCCGTTACTCATGCAATTGTCCAAGTTGTGTGAAACCGATGGTGACATCGAAGCATCGATGAAATTTCAACAGCAATTGCTCAAGGCCGCCCCCAGCCGGGAAGGCAGCATGCGACTTGCTCAACTGTTTGCGAGATCGGGTGACAATGAAGAAGCGATGGGGATCATCACGCGGCTGACGGTCGAGGAAAAAGATCCGGAAACGGTGATGAAATCTCTCGATTCGATGCTGTCACAAGGAAACATCGAGAACGCATTGCGCGTGGCCGACAAACTTGCACGTGAACAGCCGAATAATTGGGAATTGCTGTATCGAAAGGGCTATTCCCTGGCGAAGACCAAGGACAAGGCGGAGGAAGCGCGTCGAGTCTTTGAGCAACTCATTGCCCTGAAAATTGCCGATGATGACCAATGTGTTGCCGACAAAGCCAGAGCCCGAAAATCGAAAGCTCAACCCTACAATCCTGCCGAAACGAACATCGGTCCACTGCGACAGCGCTGGTCGGCTGTTTCAAGAATCAAGCAAACGACCGGATTGGAAGAAGACCGTTATAACGGGCAACAACCTGTGTGGACGCCAAGGGATTTTGGCCAGGCCAGGATGGCCAGCTTTGGCTGGATCACATTCTTTGAACGCAAGGCCGGGCACGAAGACGAGTTCGTCAAGAAGCAACGCGAAGTTGGTGAGAAGGCACAGACGCGACGCGAACTGATGGATTGGTGGCAGCTTGCCTCCATCGCGGGAAATTCACGTGACCTGTACGTGGTCCTGAAAAAACTGTCGATGCGGCCCGATGTCGATCCGGACGCCAAACTGCTGTATCTCAGTCAACTTCGAAATCGAGGTCTGGCACCGGGCGAAGAGGGCGTGGCCGTCAACGAAGTTGACGACGACGAGAACCCTCAACTGGGCAGCAAGCTGGCCGTGCTCAATCAAGAAGAACTGGATCACGTCGTCGCCTGTTACAAGTCGTACGATCCGGCAATCGTGAATAACAATGGTGAGTTGTATCTGCGCATCACGATGAATGAACTGAAGCGATCGGGTCGAAACGACGAAGCCGCCGCGATGCGCAATGAGGCGGTTGCGAACGCCAAATCGTCGATGGAGATTTCTTCCCTGTTGAATCAGATGATTGATCGGAACGACTTCAATTCAGCCATGGTCCTTTTGAATCGGTTGTCCGATTTGCAAAATGATCCTGCTTTTGTTCAAAGCCTGAAGTCGGGTGGAAATGCCTGGTCGAGACACCTGACGCCGGAAGGGATCAAGGCCTATGTTTGTCGGTTGATGGACAAACGTGAACAGAAGAAAGAGACCACCGATGTGCTGAAGGTGTGGGATTGGTTTGCCAAGACGGCAGTGACGCACTACGAACAGCGAAAGGCCTCGAAGCGCAGTTCACCCAATTTTCAAAACCAGCGGGGTTATGTCCAACTCTACCGGCAGGGACAATACCAATACGAGCAACTCGATTTTCCTCAGGAAAACGAACTCTACGAACAAGCATCGATCCAGGTCTTGCGGCAGGTTTACGTCGCCTTCCCTGTGGAACGAACTAACGACCTGTTCGAGCACTTCCGTCAAAAGATCGCCGATAGAAACACTCCGGCCAACCTGAAAAGCTACTGGAAATTTGGACTGGCCTATTTGCAGTGGTGGCATGACGACAAAGACGGAGCGCTGGCCATCTTCACCGAAGCGACGAACGAATTACCAGATCCGACGGAAATGCAATTCGAACTGGCAAGGATTCACGAAATTCGGGGCGAGCATCAAGAAGCGCTCCAGATCATCGACGCCTTGCCCGTCACCGACCAGAAATCGATGCAGAAGCGTGAGATCATCGCGATTCGGGATGCGGTGATGAGCGGCGATATCGATCGTGCACGCACCGCGGCAGAACGTCTGTTCGGCTTAAGACTGGATGCGGGTTTGCAGATTTCACTGGCGCAGCAGATGCATCAACTTGGCATGCATGATCAGGCGGAAGCGGTGTTGGCTCGCGCCGGACGCCAGGCCGGAAACAAAACGGACGTCCTCGCAAACCTGATGCAGCAATACCACTCACAGGGCAAGAACGACATTGCGACGCAAATTGCTTATCAACTGCTGCGTCGTTCGAGTAGCAACAAATACAACGCGAATCGCAATAGCTGGCAGTACCAGAACGAAAACGCCTTGCGTCAACAGGCGTTTACGATCCTGAAGCGATCAGGCAAGCTGCCGGACATGATTGCCAAGGTTGAAGCTCAACTGAAGAACTCGCCCAAGTCACAGACGCTGACCGAAACGCTGATCGAATACTACACGGCGAATGGTGATAACAAGAAAGCGGGTGAACTGGCGGCCAACCTGACAGACACGAAACAAGACGATCCTCAGTTCCGATACAATCTGGGACGGCAGTTGATGGATCAGAACAAGCATGCCGAGGCGGTGCCGCACTTCAAGGTGGCGTTCAAGAAGGACCCTCGACTGATCCGCAACAACTTCTATCAGATCATGAACTCGTTCGAGAACGCCAACAAGCTCGAAGAGTTGTCGACGATCTTTGACGACATCGACTTCAAGCAATTCCGTCAGAACCCGTACCAGATCACGAACGTCATCAGCAACATGGCGTGGCAAGAGAAGACGAGATCGCAAGCGATCAAGCTGTTTAAGCGCGCCTGGGAAGAGATGCCCGATCAGCGGTCGCAGTTGCTGCAGAGCATGAATGCCGACGTGTTCTGGCAAATGCCGGAAATCTACGACTATGCCAGACAAGGAATCATCCCGGCTTCGGAATCGGCGTTGTCCAACGGGAAGTGGCCTGGTTTCGGCCAGATTCAAAGCTGGGGAAATCAAGATGGCAAGATCGTGACCTTGATGAGTCGATTCTTGTCGATGGCGTCTTCGCGCGGCAAATTCGACGACCTGGCCAGGGACGTGAAGGCTGCTCAAGAGAAGGTGCCGCAGTGGGAAGGCGGAACGGCGCTGCTGGCCATGCTGGAACTGCGACGCGGCAAAATCGAAGGTCCGAAAGAGACCTTTGAAAAAATGCTGACGACCCTGAAATGGGACTCGACTGGCCAATACACCACGTGGGAAATCGGGCAGGAGTTATTGGCCCACGAAAAATGCACGGGTCTGGCGATCCAGTATTTGGAATTGGCCATGAAAGATCCCAACGTCATTCAAATGATGCAGATGAATGGGGTGCAATATTCACCGGCAAAAACACTCGTGGCGCTTTACAAGCAACATGGACGTCAGGAAGACGCGCGACAACTGCTGTTGTCGACCCGGAATGCGAAGTCGAATCGCAATCAGGGCGAAGCCTGGGAAGCGTATAACCGCATTCAATCGGCCACTTCACTGGGGACCGAACTCAAGAGTCTGGGTTACCCCGTCGACTCCATTCGCCTCTACCAGGAACAATTGGGACGATCGGAAGACTTCGTCGTCGCCATCGGAGTCTTTGGCGGTAGCAATCCCGGTCAGCAAATTGAAATGCTGAAAAACCAATTGCAAAACGGCTTGCAATCTGCGCTGAAAGAGCTCAAGCCCGAGCAGTTGCCGCAACTGCTGCTCGAAGATTCGAAACGAGCGGGAAACAGTCCAGACCCGAACAAGTCGACTCAGACAGAACTCTTCCTGCTGTTCGAATCGCGCGATTTGGATCAGATTCAATTGACAAGCGTGTTCGGCAAAATGGTCAAGTCGCTGGGCGCCAACCCTTCGCTGACGCAGAAAATTCGTCACAGTTTGTCGGAGAGCCTGGCCCAACGTCCATCGGACATGCCGCTGAAGGTTCTCGAAGTTCTGCTGGGGCAGCAAACGAAAGATACTGACGCGTCAACCAAGGCTGTCGCAGAACTGATCGACCTGGTTGACCGTACTCCGCTGGAAGCCCCGCCGGCCAAGGGCAGCATTCCGCCCAAGCAACGCGACGCGGCTCGGCATCACATTGGACTGTGGCTGGTCGCACGCGAGTGCCTGAAGGACGATTCGCAGAAAGAGAATGGACGTAAACTCGGCGAGCGGGCGCTGGAAGGGGCTCGCCACCAGACCGATAACAGTTTTGCCCTGGCGATCCTGCGAGAATGGGGATCGATTTCGTTGCAGGCGAAGGACAAGGACGGGGCCAAAAAACGCTGGGCCGAAATGCTGGAGATCGTCGTCCCCAAGCAAGCCGACAAATCGAAGTCGAAACCGGACGACGACAATCGGGCGGTCGCGGCAGCGACGCCTGCGGCCGGACCAGCAACTCCTGCGAACGCGGTGCCCGCGGCCGCGCCAGTAACCAGCGCCGCACACAAAGGACCTGTGATTACTTTGGCTCAATTTGAAAAGATCGCTCAGATCTCAAAATTGGCCATCGAAAATGGAATCGAAGATCTGTCCTTCGATGCCATCTCTTTGGGCCTGCAATCCGGCCCACCCGTGGAAGCGATGGTGGCGATCGACCTGAATCAGATTGGCCGCAACAATCCGAACCAGCAACAGTCCCAGGTCGGGGTGAAGGTGTATGAACAGTTGGCGACGCTGGAACGATTGTGGCGCGAGAAAGAGGCCAATGACGCGTCGATCTACGCGGCGCTTGAACGAGCGGTCTTGCCCGAATCACGCTCGATCGAAGTCTTCCTGCATCCGAAACCATTGACCGATCAAAACCGCAACTACAACGGCAATAACCAGCCTCCGCTTGAGGAACTCAAGGATATCGGTGCTCTGCTCGCCGCGGCGGCGGTGAAAGCGAATAGAGTCGACCGGCTGAAACAACTGGTGGAACCGCGGCTGAAGCAACCGATGGGTGAAATTCCCGGGCGTGTCCTGTTGGCCCAGGTGGCCTTCGTCAGGAACGATTTTTCGCAAGCAATCGAACAACTGACACTGCTAAGCGAACGGCTAAAGCACGACGGCTCGCAGACCTCCAGTGAACTGGTCAGCCACATCGCGATTCCTGCGTTGCATGCGCCGCGCTTGCAAACTGCCGCCACCACCTTGATGGAACAGGTGGTCGATCGCCTGGCCCGCGCGCAAACGGGCAATCGCAATAACAATGACCAGAAGGAACCGATGCGCACGTTCCGTTTCTCGCTGGCGCGATCTCTTTACCAGAATAACAATCCTGAAGCCGCCAAGCGGCAATTGGAAGAATACATCGCCTCGCTCAGTCAGATGTACCAGAACTATGGCGGCGATTACGGAGTGTTCATGCGCAAGCAGGAATATCTGAGCGTCGCCGACGAATACGCCAGGGCAGGCCAGCATGCCGATCTGCTCGATTGCCTGGGTCGTTATGCCGACATTACTGTCTCGACCAATTATGGCGGAGCGACCGGGTACAGCAGCAGCGTGCTGGCATCGCTCGGAACGTTGCCCAAGTCAGATCGCTATGAAGTCCTGAAGAAATGGACGCTGCCAACGGACGACCGCAAATCCGTGCGGTTGATCAATGGCGTCCTGACAGGCGAGAGAATTCCTGCCAGATTTGATTCGGTGCGAAACGAAGGTCCACGGCTGCCGCAGGAATCGTCTCTGTTCAGTACGGCTCACGTTCTGATTGAGTCGGCCAAAGCGGCCAATCAGCTTGATCAACTGAAGCAAGCGGTCATTCCACTCGCCGAGCAGAATATCGAACAGTCCCGATTCCTGCTGCAACTGATCCAGATTGCGGAAGGTCACGGCGGCGAAGTTTTGCCGGCATTGACCGCCTTGATCGAGGAAAGGAAACATCCCAAGCGGGAAGTAGAGGATGATGACGATGACGACTCGAATCAACGCCGCAATCAACGAATGAACCTGCAGTATCAGGAACAACAGAAGACCGAACTGTCAGACGCCTTGCTGGCCAATGCCGCCATTGGTGACAGCGCCCTCAAAGAGAAAGGCCGCGAGCTATTGGCCTATCTCATGAATCGTCAGAACGGAGGCTGGGGACAACAATCCGGGACCGTGAATCGACGCGACTATTACTCGCCCGAACTGGGTGAAGAAA
>Ga0105238_10000616_pt1 | contig 37413 bp, 25 predicted proteins | sample KBSC34metaG_FD_81526 | JGI IMG/M metagenome (GOLD analysis project Ga0105238, IMG submission 81526) | Corn rhizosphere microbial communities from Kellogg Biological Station, Michigan, USA - KBS C3-4 metaG | ecosystem: Host-associated > Plants > Roots > Rhizosphere > Soil | place: Michigan, USA...
GCCGAGCAACTCATATGCTCGCCATTCTCTCGATGAGTCCACGATCGCCAGTTGTGGCTCGTCTTTGACTTGAGCGAGGCGATCCAACAGTTCCTGTTTCGATGTGACTCTGGCAATCAAAGCCCTGACTCCCGCTGTGGATCGTCGGCAAAAGCGTTATCCATTTGAATCATTGGCACACCGGGTCTGCTCGTTGATGAGATCTGATTAGGACGGTTGGTTGAATCGTCAGTATTCCGATGAGTAACGCCGCGGGAATCGTCTGCAGTGCAAGGAAAGGACGTTTGTCGCCGAGGATTGTGAAAAACCCAACGAGTCCAGCGAGAAAAATGCTGGCGAGAAAGAAAATCGCAGTGCTTTTACCCGTTACAGCGTCGCGCCGTAGCATCCTCCAACTGAAAACCAACCCAGCGGCCAACACGAGGTTGGAAAATGCCTGATTTTTCCCGACGATGGCGACTTCGGACTGGTCGTCGTTCTTGAACCCGAGAAGATCTCGAAAGTACGGAAACTCAAGCCACCACCATTCCAGAACAAAAAACCAGACATGAGCGGCGATCAGCACCACAAACAGAAACTTACAAACCGGACTCAATAGAGCTTTGAGTCGATTTGACATGTCTGGCCCCTGACATGTGAGTAGAGAACAGCACAAATAACTTACACTAGTTGTCGATGCTGCCGTATTTCGACGACTATGTCAATCATGGTAGGACGGTCATGAAGGTTCGATAGAACGGGTTCGATGAAAGAGCTTGTTTGACGTGATCGCAAGCGACGGAATTCAATACGCATCGCTGCTTGACCAATGCGAAAGACGCGGCGATGTAGGCCGCCTGTCGAATGAAATGTGAACGGCCGTCAGTTTGGGCTTCGGCGTCTTATCAATCGATCACGCGGCCCGAGTTACCCATTGGCACTCAAGCTTGCCCATACGACCACCCGCCGCCTTTGGCTGGTAATGGCCGATACCTCAAAATCCAATGGAACGATCCCGCATCACCATTGTGGGATGTGAGGGTCTTGAACGATGATCAGATTTCGTGTGACCGGATCGCTGGGAGTATTCGTGTCGTCGGTGGCGATGATCGTGAATGTGAGTGTTTTGGGATGCGTGCCTCCGTCGTAGTTGCGATATGTGACGGTTCGCAGCGCTTCGCGATAATTTCCAACGTAGCTGCTGCCGGACAATTTCAATGTGCCAGTCGCCGCGTTGAACGAACTGGTGATTCCCAGTTGATTTACAAACGTCAGAATATCCTGGCCCATTTCGTAGCCGGACGTAATCTGCACGGTCAATGAAGTCAGATTGTTGCTGTCGGCGTCGCTGATCAGGACCTGGTTCAGAATTGGGACTGGGGTCGTGAACATCGTGTACGATGATGGCGTGGAATTGTTGACTTGAACCACCGGTGGACGATATCGCGAGGTGATCGTCACGTTTTCTGTGGCGGACGCCGTGTTCGTTCCGTCGTAGACCGTGATCTTCGCAATGCGGTTGGTTCGATTCACCACACCGGCAACATCCTGATAGGTCACCGATCGCAACAGGGTTTGATATCCTGCGGCGCTCGCCGTGCCTGTCAGGGTGAGTGTTGCAGTGTGGGCAGCCAGATCTTGAGTGAACGTGTGCTGCAAGGCCAGACTGTTGTAGAACGCGAGACGGTCTTCGGCTTGCCAGTTCGTGAAGGTCACAGTCGCGCTTTGGATGTTGCGACCCGGTGGCGGCGTGATCACCACGGTGGGAGCCAGAACCTGAGGTGCATTGCCTTGCGTATAATTCACGCTCGGACCAAGTCCCGAAACGTACCGCACCTCGGTGAAGTTTGTCGTCGCAGACCCGCTGTGAATCTTGTCATTGACAGTAAATGTCACGGCTCGATTCGGCGTCAGGTTCGGATTGCCGGCGACGTCTTGATAGGTCACTGATCGCAAGAGCGTCTGATACTGGGCCGGCGTTCCCACACCCGTAATTGTCAAAGTCGCAGTGTGGGCACTGAGGTCCTGAACGAACGTGTACGGAAACGCGTAGATATCGTGGAACGAAAGGCGATCTCCCCCCTGTGCGTTGAAAAACGTGACTGAGGCGCTTTGAATGTTGAATCCATCGGGGTCGGCGACAACCAGGTTGGGTGCCAGGATGAGCGGTGCTGACGGTGTCGGAAAGGTCGTCGACGCGTCGAGGCCAGTGACGGTCGGCGGGTTACTGACGGGAACGACTGTCAGATCGCGTGTCACGACATTCGTCAGCGAGAGGCCATATCGGGCTTGCATTGTGACGGTGCGCGTCACGGCCGTGTTGGGTGTGCCACTGGTGTTGTGATAGGTGACGCTGCGAATGGCTTGCAGATACTCCGAGACAGTTGCAGTCCCGGTCAACCGCATGACTCCTGTCGTCGCGTTGAAGGTTCCGGAAATGTTGTAGGTGTTGGTAAATCCCAGAACATCTTCACCGTTTTGATAATTGCCTGTGATGGCGATTGTCGCCCCGGTCCAGGTGTTATTCACGGCATCGTAGGCCGTCATGGTCGAGGTGATCGGCGTGTACTGCTGGCCAATCGCGTTCAACGTTGTTCCTTCGACATGCACGAGCAACGGTGTCCGCGCGGCCAGGAATTGTTGCGAATAGATACCGTCTCCTGATCCGTCCTGATTGGCGCTATCCCAAACAATGACGTAATCACCTTTCGAGTCGGCGGCAATCGCAGGAGCGGACTGGCTTCCTGTCGTGTACGAGTTGACCCTGGATTCGCCCGTGAAGCCGCCCTGATTGACATAGACCCCAATCCCGCTGCCATCCTGCCCGACACTCTGCCAGGTGATGACAAAGCTATTGTTGCCACCGTCGTTATAGGCGACTTTTGGAAAGTCTTGCGCCCTTTGGATGGTCAGATTGACTTGAAAAGACGAATTGATGGATCCATTTGGAGCGTAATTGACTGCTCTCACTCCATTATCAAGGCCGTCATCATAATAGCCCCAATAGGCGACCAAAACGTCGCCAGACGTATCGATGGCGACACTGGGGTTGTGTTGACCGTCCGTTCCTCCTGTTGCGACCAGAAAGTCACTCTGTGTGACCGTCCCGGTCGAATCGTACTTCTTGGCTGAGATCTTGGACCACGGGTCACTGCTGTTATTGAAATCATTCCTCTCCCAGGCGATCACAAAATCACCGGCCGCATCCATCGCGACCGCCGGTGTTCGTGCGGAACTTGACGTCAGCGAGTTGACTTTAAATTCGCTGCCCTGGGCGACACCGCTGGAATTGTATCGCTGTGCATAGACGTTGTCGGAACCAATGCTGTTGAGATACGAATTGGTGTATTGGCCAATGCTATCCCAGGCAACGACAAAGTCTCCCGTTGCATCCATGGCCACCGCCGGAGTGATCTGGTCGCCGGTGGTGTAAGTATTGACGAGGAATTCGCCGCCTTGAGGAACTCCAGTTGCGTCAAATCGCTGGGAATAGATGCCGGCCCCCGATCCGTCCTGGCCGGCACTGATCCAGACGATCACGAAGTCGCCTGACGAGTCCATGGCGATCGAAGGAGACGTTTGATCACCGGTCGTAGTGGAGTTGACACGAAACTCCGACCCCAGAGCGGTTCCGAGCGCATTAAATCGCTGAGCATATACTCCTGACAGACTTCCGTCCTGACCGGCACTTTGCCAGGCGACCACGTAATCACCGGAACTGTCCATCGCGACGACCGGCTGGGACTGATGTCCGGTTGTGAAGGTATTCACCTGAGTTTCTGCACCCACGGGCACAGGAGTGGTCAATAGCTGCCGCGATTCCAATTCCTGTATGGTCGCGACGAACGTCGTTAAGGCTGATAAGCCGGGGCGTTTCGTCGAGCGCACTTTGGATGCAGTGAGTTTCTGATAGACATTTTTCAACCAGGAATTCTTTATTGTCATCGGACAGGGTTTTTCGGTGGGAGAATCAGAACGAGGTTGGATAACGTGCGGGTGGACTAGCGGAGTGATAAAAAGCGGGGACGGGCGACCGCAGCGTGCCCGAAGTCAATTGGATCGTGCAATTCGATCTGAGCCGGTTCTCAGTTTTCATCAAAGAGCGAAACGTAAGCGAATAACCTTTGGAGTGCAATTACTCAAACTTTCGAATCTGTCAGGCGGGGACGGAGCTTTTCGATTGCACCGTAGGGTTTACGTGGTCATTGTGTTTAGGTGGTCATTGCGTGATGACAAAAAACTGAACAGATCATTTGTTGTCGAGGTGTCCGGATGTCGACAGGGGACACAGCTCCGAACAGTGAATTGTCGACTAAAATGTTGAACGTCATCCACTGTTCGAATATGCCGTCGCCGAAATCCAATGCCTGCGACGAATCTACCCACCGAACAAGACAGAAAAACTGAAATCGAGCATAAAAACTTCACTTTGAATCAAAGAAGAGCGTACGGCGATCTTAAAATTCGTCCGTGATGCAAAACCGCAACGAGTTCGTGGGGGCACGATATCTCTAATCTCTACGGTCTGAGATCCGCTCGATCAGAACGGCATGTTCCTGATTTCTCTGATCTCACACGAGATTAAGCATTGAGGTTGCAATGTGTGCAAACGCTGTAGGTACTCGATGGATACGTCTGAGTTCGCGACGCTAAGTTCCATCAGTCCGTTGTTGTTCTCGATGCCGGCGATCATCGGTTCGAGCGCTGTGATTCCTCCAGCTCTGAGGATTCCCAGTTTTTCAAATTGAGGCAGCGAGAGTTTTGATTGGGGGCCTAAATCGAGTTGACTGATGTTGAGAAACCGTACGTCTGCCAACGCCGTTTGCCAGTCGAAATCACTGGCGAAACGAACTCGTGTGTTGCCCGCGTCCAGCCACTGCAATCGTGATGCGGAGCAGATGGTCTGCAATCCGACGTCGCTGATCAGCGTTTGATGACAATCGAAATGTTTTAGATTCTTCAACTTCGTCAACGAGTTCAGTCCTGCATCTGAGACTGACGATTGCCAGACTCGCAGACTCTGCAGATTCAGCGGCGCGATTTCTTCGCACAGCTCATCAGGGATGAAACACTCGAGTGTCAGGTTGGTCAGGGTTTGAAGGTCTCCCAGACCTTTCCACCAGATGCCAGTGTCCGGAAACGAGCTGACGGCCAGACGCTTCAGCGATCGGAATCGCGCCAGCAGTTGAATGTCGTCGGCTGTGGGGCAATATCGGCATTGAATCGATTCGGCGTCTGGCTGACGCGACGCCTCCTCCAATTCCCGCGAGTTCTCCACCAGGATGGCTGCTTTTGGCATGGGCGATGCCTCAATGTTCTCGCGCCAGGATCTTCTCGCTTCGTCGTAGCGCTGTTTGTCCGGTTGTAGGAACCGTTTGACGAACGTTCGCGTGAAGATCGAATCTGCGTCGTAGCACCATCCCTTGACATCGCGCCAGTGGCGATCAGTGACGACTTCGATTTTCGCGTCGACTTTCTGGGCCAACTCGGGAATGAATTCGGGTCGTTTCGATCCGGGCCTCGAGTGGCCGGCAAAAGTCCACGTGTGGATGATCTCGCCCTGCTCGCCCGGAATAATCCGATAGAATGGGGGACCGATGGGCGGATCATTGGCATCCTGTGGCCACATTGTTCGCGTCCATTTAATGTTGCGATTGCACCGCCAGATCAATACACACCGTGCATGATATCCATCAACGACCGGGTAGCGACAGATGATCGCCGGACGTGGAATAACATCCATCAGGGGAATCGGCGTCACATGTCCCACGACGGCCGATTGATGTAACGCCTTTGGCGTAAAGCTTCTTTTGGCAAGTACCAACGGCACGCTCGCGCGGCTCGCGGCGCTGGGCTTTGTGCTCAAACGCCGGTGGCGTATTTGAAATCGTTTGATCGCGAATGCCTGCAAGCCGCGGGGAAAGTGGGTCCGGCGGGTTGAAATCCCATTGTTAACTCTGGCGAGTTGCAGCGGTGCTGTGGTGCCCGGCCGGTCGATTTATCTCGATCAATCGAGCATTGAGTGAAGTCTCGCACCTGATCAACGCATGCCAGCCCATCCTGCATGAATTGCCATTCATGGTGGGCGTGCGGTATCGTGTTGGTATCAGCCATGAGTAACACCGACAGCAGCGCATCTGGCGTTTCGCCGGAGAACATCAATAAAGTCGCCAGTCCAGAAGCCGATCACGCCGACCACTTTCGTCCGCGCAGTTTGTGGGTGCGGATTCGGGAGGCGACGGGCACGGTCTACGGCGATATCGGCACCTCCGTGCTCTACACCACGATGGAGATCTCGCGCGAGGCGATCCGGCTGAAAAACCATCACCTGCCCGAAGAGCAGATGAGCGACCTCCTGCTTCAGGGCGGCGCCGACCTGCTCAACCGCAACGAACTGTTGGGCGGCTTAAGCCTGGTCTTCTGGGCGCTGATGTTTCTGACCGTGAAGTATGACCTGCTCGTCATGCGGGCGGACGATCGCGGCGAGGGCGGCACGTTCGCGCTGTGGAGCCTCTTGCAGGGATACACGGGCAAGATCGCCGGCGCGACATTTCTGGGGTATCTGGTCGTTGCCGCCGCGGGGTTGTTGGCGGCCGACGGAATTATTACGCCACCTATCAGCATGCTGGGTGCGTTCGAACCGCTGGGTGAGTCGGCCGCGATCCTTGTCACGCTGTGTTGCCTGGTCGTGATGTTCAAGGCGCAGTGGCGCGGGACGAGTAAGATCGGAGGCTTTTTCGGGTGGTTCATGCTGCTCGTCTGGTTCCCCTGGATTGCCGTCAAAGGTCTGCCCTGGATCTTCCGACACCCCGACGTGTTCGAGGCGGCGAATCCGTGGTACGCGTTTCACTTCTTAATGAGTTTTCCGAGTGCGGGAGCATTCGTCATCCTGGGCGTGGTCGTACTGGCCATTACCGGGGGCGAGGCCAAGTTCGCCGACATCGGTCATTTTGCCGTTTCCAGTCACGATCAATCGTCCGAAAGCGCCAGTTTGCCTCCCGCGATGTCCGGGCGTCGCCCGGTCATGATCTCGTGGCTGGTCGTCGTCCTGCCGTGTTTGCTGCTGAACTATGCCGGACAAGTGTCATACATGCTGGAGAACGGAGTCCCTCCGCGAGCCAACAGTTTCTATGCACTCACCCCAAAGTTCGGCATGGAAGCCATCGATTTCACCATCCTGGTGATCGATCTGTGTATTTCTGCCATCGCGGCCTTCATCGCTTCGCAGGCGTTGATTACAGGGCTGTTTTCCATCACCAAGCAAGCCATCGTCATGGGTTTCATGCCGCGCTGCGAAGTGAAATACACCAGCCATGAGGCCGAAGGTCAGGTCTACCTGCCCGCCATTAACTGGTTGATGTTCGTGGGCTGCGTCGTCGTCACGCTCTCGTTTCGGAATGCGGGTAACTTGGCTGCGGCCTACGGCATTGCCGTGACCGCCACGATGGGGATCACGACGTTACTGTTCGGCTGCGTGGCCGTTTATCGCTGGCGCTGGCCTGTCTGGCTGAGTGTCGCGATTTGTTTGCCGCTGTTGCTGATTGATTTGACGTTCTTTGCCAGCAACCTGCTCAAGATTATTCACGGTGGTTATTTCCCCGTGCTGGTGGCAATGATTTTGACGGCCATCATGCTCACATGGCAGTGGGGACGCACTCAACTCAGTTCCGCCTTCTATCGCTTTGGCGTCCGTGAAGGGAAGAAGATCGATTGGCTGATCGCGCTGAGAGATATGCTCGACGATCTCGAAATCGCCATGCAAGAGAACCTGCCTTTCGCCCGACAATTGGTTCAGGGACGTCGTCGAATTGTCGAAAGTGATCGCGCGGCAGTGTTCCTCTGTTCAAGACCCATTCGAGGTGCGGACGACTACGTGCCAGTAGTCCTGCGCGTGTTCCTGAAAAAGTATGGGGTCCTGCCCTCGTACGTCGTGTTCTTGCACGTACAGCAGATCTCGCGGCCGTACGCCAAATTGCAATCGCGATACGAGGTCATTCACCTGGGACACGACATCGATTCGGTCGTGGCGACGTTCGGGTATCTGGAGCAACCCTCCGTTCGTGAAGCTCTGCGCGAGTTGCAATCGGCGCAGGCGATCACGATCGAAGCGGATCGGTGGATTGTCGAAGTCGGCGAAGAAGATGTAATCGCCGGGGAAGGACTAAGGCCGCTCCAGAATCTCCGCCTTTGGCTGTTCCGTTGGATCCTGCGCATTGCGACACCGGCCCATAAATACCTCGGTCTCGTTTATGACGCCGCCATATCCAAAGAAATCATTCCCGTGGTGTTCACGAACGACGATGCCAAGGTTGCCCTGCCGGAACTCGAAATTGAACCGATGCGCTCAAGTTCAGCCAGCATTCCACGTCCAGACGCGCCGTGACGCTTCGAAGACGCACTGAACGCGAGAACAGAATCCACAACTTGCTCTTTTTGTCCGTTAGGGACATGCGACAAAAGCCCACCGATTCATCGGTGGGAACCATAATCTGATTCGTTTCAAAGTCCCAGGGGGACGACAGAAGAGCTTGTGGATCATCGTCTCTTTCGACATTTCTGTCGTCCCTGATGGGACGCAGTCCAATCAGACGTCTCGAAGCTGTTCGAAATAGTCCTTCACCGCCACAGTTTGGAGCCTGATCATGACTCCACTACAATTGCTGTGTGCAGATTCCTGGTTTCGCAGCGAAAGTCCATACCATGTCGAGCAGAGGCGGTTCGCGAGATGTTGTTTGGATGATCACTGGCTCGATCGGGCTGTTGATCGCCTTTGCTATTGGTCTGTATCTTCGCGGTGACCGCGACCCGGTGGCTCAGATCGCTCTGAAGGAAAAGCGGCTGGCACTGGTAAGTGAAATGCGCCTGTCACTGGCCGCCGCGTCGGAAGCACAAAACAGTGCGGTGATGTCGACCCGGGAACAGGACGCGAAAACGTTTGCCGGAGAGGCGAGATCGGCTGCTGCGGATCTCGATCGTGACCATGCCGAGCTTGATCAACTGCTCAAAGGGCGCGCCAATTCGCACGAGACTGAGTTGATGGATCGCGTTGGTCGAACGCTAAGTGATTTTCAGCAAATCCACCAGCAACTCATGGATCTGGCTATTCAGAACTCGAATCGCAAAGCCTTCGAACTGGCCTTTGGGCCGGCGATGAAACTCCTGAAGCAGATGGACGAAGCCCTGGCTCGGATTGTTGCGGAAGACAAGAACGTCACTTCCGACGACCGCTTGCGGGTGCTGCAGCTGGTCAGTGATGTCCGAACCGGAATTCTGAGCACGCAGGTTCTGTTGCTGCCACACATTGCCGAAGCAACGGACGTCAAAATGGACGAATTCGAGGCGGAATTATCCAAGCATGACAGTAAGGTCCGCGAAAGCCTGGCGGCACTCAAAGGTCTGCTGCCGGAACAAAGCCAATCGAATCTCGAGACGACAACATCGATGTATGCGGAGTTTGAACAACTGAAGTCCCAAATCATCGCGTTGTCGAGGCAGAATACAGATCTGAAAGCCGTGACGATCGCGCTGAAGGAAAAACGCCAGGCGATGCTGGCGTGCCAGGATGCTTTGATTGCCCTCGAGCGAGCGATTCGGGATGAGCCGATCACGTCCACGATTCCAGCCGGTCGCTCGAAATAGACGTTTGTGGAAAATTGTCTAGTTATGTAGACAAATCTCTTGACGGAATGTCTATCCCTGCATATCGTCTATTGAATTAGACGATTCTGTTTGCGTGACAGGGGCACGATATGGCTCGGCCGGCTTCGAAGTATCCGACGGAACTGGAGCTATTGATTCTGAAGGTGCTGTGGCAGCGGTCGCCGCTGTTGGCACGGGATGTTCAGACGGCATTGGCCTCCGACGGACGCGATCTGGCGAAGACGTCGATCATCACGACCCTGAATACGATGGTCGGCAAGCGATATCTGGCTCGAAAGAAACAGGGGAACACATACCTGTTCTCGCCGAAGATCACGGAAGACGAAGTGGAGCAGCGAGTGTTGGGGGACGTTGTTGATCGCGTCTTTGACGGCTCGACAGCAGCGGTGTTGCTGACGCTGTTCGATGTTAAACAGGTCGACAATGACGAATTGAAAGAGTTGCGACAGATCATCGACCGCAAGTTGAAAGGTCACGAGTAGTACGTCACTGAGACAGATACGTCTGATCGCAGTTCGCAGATCGTGCCACGGAGACGTCGAAATGAATCTGATTTCCTGGATTGCTGAACCCTGGTTTTCCGCTCGTTTGACGCTCGCACTGCTGCATTTCCTCTGGCAAGGATGCCTGGGCGGCTTGTTGGTGTGTCTCGCGAATTGGTTATTGCAGCAGCGACTTGCCACCCTGCGCTATGCGATCAACGTGACAGCGTTGTTTCTGTTGGCGAGTTGTCTGCCGCTGACATTCATGGTTGTCTCGGTACCAGTTTGGGAGGTTGGTGATCGCCTACTTTCGACAGCGGGTGTCGGTCAGGAATCGCTGTTACTGGGAGGTCATATCCCAAGCACACCGATCGCGACGGGTGCAGAGAGTGGTGTGCTGACCGATGAGAGTGCGGTTGACACAGGGGACGGTTCGCGGTCGGCTCAAATACAGAGGCCCGACCAATTAGGTAACCGTGTTGAGCCTGCGACAGCATCAGCGCTATCGATTGAATCGTTTGATAATTGGTCGCGTTGGATTGCCTGGCTGTACCTGACGTGCGTCACCTGGTCCATCGGGCGTTTGGTCGTGGGTGTCAGAGGCGGTGCGAGATTACGGAAGGCATCGATTCCGGTTGAGGACGCTGTCCTGCAGGACATGTTGCAGTCACTGGCGCGACGTGCCGGACTGCGCGTTGTCCCTGGGATCGCGTGGTGTCGGCAGATCTCCGTTCCGGTCGTGGTGGGGATCGTGCGTCCGATGATTCTGTTGCCGCTGTCGCTGGCGAGCGGCCTGACGACGTCGCAGTTGCAGGCGCTATTGCTGCACGAGTTGGCTCATATTCGACGTTGTGATCCCATTGTCAATATATTGCAACGGGCCATTGAAGCGGTGTTGTTCTTTCATCCGGCGGTCTGGTATGTCAGCCGTCGGATCCGTACTGAACGCGAATTCATCGCAGATGACTTGGTTCTGGCCGCGGGGTGGGATCGTCCAAGCTATGCGGACGCGTTAGTGCGAGCCGCGGAACTTGCAGCGACCGTTTCGCGGCCGACGCCGTCGCGATTGTTGTCTCTGCTAAGCGCCACGGGAACGAACCCGACCGAATTCAAACGACGTGTGCTGCGACTCTTGCAGGACCCGCGTCCTCTCAAACTGGAAATCTCACGCTGGGGCTCGCTGACGACGATCTTGATCGTGGCTGTGACAATGTCGATGACGTGGTTCATGACAAACAAATCGGAAGCGACCAATCTGCAGGACCGGCCCGCTGAACAACCGATTCCGCAGCACACAAAACTGCGGATCAGCAACCCCGACGGATCGCCGGCTCAGATCAATGCCGTGCTGGAAGCGCATGTAGGATTCCCTCTCGAGGTGGCCTCGCACTGGCACGAATTCCCCGACAAGAGTGGGACGGTTTCGCTGCAAAAACTTGCCGATGGTCAGCACTGGTTGCTCGCGGCCAGTGACCGGCAATCGAGGACCCTGTTTCAAGTGACGGTCCCGGCGAAACAGCCGCTGATTGAACAACGGTTGCGCGATGCGATCGGTCTGGGAGATCAGATCGAGATCGGCCGACAGCCGGTCGTCGAAACGAACGAAGACGAGGGAGATGTGATTCTGTTTGACGTGATCAATCGATCCGACAAGCCCGTTCAGATCTCCGAACAGAATATGTTTGTCTTGTCGACAGTACAGAACAAGTGGCTACGGGGTCTATCACCGCAGTGGGTAACCGCCGATCGACGACCGTTTACGAAAACAACGATTGAATCGGGCCAAACGGGGCGCTTGCGCTTGAACTGGCGCGAATGGTCTCGACGGGGTTTCTGGGCATCGCGCGACACGGAGTCCATCGCAGAACCGGGCTTTCCCGATCGTGAGCCAGGACGGATCTGGGTGAAAATCGGGTTGGGGATTGGCACGTCATTGCCGGTTTCTGTCGCCGAAGTTCCTGCTGTCGAAGTTCAGGAAGGGGCGGCGCGCGATGGCGATCAGGAGCCAAAGAAGCCCGCCGTCGTGAATGCGGCGCTGCCGCGCGGGTTAGAGTTTCTCGCACCGTACCCGCGCTTGCATGAGTTGTCGCTGGAGATGACCGAACCGCAGTTTCTGGCGATCGTCGAGCGTCACAAGTTGCAGGTCGCCAAGACGACCGAACAGAAACGCGTGGACTATGCGATCGAGTTGGATGACGGTCTTCACGTCATCGTGATGTTCGACAGCGACACTGACGGGTGTCGGGGGATTCAACGGCTGCGAGGTAAATCCTCCCGCGAACAACCTGTTGTACAGAAACTCACCGCGCCCGTTCACGTTTTGTCCGACCACTTGAACGTCATGGCGGTTGGCTTCGATCGCCAGACGGGTGATCTGATCACAGTTGCCACGGAGCGCGATGTCGCTGTCAGAACGTGGAATGTTGAGAAGGGGTTACTGAAAGGTGACGTGAAGTTGCAGAGCGACAAGCACGGCAATTTCTTTCTGAGTGGTCATTTGACCTTGTCCGCAGATCGGAAACACGTCGTCGCGTTGCTGGAGGGCCAGCTGCGAATCTGGGATGCGGCGACGGGAAAATTGGAAAAGGCCTTGTCCGTCCCAGATGATATGCGTCACGGCATGTTGCGGGGATTGAGTTGCACACCCGATTTCTCGCGGATTGCCAGTGGCTGGTTGCCAGGCCGAGGTGATTTCGGATCTCATGATGCCTTCGCCGTTGTGTGGAACGTGCAGAGCGGTGTCGTCGAGCGGACGGTCCGGCACGCCAATTCGATGCAAGTTCATTGCGTCGCCTTGTCCGCGGATGGGAAACGATTGGCAACAGGTGGACAACAAGCCGGCACCTGTTTGTGGGATGTGGACAGCGGTGAACTGGTCGCTCAGTTTGCAAACGATAATACTGGGCGGCAGCATCCGGATCAGGAAGTGTCTCTTTCCAGCGCCAGCCAGGTCCTTTGTCTGCAATTCTCGCCGGACGGACGTCAACTGGCCGTCGGTGACATGCTGGGTGTCAAGACCTTCGAGCTGCAGTCAGGAACGGTTCAGCATGATTTGAATGCCTCGTTCCGATTCGGTCGATCGGGACTGGCTTATTCGCCAGACGGACAATGGTTGGCGCGGTTCGCCACGGACAAGGTTGTGCTCATCTGGTCCGCTCGAACAGGTCAGCTGTTGTACGAGATTCCAACGGAAGCTCACGGCGTCGATTTCAGTGCGGATCGCCAGTGGTTCGCGACAGGTTTCTCGCACGCTTCAACGGCGGCCAGTGTCTGGCAACTTTTCGAGCCTTCCGAAGCGACGACAAATCGTTCGAATGACGACTCGACTGAGCGAATCACCATGGCTGAAGCGGTTCGCCGATTCAATCTCGACAATCAGCGTCGCGATCGAGGCCAAGGTCAACCCCCATTGACGGAAGAGGAAGTGATCGCCGCCATCCGACGCGCTGAAAAAACTCGCGATGCACCCAATGCCACAGAGCCAGAATTTGCGGCGTTTAAGCGGCTTGCTGACGATGGCACGCTACCGGCGGGAAGTGAAATCGAAGTCTTGACCGGACTGCAGCCTGATGCGTTTACGACGATTCAATTATGGTCGATCCGCCTGGTGATGCCGGCCGTCGGTCGGCCTGGAACGGTCGGTTTCACTATCCGCGACACGAAAATCAGCGAAGAACGGATCGATCCCAAGTCGGTCGCCTGGGGCAAGCCGGACGCCAGCGGCTTGGCAGTCGGACTGACGCTATTCCCGCAGAAACAAAATTACGCTGAAGGGGAACGCGTGCAGTTGCGATTGTTCGTCAGGAACGAAGGCAATCCACTCGAAACGTCGTTTCCCAATATCACCTGGCTGAAGGGAAACGACATTCTGGTGGTTGAATCGAATACCGCCAAGGTCGGCGTTCGTGGCGGTCATGAGCACTGGATTGATGAAGCCTGGGTTGCCGGTGCCGTGAGCGTACGGCTGGCGTCCGGTGATGTTCATCGGTTGCGTGTTCCGTTCGAAATCCAGATTGGTGGACAGGCGATCGTCCCCTCCGTAGGACGAGTACTGGATGTGCGTAGCGGTCAGAAGTTGCAGATGCGGGTTCAGATTCCAACCGGTGATCATTCGACGAGCGACACACAGGCGTTGTCCAAATCGGGCATAGTCCGGTTTGCCGTGACTGAAGAAGCGGTGGATACGGCCCGGCAGCAATTCAAAGTGCGATTGATCGGCAGCGACACGAAAAAACCGCTGTCATCGCTCTCTGTCCAATTCGTCAGCGGGTACGGATCGGAAGAGAAAGTCTTTGGGTCCTACACGACTGACAAGGACGGTGTTGTCGAAGCGACACTCGCTCACGGGTTCTACACTTTACGGTTGTCATCCGAGAAAGAGCTGCCTTACCTGGATGTGGAAGAACTTTGGAAAGGCCGGCCGCGCCGGGGCAGCCCGAGGCTGAATGTGTTGATCAATGAGAAGGGCGCCACCAGGTGGCTGAACGGTGACGCTCAGGACGCGGGCGACGACGTACCGACTCAACCGGGGCAGCCGCAGCGTTTGACCTACCGACTACTACCAGGCTGCGATCTACATTTACGGGCCGTCGACGCGGAGACCGGCAAGGGACTCGCTGGAGTCACCTTCTATACGGAAAATGCGTTAGGTGAAGAATGGGGGCACTCGATCGAAGGTGCGAATCTGGGTTGGAAGTCACCGGAAGGAAATCCCAATGCCGCGGGTGAACTGAAAACAGATGAGAATGGTGACTTCCATCGGTTCGTCGGAGCGAACGATAATTTCAAGTATGGCGTTGAGACTGTGCCGGCGGGATATGAACAGGTCGACCCGCGACACGAAGTTGAGATCCTGGTGCGGTACGGCCAACCGCGCGCGACTCAAGTCTTCAAGTTTCGCCGGATTGGTAACAAATAAGGTCGTAGCTCAATGCGATTTCCGGGATGGCAGAATCTGCCGTTAGCAGCGCTCGGTAAATTCGCCGAATTTTCGGGGTGCGATCGGCCCATCATTGACGATGAAGCAGTGTCCGCAATGGTTGTGTTCGTTCGGTGCTGTTAAAGCAGAAGACATGCGCAAGTTGATCCTGCTCGCCGTAGTGCTGTCGCTGGGATGTACAAAGTACGCCGTCCGCGAATCAGACGATGACGACGAAAAAGTCTATCCTCCGCCGAAGTCGGAAATCCGCGAGTTGGAAGATCGACTGGGGGTTTAGTTGCCCGTTTTTTTGAGAAACAAGGTCACTGCCACCTGCCGATTCAATTCTGACGCTGCCGATCGAGTTCATCGCTATGATCTCCTACCACGATTCCTGTGGCGGAGCGTCTTGCAATGGAAATCTGCGTCGAAGTGTTTGTGACGGTCCACTGTTTGATCATCGGTTTGTCACATGTCGTGCAGCCTCGTGCGTGGATTGATCTGATGATCTGGCTGCGTGAGCGCGAGGCCAAGGGCGTGTTCTGCTTGGGATTCCTGTATTTGTGGACCGGATCGCTAATCGTTTCTTTTCACTGGATCTGGTCGGGTTTGGCGGCAGTTTTAACCGTTCTGGGCATCGTCTGTCTGATCAAAGCGGCTGTCTGCTTTTTGGTGCCATCACTCCAGTTACGGTCGCTCGCCCGAGTCAGCCATGATCGCCCTCGCGATTTTCAGATTGGTGGATCGATTTTGATTGTGCTAAGCGTGCTATTGGCTGCGATCGTTGCCCGGTCTCGATTTCAAATGAATGTCTGAATGGCGACACTGGTTCGTCGTGATCGCCACAAGTTGATGACATTTCGGTGTCGACTTGTCAGTTGCCGGCAAACTCTTTCGCAACCTCGAGTGCACGTGAGAATTGGATCTGCATGACAGCGCCTCGATCTCGACAGATGGAGAATGCGTTGGTGAGTAACCGCGCCGAATCGCCTCGGTCATCGTGAGCAGTCTGATCGATCGAGAATACATCATCTCCAGTCACAATGTCGTGTCGACGGCGGCGGTCTAGAGAAATCGCTGCGGGTCGGCTGTTCATGGTTTTGCACGGTTCGACGGCGTGTTAATGTAGCGGCGCTGATCCGTTCCTCCGTCAGATTTATCCACAATTCAGTACCGCCAGCGAAACTCCTCGCGATGTGAAAGACGTGCCATGCCCACACCGACGACGATCAGTTGCCCCGCGTGCAAAGTAAAATTGAAGCTGAAAGATGACAGCAAGCTGGGCAAAACGGTGGCGTGCCCGAAGTGCGACAACTCGTTTGTGGCTCGATCGTTGAATGATCAAGTGGAAGAGGAATTCGAATTCGCGGAGGAAGCAGACGAGTTTGACGACGCACCGGCGGTGCCCAAGCGTGGTCGCAAGCAAAAATCGGCAGATAATAGCGGCATGACGCTAGGTGAGTTGGGGCTGAAGATCAAAGGAGTGCACGACCTCACTGTCGAAGAACTGCACGAGCAGATCGAGGACGGAGCGAAGTTCGTCGTCTATCAGTACTGTATTTCAATCATCGTGATGACGTTTCTTCGATCCAGTGAGATTCATTTCATCCGCGCTGGCGAAGGCCGCTTCGGTCCCGGTGTCGGATTTTCCGCTCTGACTTTCTTCGCAGGCTGGTGGGGGATTCCCTGGGGGCCGATCTATTCGATCATGGCGTTGGCCACGAACCTCGGCGGCGGCAAGGATGTCACCGAAGAGATTGTTGCGGCGCTGAGTTAGTGCGTGTCGCACGGACGTGTCGCGTTGAAGCATGGGTTAGACGCCATGGATTTTGGTTCGCGAGACGCCACACTTATCTTGGATACGCTCGAGTCGGTATCCAGCGGCGCCGGTCATGTGAACGATTGCACCGATGCGGTTCACAGTGGGTCCTCGGTCAATGGCCGACGCGTGAGGTCACCTGATAAGCGACGGCAGCCAGAATCGCACCGCACGGAACGGTACTGACCCACGCGAACAGAATCTCGCCGACCTTGCGCCAATGAATCTGCCGCGTTGTGGCACCGATGCCAATCAGCGAGCCGACGCTGACATGCGTCGTGCTGAGAGGCAGGCTGTATAAGCTGCCGGCCGTCACCAATCCTGCTGTGACCAGGCTCGCGGCAAATCCCTGACCGGGGTCCATTGCGGTGACCTTCTTACCAAGTGTCTCGGCAACTTTATCGGCGTCGAGTAACCCACCCATCACGATCAGGACTGCGATGGCCAGAAAGCTCCACCGCAAATCGAGTGACTGAGTCACCATCAATAGTGCGGTCATCTTTGGTGTGTCGTTTAGTCCTCGAGCAAAACTCGCGGCGCCGGTGCTGAGATAGTGCAGCACATCGAGCAGTCGAGTGCGCTGATGAGGGGCAAGTCCGAGTCCGCGCAACACGAGGTAAGTGACGGCTCCGCAGATGATGGCGACTGCTGGCGCGAAGAATAGCGGATAGATGAAATCGGTCAGCAGAGCACCAAATTGGACTTTGTCGCCGCTACCCGCGAGGCCGGCTCCTAAAAGAGATCCGACCAGCGCGTGGGTCGTCGAAACCGGAAAGCCGAATCGAGTCGCCAGAAAACTGGTGAGCGCGGTGCCGATCGCGACGGCTGAGAAGAACTCGGGCGACACCGCCAATTCCAACGGAACGATTCCTTTGGCACTGAATTTCTTCAGCATCCCTTCGGCCAGGAACATGGCGGCTATCGATCCGGCGAATGTCGTCGCGGTTCCCCAGATCAACGCGCGACGCAACGAGGCTGTGCCGCTGCCATACAGCGAAGCAACGCCTTTAAAATTGGCGTTCGCTCCGTTCGTAAATGCCACGAACAAGACGGCGAGAAACAGCAGAGTCGTCAGCACGTGATCGGAAGCCTTGAGGTGCCTGTGGAAAACGGAGACTGGATCACGCCCATTCGTCGAAACAATTCACAGCCGTGCGCCGCGTGTGCCCTGCCCTTTTTCTGGACTACGGTGCCTTGTTGGCTGTCGTTTCGGCAGGATACTGCTTCAGCGACACGTATTCTTTCCACGATCCTTCGTACAGTCGAACGTTTGGATACTTTGCGACGTGCTTCAGATAAAACCGAAGCAGGCTGCCCTCTCTTGACGTGCCGCAATAGACAATGATTTCTTTGTCTGGTTTCAGGCCGACCGCTTCGAGTTCCGCTTTGACCTGCTCGAACGGTTTGAATTTGTGCGTGTTGTCAGTCTCCATTAATCGCGCCCAGTGGAAACTGATGGCACCGGGGATGTGCCCTTTCCGCAACCAGATTTCGTCGTTGCCCAGGTACTCATTCAACGGCCGAGCATCCACCAGTACGACCCCGGGCTTTCCTTTCCGGGCCAGGACGTCATCGATGGCGAGAGCGATCTTTTTGTTGTCCTGTTGGGGCAGCGTTCCAGTCGAGTTGCCGAAATACTCTTGAGTGACGGGCAATTTCGCTTTGTGCCAACCGGGTAACCCGCCGTCGACGATGCGAATGTTTTCGACGCCGAACTTTTCCAGCACAAACGCGACCATACTCGCGCTCAGAATTTCATCGTTGGGCAGCGTGTCTCCCGTGGCGTAAATCAAATGCAGTCGATTGCGATCGATGCCGGCACGAACAAGCAGCGCTTTGGTCAGCTCATCGGGAAGGTATTGGACGGGGACGCCATGATCAGTCCCACGCAGTGTATCGAAGTTGATGTGATGGGCCGTCGGCAAGTGGCCGCGGAAGTAATCCTTATAACCGCCGCGCGTGTCGAGCACGATGGGACGCTTGGCGGGATCGGATGACTCGATCAACTGATGTGCTTCGGCAGGCGAAATGATGCCGATGTCGGCCATCACAGGACTGCTCGCGAGACAGAGGACACAGGCAATGAACAGCTTTTTCATGGGTGCGAGATTCAACAGGAGAATATTGGGCAGAGAATTCATCAAGGTGGCCCGCCAGGCAATTGCGTGCCGAAGGATGATACTCGCGTGGCGACAGACGCTGCCACTCATCTCCGGAAGGGCGTCAGCCTTGCAGCCACCACCACGCCAGCCAGCACAACAGCGGAAACAGAACGAAAACGATCAGGAAACCGAGCAGATTCGATTTCCAGTTATCAGGCCAGCGCGCCATACGAGGGATTTCCGAATGCAAGTAGAGGACTTGCGAATCATGGCGCCCGTTGCGGCAATCCTCAAGCATGCACTCGATGAGTTGCTGGACGATAGAAGCGGTCGCGATGTGCCATGAGGGACCGCAGTGCCGCTGGAGTCAAGGGTGGCACGACATTTGAGTCCTCGACAAAGTCGTGTCTTTGTCGCGTCGATGTCTTTGTCGCGTCGATAGAGTGTGCCAGCGACGATCCAATTCTTTCGAAGTCTTGTTCCCGTCGGCCGAGCACACTTGGTGACGATGGATCGAAGATGGTGGGACTGCTCCGTTGACGGCTTGTCGACCACCCTGCAACTCGCAACGGCTGGGCGTGTCTCTGCGAGCCGGCTCATCCGGCGCCTTGCAGGCTGGTAACCCGTTTCCAACGCGCGAGCCGCTCCCCTATTCTGAACCCAACGCAATCGCGAACCCCGCCGACCCACGGCCGGGTCCGCCACAGGCGGGTTGTCCGCGTCGCAAGATGGGTTACGAATTAGGTGTATCGTTCGCGCGTCGAGCGCTCCACCCGTTTCCAACGCGCGAGCCGCTCGCCTATTCTGAACCCAACGCAATCGCGAATCCCGCCGACCCGCGGCCGGGTCAGAAGCGTACGCCGTATCGAACCATGATGCCGTCGCCGATGTTGAAATCGGGAACCGTGCGCAGGTAGTCGACTTGTCGACCAAACACGTAACCGACTTCCAGGTACTTATCGTACCACTGGTGGTCGCTGCGCAGACCGACACCCACGCGCCAGTCACTCAATTGAACCTGTTCGCGTGCGGACAGGCCGGGCATGTTGATCTGGTACGATTCGACATGGTATTCGCCCGTCGCGTACAGCCAGTGAGCTCCATTGTTGATGTTGCCCAGAAAGTAACTGATACGTGATTTGGGGAATAACAGGCGCAGTTCCAGTCGATCGGTCGGGTTCCAGACGATCCCCGCGTTCGGAATGATGATGTCATTCACACGGTCCCAATACTGCACGCCCAAGACCAGCAGGAACTGAGGTGAGACGTGGTAGAAGATCGTACCGTTGGCATCCAGGTTGAAAGCTTCGCGACCGAGAGATGACTGGTTGTCGGTATTGATCGACGGGTTGAAGTCGACTTGTGCGCTCCAGCCATTCACGGCAGGCGACGTCAACATGAAGTCCCAGCCGTATCGAAATACCGATCCAGGGAAATCAGGACTGCTGGGGCCGTCCCACAAACGAGTTCCAAATTGAGCCGTGTTCGTGAATGTCCAGTCACCATCGAGCATTGAGCTGTGCTTTAAGGCGGCATCGTATTCCTGAATTCCGAAGTGTCCTTTCCCCGGACTCTTGGAACTCGACGGCGAAATGAAGCCACCATCAAAGTACGGGGTGAACCCCATTCGCGTTGGTTGCGGCCCGTTCACGCCGGAAATGATTGTCGGGGCTGGTTGGTTTAAATAGGGCATCACAGGATCCGTACCAAACGGGTTCAACGGTTGGTACGGCTGAACAGGGGCGCCCAACGGAGACGTCGCTGGCGGGTTCCCGTAGTACCCGCCGGGTGCTTGCCCTCGCACGACCGGCGGAACTTGCCGGTTTGCGCTCATCCATTCGGGGCGGCGTAACGGTTGAGCGATGGGAGAATCGGCTTCATCCTGAAACACCGCCGCGAATACGGGATCCTGCACTGACCGGGTTACGTCGGTTTCTGGCAGGCTGCTGAAGAACAGCGCAATCACGCTCAGAAGAACATTAGACACCGGAGTTGCCCTATTTGACGTGCGAGTGACCGCGATCACGAGCGCGACCGCGTAAGTTGGGTGGTTTTTTTCAGAAAACTGAAAATCCGTCAACATCAACTCCGGCAAATACTGCCAGACCGATTTCCGCTTCCCACACCGTTAATCGAACCTTAATTCGCCCTCTGTACACTACCGCGTGCCTCAACTGGACTTAGCGGGTGGCTCGATCTGTATCAGGCACGCTCGCGAAGAATCAGGACTCAACGGATGCCATTCAGCCTTGCGTCGGTGCTCTGGGGAATAAATATTGCACGCTCCGCGGGCACGGACGTGGCTGTCATCTTTGGTGAAGGACGAATCAGCGTGAATTGGTGGGTGCGAGATTCCAGGCAAAAGTGCCTGATCGGTCTGATGTCTGTGTGCGTGATCTGCTGTTCTAGTCTAGTGGCTGTCGCGGCCGATGCGAGCGCTCTGGAAGCGGGGCTGAGCAAAATCAATCTGAAGGACCTGAAGCGGCATGTTTCCACTTTGGCCGCCGACTCGCTGGAAGGTCGTGAGGCAGGCAGTCGCGGAGGAAAAGCGGCGGCAGCCTATTTGCGATCTGAATTAAGACGCCTGCGCGAATCGTATCCGGTGCCGCAGGAACGAACGCAGGAGTTTGGTCGCGAATATCAGAACCTGCTCGTACTGCTCAAGGGTTCGGATGAGAAGTTGTCGCACGAGGTGATTGTGGTCGGGGCTCACTACGATCATGTTGGTTATGGGAATTCGAATAACAGCCAGGGACCATTCGGACAGATCCATAACGGAGCTGATGACAACGCGAGTGGATCAAGTGCCTTGCTGGAATTAATCGAAGCGTTTTCGGCATTACCAACACCGCCGTCGCGATCGATTCTGTTTGCGTTCTGGGATGCAGAAGAAGTCGGGTTGTTGGGATCGAAGCACTGGGTGGCACATCCCACGGTTCCCCTGGCAGATGTTCGTTTTGATCTGAACATCGACATGTTGGGCCGCTTGCGCAATGGGCGAGTGATTACGGTTGGATGGCGATCTGCGCCCGGATTGCGACAGATCCTTGCTGAGAACAATGAAGGCAATCAACTGCTGCTGGCCTTTCAGTCTCGGGTGATTGCTGACAGCGATCATCATCCATTTTACGCCGCAGGCATTCCAATCATTCATCTGGATACCGACAAGCACGACGACTACCACCGACCCAGTGACGATGCCGACAAGGTTCAGTGGGACGGCCTGCAATTGATGTCTCGATTCGCGTTTCGAATCTTGTTTGAGATGGCCAATCGACCCGAGGTTCCCGGCTTTCGTTCCGATGTGAAACGAGAACCCCCCCCGTATTGGATGGCGTTAAGCGGCACCTCGGCCGCTCCGGTTCGAATTGGAGTGACCTGGGACCTGGACGCTGCGCGAAAGGAGACGTCGCGCGTGGCCAAGATCACGCCGGACTCACCCGCGTCGAACGCAGGCTTGCGCGTTGGTGATCGCGTGATTCGTCTGGGAAATTGGGAAAACGGCAGCTTTGCCGATCTGAAGACAACGCTGCAACTGGTGAAGAATCCTGTTTCGATTCGCGTTGAACGACCCGGCAATGATCTGCCAGTCGAATTGAAGGCCAACTTCTGGGGACAAGCCGTGCGATTGGGGGCCGGCTGGATCGACGATCCGGCGATGCCTCAGTGCTGCGTCATCACGAACGTCGTCTCGGATTCACCGGCCGATCGTGCGGGCTTTTCGGCGGGCGATATCGTGATGGAAATGGGTGGCCGACCGCTCGCATCGTCTGAAGAAATGCGGTTGCGAGTCCTGGAAGAACCGGGGCCGTTTCGGTTTCGGGTCGAACGACACGGGCGAATCCGAGATCTAGTCGTTGACTTGCTGGATGAACCGCTTCCCCAAAGTCGGGTGACGTCGAGTGTCAAAAGTGGCGAATGATTCGACGGAATTATCGGCTGGATGAAAAGATACGTCAAACGCGAGCCATCTTAAAACACATCAATTGATTGACAGGCGTTTTGCGATCGGAGTATAAACCAATTCAACGCGTTTGCGTTTGCCGATGTATTGTGTGATCAGGAATCAGGACGGCATCGTTCAGATTCCCAACGACTTCCGCTAGACATCCCACCACCCCACCGAGTCTCAATGGAGCTGGCCTCATGTTGGTGATCCCCGGTCAATACGGTAAAGACAACTGTGATGGCTTCAGTCGGCGCGAATTGTTGAGGGTTGGTGGCGCATCGTTGCTGGGTCTGTCGCTGCCCGCAATGCTAAAAAACGACAAGCTGAAGGCTGCAGAAGACGTCCGCTATGGCGGTGTCGGCTTCGGCAAAGCCAAGCACGTGATCCTGGTCTACTTGCAAGGTGGTCCCAGCCATCTTGATTTGTGGGATCCCAAGACCGATGTGCCTGACAACGTGAAAAGCGTCTTCAAACCGATTGACACGAAACTGCCTGGGGTGCAGTTCACCGAACTGATGCCGAAGCTGGCTCAGGAAATCGACAAGACGACATTGCTGCGCGCTGTCAGCTATTCACCCAACGGATTGTTCAATCACACCGCTGCCATCTACCAGATGATGACGGGGTATACGGCTGACAAAGTCAGTCCGTCAGGCCAGTTGGAACCGCCCAGCCCGAAAGATTTCCCCAACTGGGGCTGTCACGTCATCAAGGCTCGACCGCCTGAAGTTCCGATGTTGCCCTACGTCATGATGCCGCGTCCACTGCAAGAGAGCGGTGTGATTGGCAAGGGTGGGACCGCAGGTTTCATGGGTCGTGCCTTCGATCCATACACTCTGTATCCGGTCGGCGACGATATGGATATGGCCAAGATGGACCGCATCCGCGTTGACGACTTGCAACTGCGAGCCGACGTACCTCAAGATCGATTGGCTCGTCGCGCCAGCCTGCGTGACACGGTCAATGCCAGCCTGAACGACCTCGACAAGGCTGTCAGCAAGTATGCCTTGGATGAATACTACGGCAAGGCGTTGTCGTTGGTTCTGTCGGGTAAGGCACGCGAAGCATTCAACTTGTCGGCCGAATCGAAAGAGTTGCGTGAAAAGTACGGCAATAATACGTTTGGCCAAAGCTGCTTGCTCGCTCGACGATTGATCGAAGCCGGTACCCGTGTCGTTCAGGTCAACTGGCCGAAGGTCGCCAATTCCGACAACCACTCTTTCGACGTGCACGTCGGCCTGTCGCAACGTATGAAGACGCAATCGGCTCCGATGCTGGATGCTGGTTTGGCGGCATTGATTTCGGATCTGGATGACCGCGGTCTGTTGAAAGAAACTCTTGTTCTGGCGATCGGTGAATTCGGACGCAGCCCCAAGCGTGGGGTTAGTACGTCGGGCAACGGAAACTCGGACGACGGCCGCGATCACTGGCCATACTGCTACACAGGTGTGATGGCTGGTGCTGGTGTCAAACGTGGCTTCGTATGGGGCAAGTCAGACCAGACGGCGTCGGCGCCTGTAGAGAACCCCGTGCATCCGCTCGAACTGCTGGCCACGATCTACCACAGCGTCGGTATGAACCCACGCCGAATGGTCTACAACCATCTGAATCAACCACGCGAAATGGTCAACGCCGATGCTCTGACGGGCATCCTGTCGTAAGCCTTATCCGAGTCGGATGACCGTCCGAAAGTCGTGCTTCATTCTCTATTGCTCGGACCGATTTCGGTCCGAGCAATGTTTTTTGTACGGTTCGCGGAATCGACGAAAAACCCCCGAACCAGTGCGACCTTCAGCTGTCTGTGTTCCAGCACGTCAACACGCCGGGCGCTTCCCGTCCTGACGATGCGGAAATGTGCGTTCAGTCTCGAGAATCACATGAAAACCGAGTATCACATTCAATGCTATCTTCAAAAAGACAATCGTCACACGGTTGCCTGGATTGAAGAGCGGTTTGCCGTTCAAGACAAGATTGTCGCGATAGAGCAATCTGACGGCAGTTTTGAACCAGGTTGGCAGGTGATGCACGTCGGCGCAAGGATGGAATCAAAGTCTGTCAGGGGCTTCGCTCACAGCGCGGGTGATGCGCTTTGGAAAGCGACGTCAGGTTCAATTCCGAGGGGCAATAAGTAGATCGATAGAACTGCGACCTTACTCAATTGCCGCTTTCATGGAACGGACAGTTCCATTTCCATGAACCGATTGGGATTGCGGGCCAACTCGGCGGCCAGGAACTGCAACGTTTCCCAGCGCGTGATATGGCTGGGCGATTCAAGCTTTGGTGTTTCGGCAGGTAGACTCTGAAGCAATGCCCTCTGAATCACCATTGCGCGAATCTTGCGTGTTTTCATCTCGCCCGCTGCCTCACAGGTCAGTGCAATGATGTATTTGGCTGACGAGACCGGGCCGCCGATGTCTCGCTTCAGCAAGCCTGGTGCGAACTGTTCTGACAACTCGTTCAACACCGAGTTCAGGTAGAACCAGATTTGGTCATTGGGAATCGGCAGGATGGGATCTGCTGGCGTCGTCTTCTTCGCGAACTTCTGGATTGCGTCCGCAGCAGTCGCATTCAAGAAGACCTCTTCACAGCGCTTCTCGCACAGCGTACGGATCTTCAACGTTCCATCGGTGATCGAGTTCAGCGACAGGTTCATTCGGTCGAGGAACTCTTGCTTCTTCCAGTCCGCGGCCGCACGGCGGCGTCCAACGTACCAACCCAGTGCCATCAGGATCAGGCCGGTGATCAGCTTGACGGCATGATCTTTGACGTAGTCGATCAAGGTCTGAATGATCTGGTCTGCGGGTGGCATGCCATCGATCCGTGTGAGGAATAGGGTAAATGTGTGGCCATTTATAGCCGGTTGAATCTCGTTCGGGCACCGCAGCCCACCGAGTCTGGTCCCGGGCGGCGGTCAAACGGTTTGAGAACGACCTTCCGAGAGCATTGATTGATGTTCAACAGGCGAACTGCAGGTTAGCGATTCACACCCATGTAGAAGCTGAACACCTGCTTGATATCGCTCGATTCCTGCATCAAGGGCACGGCGAAGTCGAGAGCGATGGGAACGTTGCCCATCATCGGGACCGAGACGCGTAAGCCGGCACCGACAGACAACCGGAAGTTGCTGAGTGCTGCGACGTCGTTCACGGTACCGAAGTCGGTGAAGCCGACGACCTTGACCATTTCGTTGGCGGTCACCGGCATTTGATATTCCGCTGTACCGAGCAGCATGAAATTGCCCCCGACATAGACGCCCATTTCCGTGGGGCTGACGCCACGGAACGCAAAGCCACGGAAGTTCTGATAACCGCCCGCAAAGAATCGTTCGAAGATCGGTGTTTCACTGCCCGACCAACTGCCCTGTCCGTGCAGCATGACCGTGTGCTTGCCTTGCCCGTCCACGCGCTGATAAGTCGTGAAGTACTGACGTCCTTCGATTTCCAGACGTGGATAATTAAACTGGCCAAACGCCTGTTCGTAAGACAGTTCGAAATAGTGTCCCGTGCTCGAATTGAACGCCGCGTCACGCGTATCGTGAATCAGCGAGCCGCGGACCGTCGACAGGAAGTTGGCGCCGACGGCGTCATGCAGCAATTGCGGGCTGGGAAGAGTCGGATTGAACAGATCGATTTCTTCCAGGCGAATCGCCGCCGAAGCAGACCAGCGCTGAGTCAACATACGTCCCAGGCGAACGCGACCACCCGTCCGGTCTTCACTCCAGTTCCGATAGAACCGCGTGGAATAGTAGCCACTGACCCCCAGGTTGTAGTTCGAATCCATGAAGTACGGGTCTTGCCAGTCAATCAAATAGCGACTGACCTGAGTACCCGGCATCGCCTCGATCTTGAATTTCTGACCGCCACCGCGAAAGGCCTTTCCATTGATGATGTCAGCAAAACTCGTTGGTGGACGCAGAATGTCGAAGTTCTGTTCGCTCAGCACGATGTTGCCGACCAGACCCGTGTTGCTGTTCACGCCGACACCGAACATCAGCCGGCCCGTGCGCGCTTCAGAAACATAGGTATCCAGATCGACGAAATCCGGGGGTGGTACGCGTGGCCAGTCGCCAATGTCAGGATTGGCTGGGGGGCTACCGAACGGATCTCCCAGTGGACGATTGTCGAAGGTGAAATTACCTGGTGGTGGCACCTGGTCGGGACTTTGTGCGCGAAACATCGGAGTCAACGGCGACAGGTGGTCGTCGACAAACTCTTTCGGTTTGGTTGTCAGGTCAGGTAACGGCGGAACGGCGCTCTCAAAGCGACCTGCGACTTGGATAAACGGGTCACGGCTTTCCGCGCGAGATTCCTTCGTGCCCAGCCAGCCTCGCGAACCGAACGAACCGGAACGCATCGCGCTCGGTTGCCCAGGAACCTTCTTGGGCTTTTCTTCAGTGGCCTCTGGCTCTTTGGACAGCGTCGGCTTGGCGGCTTCCGAGTTTTGGCTGCGCACCATGTTGTAGTCGCGTTTGTCGATCCAGGAATCATTTCGCACGACGTTCGTTTCGACGCGCACCGGTGTGTCCTGCCCGCCTTGTCCGGTGGTGAAGTTTTGAGAGCCTTCCAGGCGGCGCTTGAACAGGTGGATCTTTTTGGGATCGGCCAAGTCCCCTGGCTGGATGGTCGAGATATTTCGGACGAGCGTGGTCTTGGTGTGAGGGTGATCGCCCAGGATGTGCACGTTAATATTTCGGACGCGATAGACTTTGTCTTCGTCGATTCTGTATTCGATGTCGACGACCCCGTCTTCTTCCAGAAAGATGGGCTTCGCATCCACCTTGCAGAACAAGCGGCCTTGTTCGCCGTATTTCGATCGAATGGCTTCGACGTCTTTGTTAATATCGCGCGCGTTGAAGAAGATTCCACCGTTAGTCTTGATCAATTCACGGACGTCCTCGTCCGGCAGCACATTGTTCCCCACGAATTCGACATTCCGAATCTTGGACCGCAGACCTTCGTCGATTTTGTAGTGGATCCTGGCCGACGATTTGGTGCTGTTGAATTCGACTTTTGGTTCGATGTCGACGTCGAAGTAGCCCAAGCTGTGGTAGTAGGTTTTGACGCCTTCGATGTCATCTTTGATGCTTGTTGGGTCGTACTTGCCGCCAAACAGCCACAGGATGCGAGTCTTGGTACGGGTCTTCGTTTTTAGAATACCGTCCATGAACTCTTTGTTACCCTGGAAGTCGACCGAGGCCACGTGCACCTTCGGGCCTTCGTTGATCACGAAGACGACTTCGCGGTCGTTGCGGTCATCGCCCTTGGCGAGTTCGACCGTTGCGAACGCAAATCCCTTTTCGTGGTAGTACTCTTCAATGCGGCGGACGCATTCGCGGTTGGCACTCACATCGAAAGGACAGCCCGGCTTCAATTGCGTCAGCGAATCGAACACCTTGCGTTTGATTTTTTTCAGACCCTGGTATTCGACGCGCCGAACGATGGGGCGTTCGAGCACTCGGAAGACCAGCACCATTCCTTCGTCTGTCGTTCGCAGCAACGGTTCGACGCTGGCAAACCAGCGCAGGCGGACGAGTGCGTCGACGTCATCTTTGATCTGCTTGGGTGTTGCCGGGCGTCCTGACCGCACCTTGATATGCTTTTCGATTTCCGAATTGGGAATCGTCGAATTCCCTTCGACCCGAACGTCCGCCAGCGGTTCCTCGAGTTGTGAGGCATTCGACTGCTCGACGGCGGTAATCATTTCTGTATTCGACGTCTGACGAATCGTCGAGCGTCCCGTCGAGGAGGGCGATGTCGAATCATCTCGACTATTACTGCCGCGACGGCCTGATGATGTCGAATCTGACGAACCCGGCCGGCTGAATCCGCTTTGACGGGGCATTTGCGCTGAAATCACGGTCATCGTCGCAGCATTCGCGATCAGAGCGATTATTAACAGCAGAGAAGTTCGTCGAAGCGGGCTGAATCTGCTGAGAGCAAATCCTAGCGTTGCAAATTGCTCTCGGATCCTGCTGTACGAAGTCAGCAGCCATCCGAGTTTTGAGTTGTTACCGCGGGAGTCTTGGATCATGCGATCTTTTCTCGCGGGCGTGAGCCCAAAGTCAGCTTGCGAAAACGATTCTCGCAAATAGCAAATGCAGACATGAAAATTACGACAGGAAGCGCGCGGGACCGAGCCTTCTTGGCTTGGCCTCATCCCATGCGGCGGCACAAATAGCCGAAAACCAAAACGGCGACAAGACGAAGTCCGACCCAATTGAGCCGCATTCAGACGACGTGTCACAAATAAGTTAATGACCCGCACAAAGCGCCGACTGGCGTCTTCTGAGCGTGGTTTTTGAAACGGTGGAGAGGCTCCATTTCGTCGTGTAGGTCTCTGGGAAATAATGACCACACATTCGCATGATCGGATACACCATCTCGTTCCCCGAAGTATTGAGTGACTTCAGTGTGATGGTAAACTCGTGCAATATCGAGTTCAGGGTATTTGATCGCGTTGACTACCTCTGATGCTGGGGCGGAAAAGGGAACGCGACTTGTTGATTGGGGCCGTCATCGTTTTGATTGTCTGGAGACCACCAGGCCACCGCACCCAACCTTACTTTTGCCTTTTTTCAGCAGCAACGACGCGGAAAGTGGAGTGAGCGGCAAGGCGATCATCAAATATGGTCCTCCTACGCCGCCACGTTCCGTTTCGGTCGCAGTGTACTCACCAGAAACAACCCTTACGGACGCGTCAGACAGTATCGGGCGTAAACTCTTATTGTGTTGGAAATTACTTTTCGCTACCTTCCCGCGCCGATTATTCAGCATCCTCTAGCATTCGGAGCGGATTATGGACACCCAGATTTACGCCAACGTGCCGTTGAATCAAGAGGTCTCCCCGATGCTCGCTGCTACAGCCGTCGCTGAACCCTCGACACAGTCGTTCCGCGAGGTCTGGCGGTATGCTCGGAAAGTCTTGAAACGGGCTGCGCCATTGCTCATTGCTGGAGTTGTTTATCCGCCACTCGCCATTGTCTACCTGGTCACCGGCGTGTACGACGTGTTTCGACATGGCCGAGACCTGGCGTCCATCTCGTATCAGTTCTACTTGGTCAACGGCGGATTGACCTGGGCGCTCAGTCCACTCAACACGTTGATCGACATCATCAGCCTGCCCTTCCTCAACAAGAAGATCTACAAGCTGGCCGACTTCCCCAAGGCGTACCAGGACGAAATCCTGCAGGTCACTCAAGGCTGCCCGACCGATGAGATCATCGCGGAAGTGCAGCGCCGAAGCCTGGCGGACGCAAGGACGTTGATGATCTATAAGTGGTACGGATTCAATAATCGCGGAGCAGACTGCCCGTTGTTCCAGCAGAATTTCAAGTATATTATGACGATCGGCGTCTCCACGTTCTCGGCGCAGACTAAGACCAGCAAACATTTTGGCTGGCTGCGAGCTGGCATACGAGTGTTGTACAACATCGGCCCGGCGCCAGGTGAAGGCGCCTACATCGTCGTCAACGGAACGAAACATACCTGGTGCCAGGACGGGCCACTCTTTATGTTCGACGACACGGTCGTTCATCAGTCATTCAACTTGACAGACATGGAACGACACTGCCTGTTTATTGATATTGTTCGACCGTCCTATGTCCCGATCCTGCTGAGAAACTTCGTCAAACTCTTGGGCTTCGTCTATACCCGCCTCCCGTTCCTCGGCAAAAACTCGAACTGGCGCCTCATCTGACCCGGACCCGGCCGCGGGTCGGCGGAATGCTCGATTGAGATGGGTTCAGAATAGGTGGGTCGCTCGCGCGTTGGAGGCGGGTGCCCCGGCCTCAAGCGTTGTCGTTCTTTCCCGTTTGCTTCTTGTCGCACTTCGCGCGAACAACTCACCTATTCGCAATCCGTCACGCGACGCGAACCCTCGCCGACCCGCGGCCGGGTCCGAGGGGCACACATCGCAAGACGGCTCAGCAGGAGCTTCGCCCTCCCGTCGAATGCGACATCCGTTTCCAACGCGCGAACAACTTACCTATTCGCAACCCGTCACGCGATGCGAACCCCGCCGACCCGCGGCCGGGTCTTAAACTCGAGATGGCGTCGGTGAGCGTAACAGGCGTGCGACGTCGTCGAACATGGCGTCCAGGCACAATGGGACTGCGACGTTCTGGTCGATGTGTGACGATGCATCGACGGCTCGATCGATCAGGCTACCCAATAGTTCCATTCCGTCGGCGTGAGTTCGCAGGCGGGCTGAAAAGGATTCCGCTTCGCGGATCGTGAGCGATTGAGGCAGCGCCTGACCCGACACGGTCCATAGGGCGGAACGAAAGAACTCGATGGCGAAGCGAATCAACCACTGGCCGTTGCGTCGTTGCTCGGGTGTGTCGCCACTCATTTTGGCCAGTCCGTCGCACAGTTGCTTTGACAGACTCAGCCCACTGAAGTTCGGTTGAGATAACTGGGTGTACAGCGTCGATTTCAGCAGTTTCAGTTCTGGTTCCAGTAACTGCCTGGCGACGGTCAGGCTGCCTTCGCTGAGCGACGCGGCGAATTGTGCTTCTTCGGTTGATTGAACCAAATCCTGTTCGATCAACAGTTCGCGGACGTCGTCGATGCTCAGCGGCGAGAATCGCACAAGTTGGCAGCGAGACTTAATGGTAGGTAGCAACGCATCCAGGTTCGATGCGATCAGCAGCAGGACGGCTCGGGCAGGCGGTTCTTCCAATGTTTTCAGGAAGGCATTCGCGCTGGCTTCGTTCATCGTGTCGGCGCCGTCAACGATCGCCACCTTGCGCGAGTCCGGCAGTGGTGCCAGCGACAAATCGTGACACAGTCCTTCCTGGCCGCGTCGTTCATCCGGCCCTACCAACAGCGAAATCGGCAGTTCGCGTTTGCCTGGCGGGCAACCGATCGACAGAAAGTCTGGATGAGACCCAGCGAGAAACGGTTTGCAGCCCGAACATTCCCCACACGGCTCAAGCGGATCATCGCCGATATTGTGACACAGCAATGCCTGCGCGAAGCGTCTCGCGAATTCTTGTTTGCCGATGCCGTCCGGTCCCACGAACAGGTAGGCATGCGACAAACGCCCGCGCCGAATCGTCCGGCGCAGCATCTCACGCTGATGTTCGTGTCCGCGTAACGTTGACCAGATCGACATGAAGCTGTCCTGAATTCGGACCCGGCCGCGGGTCGGCGGGTTCGCGTCGCGTGACGGGTTGCGAATAGGTAAGTTGTTTGCGCGTTGGAGACGGATGTTGCATTCGACGGGAGGGCGAACCTCCTGCTAAGCCGTCTTACTTTCTGCCGTCTTCGGCCGCGGGGTTCGCGTCGCGTGACGGGCTACCAATAGGTAAGTCGTTCGCGCGAAGGGCGTCAAGTGACCCGGCCGTGGGTCGGCGGGATCCGCGTCGCGTGATGGGTTACGAAATAGGTGAATTGTTCGCGCGTTGGAAACGGATGTTGCATTCGACGGGAGGGCGAAGGCGTCGCCCTCAGGGTAAAGTCGCCATCCAGCCTCCAACGCGCGAGCAACTCGCCCATTCTGAACCCAATCGCGCATCCCGCCGACCGGTGGCCGGGTCAGTTGGAAAAAGGCATGGCAGTTGGTGGGCCATTCCACTAGACTTGACGGGTTGCGGCCGCGTTTTGGTCCCGTTCGCCATCCGACGCAACGACGGAGCATCACTACCCACGTTTGTTCGGATCGGTTAAGTTGCTCTGCTCGCGCGAAATGTTCTGGCGTGCTGCCGACGCGCGACATCGAAGACAGTTTTCTCAGGACGGGACAGGGACGCGTTCATGACATTGTCGGAACTGCTGGAAAGCAAGTTTCGCGGAGATATTCGTTTCCGAGGGGCTGCCTATATTCAGGCCGAACGAGTCGCTGTCATCCGTGTGACGAGCGATCATTTGTTTGCCGTCGTTCGCGATGGAGTTGAGTATCAAACGCAACTCAGCCGCGACGAAGGCGCACTGAAGATGGCCTGCAATTGCGTGGGGACCGACGCCAACAAAAGTGGCAATCCCAACTGCAAACATCTCTGGGCGACCATCCTGGCAGCCGACGCTGGCAACTACGTCGCTGGCGGGGCCAAACAGGGCTACATTCCTCCGTTTGCTTCCGAAGAAGAACCGCTCGACTTCGGAATGGATGACTGGGACGAAGACGACGAAGAAGCGTACATCCCCAATGGTGCCAGCCGGTCGCAGAAACGCGCCGAGCGCGAATCGATTCGTGCGGAAATTGAAGCGGCAGCGGCGCCTCGATTGCGCGAGTGGGAATCGCGATTAAGCGAACTCCGCAAGGCAATGCAAGGCGACGATTTGAGCAATGGGTCTGGTGCGGCGGGTCGTGAACGGCAGATTTTCTACGAGATCGATGCGTCCGCGAGTGAAGAAGCCGGACTGGTGATCATTCAGACATCGCATCGGCAGCGCCGTTCGAACGGCGAATGGGGAAAGCTGAAACCGCTTAAACTGAAGCCTGGAAAATTCGAAGACATCGACGACGACGAGGATCGCCGGATCCTCGCGCACCTGGTCGGTGGAACGCCGGATCGCAGCACGATGACCGGACCGGTCACCGACAGCCTGGCCGCGCATCGATATCGATTGCCTCACGATCTGTGCCAGTTGCTGTTGCCGGCGATCTGTGCGACAGGTCGCATCCGGATTCTGGGTGATGACGAACGTGTCACCGAAACCTTGTCGTGGGACGAGGGCGGTCCGTGGGAATTGTGTTTGAAGGTCGAATTCGAAACGACAGAAGCGATGTGGAAACTGCGCGGCTCATTGCGCCGCGGTGACGACCACATGTCGCTGAAGGATCCGGTGCTGGTTGTTCCTGGTGGCCTGGCGATCACCTCGACGATTGTGCGACCCTTTCAAGATTTTGATGCATACCCTTGGGTGGCGCTGTTGCGCCGTTCGGACGATCTAAAGGTTCCGGCTGGCGAAGAGCATGAACTGGTCGATCGATTGCTGGATATGCCCGCGCTGCCACGGTTGGAGTTGCCTGAAGAGCTGAAGCTGACCGAAGTGATCCTGGAGCCTCTGCCGATTCTGATTGTGCACGCGCCGGGCAAATCGCGATGGCACAACGATCGACTGAAGGCTGAAGTGTTGTTTGACTATGACGGGTTATCGATCCGCGCGTCGAGCAGTCAATGGGCGATCGTGCAGCGATCCGCCAGTCGCTGCCTGGTCCGCGACAAGTCGAAAGAGTCGTTCGCATGGTCTCAGTTGCTCGACTATGGCTTCCGTCGATTGCTGGATCAGAAACGCGGGGCGCATGATGCCGAGATTGCCGCGCGCGATTTGGCGCCCGCGGTCCGAAAGCTGATGTCCGAAGGCTGGCAAGTGCGCGCCGACGGCAAGCATGTGCGGCAGGCCACGGATCTAAAATTCCAGATCAAGTCGGGCATCGATTGGTTCGAACTGCACGGCGACGTCAGCTTCGACGGCGCGCGCGTCACGTTTCCCGAACTGCTGGCGGCGTTGGCTCGCGGTGACGGTACGGTCATGCTGGACGATGGTTCGCTGGGAATTTTGCCGGAAGAATGGCTGTCGAAATATGGTCTGCTCGCGGGACTGGGCGTTGCAGAAGGCGAACACCTGCGGTTTGGTGCCGTGCAAGTCAGCATCATTGACGCATTGCTTTCGTCGCGCGAATCGGTCGATTACGACGCCAAGTTCCTGGAAACACGCGAACGGCTGGCCGCGTTCGAAGGGATCAAGACGGAGCACGAGCCAAAGACGTTCGTCGGCGAATTGCGTCCATATCAGCGCGAAGGGATTGGCTGGCTGAAATTTCTCGAAGAGTTCAACTTCGGTGGCTGTCTGGCGGACGACATGGGTCTCGGTAAGACCATCCAGATGCTGGCATTCCTGGAAGACCGACGACTGCGGATTAAGAAACGAAATCCGTCATTGGTCGTCGTCCCGAAATCGCTGATGTTTAACTGGCGTCACGAAGCGGAACGGTTCACGCCGGAAATCAAAGTCCTGGAATATGCCGGTCTGGATCGCGCGAAGTCGCGCGAAGACTTTGCGAAGTACGATCTGATTCTGACGACCTATGGCACCTTGCGCCGCGACGTGTTGTTGTTGAAAGAACTGACCTTTGACTACGTCATTCTGGATGAAGCACAGGCGATCAAGAATTCGACTTCGCAGGTTGCCAAGGCCGTTCGGCTGTTACAGGCCAAGCACCGTATTGGGCTGAGCGGTACGCCGATCGAAAACCACTTGGGCGACCTGTGCTCGATCTTCGAATTCCTGAATCCAGGGATGTTGGGACGCAGTTCGGCGTTCAAGCAACACGCGGCCGATCCAACCAATCAGGAAACGCGGCGAGTGCTGGCGGAAGGATTGCGGCCACTGATCTTGCGTCGCACGAAACAGAGTGTGGCCAGCGAACTGCCCGAGAAGCTGGAACAGACGATCTACTGCGAGATGGGCGACGACCAACAGCGCCTGTACAACGAATTGCGCGACCACTACCGAGATTCGTTGCTGGGGCTGGTTCAAGAACAGGGGATGGCCAAGACGCGCATGCACGTGCTCGAAGCGCTGTTGAGGCTGCGTCAGGCCGCCTGCCACCCCGCCCTGCTCGACCGATCGTCACCCGAAGACGCGAGTGCGAAGCTGGAAGTGCTGGTTCCGCACATCGAAGAACTGCTCGAAGAGAAACACAAGACGCTGGTCTTCTCGCAGTTCACCAGCATGTTGTCGATCGTCCGTCAGCATCTGGACAAGAAGGGAATCGTCTACGAGTACCTGGACGGCCAGACGCGCGATCGGAAGGAACGCGTCGAACGCTTCCAGAGCGACGACAACTGCGGCGTGTTTCTGATCAGTTTGAAAGCGGGTGGCCTCGGTCTGAATCTGACGGCGGCTGACTACGTCTTCATTCTCGATCCGTGGTGGAACCCAGCGGTCGAAACGCAGGCGATTGACCGAGCTCACCGCGTCGGACAAACACGGCAGGTGTTCGCCTACCGATTGATCTGCAAGAACACTGTCGAAGAGAAGATCGCCGAATTGCAGCAGGCGAAACGGGAGTTGGCGGATGCGATTCTGGAGCAGAACAACTCGATCATGCAGAACCTGACAACCGACGATCTGCGACTGCTGTTGTCGTGACAGCAGATTGAAAGAGGCGGATTTCCGCAAGTCCTGTGATCAAGACTCGGCACGGCGGGAGACGTTGTACGTGTCTTGTCCCGTTTATTGACGGGGGCCCGGCGGTAACTCTGCAAAAATTGCGGTGCGCTCGCAAAAAAATTAAGGTGTCGAACCCCGAGTGGAGTCGCCACCTCAATTCAGCTCGACAGAAGTGATCCGAGCATCAGTAAACTGATGCTGAATTCCGTTTCGCGAGAGTCTTGTCGAGGGAAGTGTGACCTTCCCTCGACAGGGTCTCACGTACCCGCGGTCGACGCTCTCAACATGTTCGTTGATCTCGCACCGGCGGGATTTAGCTAAGCTCAGTTGCAGCAAGCGGTCGCAGGAGCGGCACAGCTTGGAGCACATGGAGCGGCACAGCTAGGAGCACAGCTCGATCCGCAGGTTGAACCGCAGGTCGAACCACAGCAACGGCTGCGGTGCAAGCGGATCTTTGGCATGCACAGCTTGGGGCAGCGAACGCGGCAGCGTGGCTTGCAGCAGCTGTTGCAGCCCGTGTTGCAGCAGCTAGCAACTGGAGCACAGCAGCTAGGAGCAGCAGGGGCGGCACAAACTGGAGCACAAGCCGGAGCGGCACAGGTGGGAGCAGCAGGAGCACAGGCCGGAGCGGCACACGATGGTGCGCAAGCGGCTGGTGCAGCGCAGCTCGGGGCGGCGGAACAACAGCTGTTGTAGTGGTGGAACAGGCCAGCGTGGGCGCTGTTCAGGCTGGTGAAGGCGACCAGCGCGGCGGAAATCCAGGCAAACTTCATTGCATTCTCCAGGTACATCATGGCCGAGGGAACGTGAGGAACTGTGGTGACTCCGATCCAAACACCACGTTTGGCGGATACCCCAGTCCTAGGGAGCGTTTTCGCGTCACACCCAGTTTTTCGACGTTCGATCGAAATTGGTCTCAAACAAAGGGCGCCCATTTTCCAAACAAGCGATGTCTGCCGATCAACGCACCAGATAAACTGACTCTGCGGGCAGTAAGGGCCTCGATAAACTGATTCCAACCGGCATTCCTTGTCATTTTTGCAAAGCGAGCACGTTTGAACCTGCTGTGGCATCTGCTTGTACTGTCGGCAATCGTGATCGCGTGGTGTTTCGTGCTGCGCGGACGCCATGTCCTGCGTGAGACGACTTTGATGACGGCGGCCAACTGGAGTTTGGTGGCAGTCAGTGCGTGGCTGGCGACGTGGCTGTTCGATCGCGCTGCCGCACTGCTGTCACCACAGGTGTCCGATCATGCGTGGTACGCCTGTGCCGTTCTCGCTCTGTGCCCACCGATCGCAGTACTGGGGTCGCGTCGTCCCGGAGTCAGAGTCTGGACCGGATTCATCCTGATTCCCATGCTGCTGGTGCTGGGGTGGCCTGTGA
>Ga0105238_10000617_pt1 | contig 37392 bp, 21 predicted proteins | sample KBSC34metaG_FD_81526 | JGI IMG/M metagenome (GOLD analysis project Ga0105238, IMG submission 81526) | Corn rhizosphere microbial communities from Kellogg Biological Station, Michigan, USA - KBS C3-4 metaG | ecosystem: Host-associated > Plants > Roots > Rhizosphere > Soil | place: Michigan, USA...
GAGATATTCAAACTGCTGCCGCTCCCAGAAACTGACGTCACCTTGACGCCAGCAAAACCGACGATGGCATATGTCGTGTTGCTGCCAGAACCAGAAGCGGCTTGATAGGGACTGCTCGCAGCGGGCGCGAACAATGGTAACAGTCGCGGCTTCCCGATGATCCGAGTGAAGTAACTCGATAATGTCGACCGCAAACCGGGTGATCCCTTCCAAGGCTGTGGCGCGGCCTGACTGACCGGGAACAGCCCTTCGTCGATCAGGGTTTGAAGATCCGCTGCGCTCGGTCCGTTCAAGATCCAGTCCTCGTAGTCTGGTGTGGCATTGGTCCAGGGACCGATGCACAGCAATCCAAAGTTTCCCGGAGAATTCTTGGGAGACGGATATACCTTAATTTGAGGTGTATTATTCGCGTCATCATGGACACCGCCGTCGGGAGAAACACCCGACGCCATGAAGGCGTTCCAGTCGTTGACATCGAACGCGACGGGCAGCAACGTGCAGTTAAACGAGCCCGTTCCAGAACCGTGGGCGTAAGAACTGCCCCAGCCGCCGTAGGCGCCTGACGACCCCGAACCACCTCCAGCCGACGTATTGCTGAATGACGATCCGACCCCACCGCCGTTCGGATTGAACGATGTGATCACTCCGGTGTAGATCGTCGACGATGCCGTGGCGGTCAGACTCCAGGACTGAGTACCGATGACCGGAGCGAAGAACAGAGGCAAGGCGGCGTTTGCATAACTGTCGCGGCGGACAATGACCTGAACCGTATTGGGATAACTTGAAGTTCCGTACGTGACGTTGCCGCTTCCGTCCATGAATCCAAACTGCACATCGGACGAGCGCAGGTTCAGAGACGACACCTCACCGGCCTTGTTGAAGCCCGCATATTGAGTGCAATATGCCATGGCCGATGATTTGGCAGAGGTAATCACGCCCGCTGGATCGGACTGCGAGGGCAAGGAATATGCACCGTAATTCGCCAGTAGTTGCGCAGACCCGGCTGCTGCCGAAGCATCGGCCGCATTTTGCAGTTCGCTTTTGGCCAGCGCCGTCCAACCGATGTCGATACACAATGCCGTGCAGCCGCACAACACGATTAACATGATGGCGATCAGTACCAATGATCCCCCACGCCGTTTCTGTTGCGTCAAGGCGCGGCGTTCTATCGTTCTACGTTGTAGAAACATGATCTATCCTGGAAATGAAGGTTGAAATGCTTGAAATGCGATTCACCGAGACATGAGTGAGGTCACCCCGCGTGCCGAATGGACGCCGAGTGAGATCTGCTCGTTTCACCCTTGTTTGAGCATGGTCAACGATTGCGAGAGGACCGAATTGACACCGAGATATTTGAGCATGTTGACGACGACCACCTGAGATGTCGGAATCGACACAGTGACGGTGATCTTGTCATTCAAGGTTGCTGCAGCAACATCGCCCGGTACGTCATTGACCAGAACCGTGACGGTCGCCAGGTTCGTCGCGAGCCCGTTGGCCGATAAGACCGCTTGTACGTCGGCGTTGACGTCGACATTGCTGCAGCCGGGGCGCGTCGCTGATGTCGATCCCGCTCGTGCGGCAGCAGCCAGAATCGCTTCGATCTTGTACGCCTGCCCCAGCTCACAGATCCCCAGCGTCATCACCAACAGGAACGGCGTCACCAGTGCCAACTCGACGACCGCCGCTCCCGCACGTGTTTCAGTGGGATGTCCTCGCTTGCACCGGCCGCGTTGCAGGCAATCGCTGTTCAGTTGATTCCTCGATTGGTTTCGACGAATCGAACAGTTCGTCATGGTCATCCTCCTCTGATCTGTCTGTAGGTCCGCAACTATTCGCAACGGTTGGTGTCCGCCCCGACGATGGTCCCGGTCCAGTTGTTGAAGAAGCCGGGAAACAGCGTCACGCTGGATACGGGAACGGTCACCTTGACAGTCACGTAATCACCCGTTGAAGCGGTCGTCACGTCCGCCGTTGTGTTGTTGACCTGGATCGTGATCGAGGCATATTTCGCAATGCCGGTCGGTTGCAGTGTCGTCGTCACGATTGAAGTGATGGAGTCAGTTGACCGTTTGGGCAGCATGCCGGCTCGACATCCTTTGTTTGCCGCATTCTGCAGGGCGTGCTGCACCATGAAGGCGTAACCGACTTGCATGATGCCGAAGACCAGAGACAACAGCACGGGAGCTGCAAAAGCCATCTCAACGGTTGCTGCACCAGACCGGCGCTGCTGACGACGAACAACGTTCCGCAAACGGGTTCGTTGCATGACACCCTCTTTCACCTGAATCGATAAACATTGTTCGGGAGGGTGCCGTGCGGGTCGTTTCATCCGTGGTTTCTCAGACCCAAAACGAAACGTAGTCTTGAAATTCACAGGTGCAATACATAAAGCAAGAATTATCAAGACATAACGTTTCGACTACTGAACACCTGATCGCGTGACGATCTCTATCGAGACAAACAGCCGCAAGATCGCGTTGTGCTGAGACAAGAGAATCGCTGCAACAGCCTCTAACTCAACATCGCCTGACATCCACGTTGACGTTTCTCAACGGTGGTCAGAGGATCCGGCATACATTCACTTTCGATTGAACACCGCCGACAGAATCAGAACTGTCGGCTCCATAATCTGTGGCTTGTTAAAGGCGGTCGTACCGACAAGCACTTGCCCCACGTCTGGCCACGCACCTCGTGCAGATCGCGATTGCAGGCAATAACAGCGCCGGTTGTTGAAGACGCGGAAGAGGTACTCACGTCGCGCAGAATCGAATGGATACAAAAGACGCAAGCCATCCCAAGAGGGATGGCTTGCGAATCTCGACCAATGCGTCTCGACAGTTCAGGCCGTCGTGGACTTGCGACGATGCATCCATCGGGTGAAAGCAGCACCGATGCCCAGCAGTGCAAACGAAGAGGGTTCTGGCACGGGCGGATTCTGGTTGCCGCCACCGGTACCCCCTATTGGATGATCGTATGTTCCTGTCACAGGAATGGGATCAGTGAATCCTCCAGTGGAGGCCGTGTTGTACTGAAATTTCACTGACTTCAGAAAATCACCGTTATTGAAGGCAGCCAGCGAAAGGTTCAGACCACCGACGTCATATGAAAAGGTTGCTTGTCCGTACGCAAACGGGTTGTGCGACGTGTTGTCGGCGATCGAACCTGCGGCGTTCGTGGAAACATCCGTACTGAGAATCGAGAACTGAGGTTGTGCTTTTCCGAAAGCATCGAACCGAACGCTGGAACTGGTGAGTTCCGAGACCCAGTTCGTGGGCCCGGAAATCGTCTGGTTCGATAAAAAGTTGTCGAACACGGTCGCCGTGATGTCCTTACCCTTCGCATCTGTCCCGATGACCTTTGTCACGACTTCCGCCGTGGTTGCCTTGGCCGCGAAATTTCCATTCGTTCCAATCAAAGTCAGACTGGAGCTACCGAAATTCATCACGAATCCGGTAATGGCCTGTCCGACAGTTTTCAGTCCGGGTTCCTGGATTAATCAACGTGACAGCAATGTGGCCGTTGGTCAGCGTGATCAGCGCTTCGGATTTCACTTCGACGCCGCCCACCATTGTCGGACCATATTTGACGTCGTACACGATTGAATCTGCTTGAACCAAGCCGCAACTTCCGAGAAACAAGGCTGCTGCAGTGAAGAGTCGAAGATTCATTTTTCTCCATTCGATGATTGAAAACTCGCGCCGACGCCTGATGGCCCGCAGCACAACTGACTGGAGCAAGTAGGTAAATCTCTGACTCTTGTCCAGTTCGAGAGGGAGTGTACAGACGAGAGACCGCCGTCCAAGTCTGACGACGACAATTGCTCCGACAAAACCGAGATTTGCGCTCCAAAGCGTATCTCTGCCGATGTTTCGAAACGCCAAATAACTTGCTGTTTATTCTCGAACACCGGATTCGGTCAAAAGCATTCACTGTAATGTCACTAAGACTGTTAGACAGTGGTGAGGTCGGATCCAATTCGAAGAAGTGTTAAGGAGCCGTTTGACAGACCTGAGGCACGACGTAGGCTTTAAATGGTGCCCGGTCCAACAACCGAGCAGTGAATCTCGTCTGGATGCACCCGTCCACGTCGCGTGGAAAACATTTTTCCACGAGTTGCCGGATTGCGGATTGATCGAAGGCATACTTCCATGGCACAGAAATCAACCAGGCGTCGGGTTTTCGTGAGCCGGGATATTCAGGGAACGATCCTCTTTCGCTTGGCCCGGTATTGGGTCTTTTATCACCTTGGTCTTTGGGCCGTGCTGCTGGTTGTTGAATTCTTTCAGCAACTCGTTGGCAGTCTCTTTCAGGGACAAATGTTTTCGATGACCGACCTCATGGGGAATTTCCTCCACAATAATCGGTTCATCTTGATTGCACCCGTGCTGTTGTTTCCAGTCGTCCTATGGGACATGACACGCCTGACTCACAAGGTTGCGGGGCCACTGGTCCGATTCCGAAGTGCGTTGTCTCAACTCACAGCCGGCGAGACCGTCGAGAAGATCAGACTGCGCGATGGAGATCTGTTGACGGAGTTCCAGGAAACTTTCAACCAATACCTCGACAGTATGGCTGTGCCGCATCAACATTCGTCCGTCGGTGCCGACGCAGAAGATTCACACTCGCAGGAAGTCCCCGTCCTGACAGAAGTGTGATCGCCCAAGTTGAAACTGACAGGCCACGAGTCGTCATTCTGCCCGTCACAGAACGCAGTTCTCCCGAACAGTGGTTCCGCTGCGGCTCAGAAAACCTCATCAAGTCGATCGATCGCATCCAATTTCGATCGATCCGCGCTGTCGACGTCTGACGCAGCCCCACTGTGGTGCCGGCCGCTCGTCGATTTCGTCAATTGCTTTTCGACCGGCAGTCACGATTCCCGTTTGTCGAACCGTGGTTTGCGCAACCAGTCAGATTCCCCCAATTTTTGAAAATCGTAAGTTGATTCATCTGTGGAAAAAGCCCGACGAATGTGCAACTGGCACGCCGAACGCACTGTCGCCCGCCACTTGAACGAACTCCGTTTGGACACCGTTTCTGGAGGATGTGGACTATGCCCAGGCACTCTGAGATCGAAGGGATCACACTGAAAAATGTTGAGGCGATCATGGGGATGGAGAACCAATCGCACCATCGACGGTCTGTTGGTGAGCGAGTGGCCGACGCTGTCGCCTACTGGGTCGGAAGCTGGGCATTTGTCGTCATTCAGAGTCTCTTGCTGGCCGTCTGGTTGATGGTGAACTTCATCCACTTTGCCTGGCAACCCTGGGATCCCTACCCATTTGTGCTTCTGAATTTGGTCCTGTCATTTCAGGCTGCGTTTGCAACGCCCATCATCCTGATGAGCGAGAACCGGCAGGCTCGAATCTGGGATCGACGCAATCAACTCGATTTGCAGATCAACTTGCTCGCAGAACAAGAAAACACGGAACAGCTAAAACTGCTGCGTTTGATCTGCGAACGATTGCAAATACCGTTCGAAAGAGCGGGCGCCAATGCTCTGGAACAACCGATCGATCCCGGCACGATCATTCAGCAAATCGTCCGGAAGTCAGATCACATGTCGTGACAACTTTCTGTCGCGCAGATTCAGACTTGCCATTCCTTGCTCGACGTGACCGTCGATTTTCGGTGGGCGATCTTCCATCGACGTGCTTTGGAAGCGACCACAGATCACAGGGTGTGACGGATTCCAATCGCCGAAGGCCGGGCGTCAATTGCCTTGGTACGCAAACTGCAATTCTCTGGAACGGTCTTGAGCCTTCTCGTTAAGGAGATGAAAAATGGCAACGACTGAACTGCGCCGCCCATCGTGGTATACGGATGAGGACGACGGTGCCTGGACGAAAATCAAAGCGGCATTCCGTCGCGATTGGCAGCAAACGAAACATGATTTTGGCGGCAAACAACCCGACCTGAATCAGCGTGCTGGCGATACCATGTCACAGGCCGCGGGCAGGAAGCCAATTCCGCCCGATAATGCAAAAACCTCGCATCCTGATGAGACGGCCGCCGAAGTCTACGATGAAGCGGACGAACCGGCATACCGATTTGGGTATGCAGCCAGCCGTCACTTCCCCGGCGATTGGGATGATCGAATGGAAGAAACGCTGAGAGCCGACTACGGCGGCGATGAAACGGAATGGGAACGGCGTCACGGTGCCATTCGCCGAGCCTGGAACTATGGCCGCAGAGAAAACTGCGATCATTGCTCGGAATAAACCCCGCATCTGGCGGCCGATCGTGTTTGGCTCTCATCCCGTCAAGGGGTGAATTCCTCTTCACCAATGCGATCGGTCGCCTTGCCCACTGTTCTCGATTGACGCGAACCGCGATCCAGTCGATGCCAGGATCACACTTGGGTGAAAAAGCACTTCTGCCATTCACCCACGCTTGTTCACACCGTGGTGCGAACATTTCTCCGACGCGCCGCGATCATCAGGCCAAGTCCGCCTAATCCCAACAGTGCCATAGACGACGGTTCCGGGACCGATGAGGGGGCTGTCCCCAGGAAACCGCCAGGAAACCCGTTCAATCCCGATTGATCCGTGACCAGGTATTGATTCGGATCGTACGGCGTCGGGTGATCAGTGGGTCCCAGGAAGATCGTCAGCGTGGGATCAATCGTCAGCCCCTCGGGAAGGAATTGAGGGTCACCCACGATCGAGCCATTCAGGATGGCCGTGCCGCCGACACCTTCGTAGACGAAGAAGGACTGAGTCAGTCCTGCAAATGTGATGAAGTCCGCATTGGCAGCTGCGCCGCCCCCGTTGAAGGTTGTGCCAATCGTAATTGGAATTGTCAGCGTGTCGACCGACAGGCTGCCACCATTCGGAATGAAGCTCAGAACAAGGTTCACGCCAAACACCAACGAGTTCAGCTCGCTGGTCCCATTGAAGAAACTCATCTTGCCAAAATCAAAAGGCTGACCATCGTTGATCACAACATTCTGGTTTGGCGAGAAGATCAGATTGCTGTAACCAGGGCCACTCGCCGCATTCGATCCCCACTGAAACACCTGTGCGCCATTGTCGCCAGCGAAGGTGGAATAAACTGCGGTCGCGGTGTTATCGAAGAACTGACTCGGAGTCAGCGTACTACCGACGAGCACTGGATCCTGAAAGCTTGCTTCAATTCTGCCATCAAAAAAGCCTGCATTTGCGGGCGTACAGGCGCATAGCCCCGCCAATGCAGCCATGCCCAACAACCAGCCCGATTTCATCATGATTCCCCCAGACTTTCTCTTCGAATCAACTCGATCCAGCACACGCTCGCCCGACGCACATTCGGTTCGGCGCGGACAACGGACGCACCCGCGATGCCGCACAGCGCGGGACAATCAGTTGTTTGCCGCAGTTGGCAAACCGCCGCGCGAAAAGGCGCGGCCAATAGATAAAGTGCATGATCCTGGCAATCCTGTCAGTCGCTTCGGAATTTTCTGCACAATTCCCGGATCTGAACCAGATGGTGGATTTCCTGCTTGATTTCAACGGGCGATTGAATTTCTAATCTAGCCCGCCCCGACTGATCTCGGCGGCACTCATCCTCCGGCGAATGACATCGCTTTCAGATTGTTATCAAGATGCCAAGCACCTCGCTCAGCCTGCTTGATCGCGTCCGCTGTCGACAGAATGCCGATTCGTGGTCTCGGCTTGTCTCGCTGTACACACCGTGGCTGGAAGAACTATTCCAGCGAGTCGGTATCTCGCCGAACGAGCGTGACGATCTGCGACAAGAAGTCTTTGCGGTCGTCTGCCGCGAGATTGTCGACTTTCAGCATAATGGCCAGACGGGCGCTTTTCGTCGCTGGCTGCGTAATGTCACCATGAACCGCCTGAAAAACTACTGGCGGCAACGACAGAAAGCGGCAGATCGCATCGAGCTGGCCGAGTTGGATTTGATTCCAGATCAAATCCGCGATCTCGAAGTTGTCTGGGAACGAGAGCACGATCAATTCGTGATGCGCGAGTTGCTGAAGCAGGCGGAACGATCGTTCGCAGAATCAACTTGGAAAGCGTTCTGCCTGCAAGTGCTGCATGAATGGCAGGCCGCCCAGGTCGCGCAGGAGCTTGGTATTTCGATCAATGCCGCATTGCTCGCTAAATCCCGCGTCCTGCAGCGCCTCCGACAGGAAGCAAACGGAATTCTCGACGAGATCTGATTGCAACGTGCGCGCGACAGCTTGATGGGCACGGATTTTCACTGACAGCATCAAACCGATTCGGCACTCTCCTTAACAGCGGCAAAGCAGGACATGGTTGAATTCACAGAACTCACCACGTTTGGTCCGCAGACGGGACATCCCGATAGCGATACCCTGCGAGATTTCGCGTTGGGGCGGCTGTCGACGGATGCTTTGGAGACCTGTGCGACTCATCTGGAATCGTGTGAAGTCTGCTCGAGATACGTCCAAACGATTCCCGCCGATCCACTGGTTGTCCTGGTGAAGCAAGCGGCTCCAGCACGTGATCGTGGCACTCCGAAGCACTTGCTACAGCGATATGAGATTTTGGAGGAAATCGGTCGGGGTGGCATGTCGCTGGTCTACAAGGCCAAGCAAGTCGGACTCGACCGAATCGTCGCGTTGAAGCAGATTAAATCTGACAGCATCACTCCTGAAGGAATCGCACGGTTTCGCGCCGAGGCAGGTGCAATGGCGCGCGTCCGTCACCCGAACATTGTTCAAGTGTACGACTTTGGCGAACAGGATGAACGGCCCTTTCTCGCGTGCGAATTCATCGCTGGCGGAAGCATGGATCGCTATCTGAACGGCAATCCGCTACGAGCCAAAGTCGCGGCTCGTTTGGTCGAGACGCTCGCACGCGCCATCCAGGTGGCACATGATCAATCTGTTGTCCATCGCGACCTGAAGCCATCAAATGTGTTACTCGCAGTCCCTGACAATCAGGCCGTCGACCCTACGACGGAGCGATTTTGGGACGTGGCCATTCCCAAGGTGGCCGACTTTGGGTTGGCAAAACAGCTCGATCAACGACAGGGTCAAACGCAAACAGGTGAGGTGGTTGGAACACCCAGTTACATGTCGCCCGAACAGGCAGCGGGCCGGATTCATCAGATCAACGCGGCCACGGACATCTTTTCCCTGGGCGTTATCTTTTATGAGTTGCTCACCGGCCGTCGTCCATTCCAGGGCGCATCGGTGATTCAAACGTTGGAGTTGATTCGGACGGCAGACCCGGTTCCGCCACGTCGATCGCTGCCGAACATCCCGCGCGATCTGGAAGTCATCTGCCTGAAATGCCTCGAAAAGGAGCCCTTGCGCAGATATCACACCGCTGCTGAACTCGCCGATGACCTGAAGCGTTGGCTGGAACAGAGGCCAATCCTGGCGCGACCCATTTCCGTCAGCGAACGGACCCTGAAATGGGTCCGTCGACACCGTGCCATCAGCGGTATGTTGGCCATTCTCGCAACGTCCGTTGTCATGCTGGTTATCGGCTTGTTCTGGCACAACCACTCGCTGGAGATTGAAGTCCGACGTGCCAACGCCAACGAAGCGGCGGCATTGACTGCCTACCAAAGTGGCTACGACGTTATTCAGAATATCGTCGAAGAGCTGTTCGATCAGCATGTCGATACCGATGTCGACGATCTGCAAATCAGGCGATTGTTCGATACGGTCTACGCATTCCATGCTTCGACGCTAGTCGGAGCTGACGACTCGAATCCCGAAGTGCGCCTGGCGCGCGCGAGTTCCCGCTTCTATCTGGGGGCGATCGACGAGCAACTGGGGCGATGGAAAGAAGCGATCCCTTTACTCGAATCGGCCCGTACGGATCTCAACACGCTGGCGGAAACGGTTCGAGACAAACCAAAGGTGAAGGCACGTTTGGCGGCCTGTTACAGCAGTCTGTCTCGAGCCCGACAAGGAATCGCCGGAGCCGTTGACTCGGCATGCCTGGAAGACATGAATAAGTCATGCCAGATCCTGGACGCGTTAATCGCGTCGCAGCCGACGAACGCGACAGTTCTGCGTCGCCAAGCGATGACTCTGCACGAACTGGCAACACTGTACCTGCTGGTTGAAAACACGCAGCACGCCGAAGAGATCGCCGAACGATCGTTGGCCATACAAAACAAGCTGGTGAATCTCGCGCCGCTCAGGGCATACGATCGCATCGCGTTTGAGCGGACCGTGGCGTTCCTGGCCCGAATGTGCATCAACTCTGGACGGCTGGACGACGCCGACCGAATTCTTCGCGACGGCGTCACGATGTTGGTTGGCAATGGTGATCACGCCAAATCGAGTGACGTCGATGCCGCACTTGCCGATCTGTTCGACACCAAGTCTCAGCTCGCCCAAGTCCGCGGCCAAGTCGACGCCGCTCTGCAGTATCGGACTCGGTCGATCGAACTCGTTCGCGCGGTCTTGACCGACGTTCCGAACCACCGATTCGCGAGTCGATCGCTCGCCGAGTACGAATCGAGGTTGAAGGAATTGCTTTCGCAATCGTCCACGGGAGAGGTCACTATTGCTTCCCCACCTGTTGAACCGGAAATTGTTGCGATTCGATCCGAACTGGATGGTCTTCGCGAGTTACGAAGTCAAAATGAATTCGATCGAGCCAACGCCGAATTTGTCAATCTCGACACCAGACTGAAAGAGTTACGAATTCAGTCCGAGTCCGCCTCGCTGGCAAGAGTTCATGCCGACGTGAATTTTGAATGGGCAGAGACGCACATCGGTGCTCAACAACTTGACCAGGCGATGGCTCGATTTGATCAATCGATTGAGATTCTGCGAGGAATTGTTGCCGGAAAGAATGAATCCAATGGTGCGGCCGAGATGCTGTCCAATTGTCATCGCTTGAAAGCCTGGCATCTCAGTCGCGCTGGTCTGATGGATTCGGCGTTTGCGGAATGGGATCTGGCCATCAATACGGGGACCGGGCCAGCTCGCGACAGCCTGCGCACTGAGCGAGCCCTTGAGCGAGCCTTGGTGCGCGATCACTCAGGAGCCACAGCCGATGCGGACCAGATCGCAACGCAGGACCTGAATGTGCCGACGTTGACTCACCTGGCGCGCGTTTATGCCGCCTCATTGACGGCCGTTCAGGAAGACCTGGACCTGGATTCGTCGATGCGGAGCGAACGTGTCAACGATTACACAAACAGAGCGATCGCGTGCTTTGACAGAATCGCGAAGATGGCTGCGACACAGCCGCTACTTCAGAATTTGAGTGACGATGCCATCTGGGCCAGCCTACGCAATCAAACTGCTTTTCAGACTTGGCGCAATGCGATCAACTCACCATGAATCCACCACGTTATGTGGCATGCCATTGGTGTTATTTCGCGCTCGATAGACGACACTAGCTACGGTCCGAGATCGCAGTTTTTGCCGAAGCGTTACGTCCGCCATTACGGTTTTCTGAAGATTCTCGCGCATTTCGCGTGCGTCAAGATCAAATCAACTCGCCGCACCTGGCGAAATTGACTAAACAACCGCACAGGCGCGTCGTCGCCATCTGGTGGATGGAAGGGTTCAGTCGTTTGAGGTTTGTCATGTCTGCTCGGGCAATCGCCAGAATGCTGTCCGCACTTGTCGCGGTGCTGGTGTTGCTGCAGCCGTTTATCCGAATGGCGTACTCGGTTGATCCGTCACCGAAGCACGGTCACGTGCTGACACGTATCGACAACCAGAACCCAGCCGATCGCGAGATCGCCATCGAGTCGGCGGATCATCCATCGGAATCGGCGGCGCCGATTCGCCGCGCTCGCATCAATTGCGAAACCGTCCGTGACTACCTTGCGGCACTTCGCGAACCGGCCACATTGGTGTCGCGCCTTGCTGCTCCGGTTTGTGATCGTCTTAATCAACATGTCGAGTTTGTTTCGTTCGAGTATTTCGCCGCGCGCATGCACGAAACTCGTGGAAAGCCACAACTGACTGTCTCCATCAGCTTGCCAGCCGAATGGGTCAGTGAGGTTTGTCGCCATCGAGGGTTCAAATTGTGTCAGGCATTCGACGATTCAAGTTCCTGCCGGGCTTATTGTGCGCACTGTTCGTGACGGTGTCGCTGGCTAAAGCACCAGCACAAGACGCGGCGAACCTGCCCGCCCCTGTGACCTCTCAATACAACGCGCTCGATCCGTCTCAAAGCTTTCCGCGGTATCAGTCGGTGCCGCAATACCAGGGTGTGAGTCATCCGGGACCGGACGATGATCGATTCATTCCTCCCATGACCACGCTGGGATCGATCGCGGAAGGATTCCACAAGCTGTTCCGCGGCGAGCTGTTCTCTCACCCCGGCGCCAACTTTCCCGAACGGGCCTACTGGAGTCCGGCCACCATCAAGCTGGTCAACCCATACGAGTATGCGCGGATCGAAGACCTGGACAACGACGACCCGAACAGCCTCTTCTACACTCAGCGTCCCAACTTCTTTAATCAGGCAGTTCCAGATGAATGGGACTGGTACAACCTGGTCAACACGGATCGGCCCGATTTCACGGACACCCCGTTTTCCGTTGGTGAAGGGTTAAGCATCCTGGAGACCGGCATCATCAATACCCGCGTCAATTCCCCCGATGCGCACTCAACCTTGCGATCGATGCCAGAAGCGTTGCTGCGTGTGGGTATCACCAACCAGTTCGAGCTGCGCATTAAGTGGCTCGGATATCAATCATTCAACATGCAAGACCCAAAGACGGGTGACAATGCTGCAGCGTTTGGCGGTGCGGATACGGACTTGGGATTCAAATGGATCATGTTCCAGCAAAAGAACTGGTTTCCACTGACAACGTTGGTTGGCGGAGCGTTGATTCCGACCGGAACGAGAGGCTTTTCAGGTGACTCGGTCCAACCGCACTTTAACTTCGTTCAAGGCTGGGGCATTCGACGATACATCTACCTGAAGCACCAATTTGGGCTCGACTATCTGACGCAGCCCAGTTTTTCAGTGAACAACCCCGGCGGTGGAATGAGCCCCTATTTGACAGCGAACCACCCAACAGTGAACTCGTATCATTCGTCGATTTCGTGTCTCTACCAGGCCACCAAAAAGATTGGCGGCTTTGTGGAATGGTTCGCGTTGTATGGTTCGAACCAGCAGACGACGCACTTCACAGACGCCGGAATCTTCTACTATCTAACCCCGACCATCCAACTCGACGCGGTCATCGGCTCGAGCATCGCGACGCCTGACAGCAACACGCTGTTCACGAAGTTCGGATTCTCGACACGGTGGTGATCAATGGTGGTGATTAATGTTGCCCTGCAGACGAGAGCCCTCGCCATCCTGAACTCAACCGCGATTTCTGGTTTCGTGGGCGTCATTCCTGACCCGATGTGGTCACCGCCCCTGGCAACTCGAAGTGAAACTATGGCAGACGGAGTCGTCATTGAAAGTCCCTTGATTCTGACGAACAACCGATCACACGTAACCAAGCGCAATTCATTCAGTCCAGGACTTGTTACAATCACTTTCTGTCTAAGAACCGATCTTGTGACGCTGACTGGACAAATGATCGTCCGACAACCGCATTGAAGTGTGATGACAACATCGCCAAATGCGTGGATTCGAGCGAAACAAGACCCGTGCGAATCCGTGGTTGTTGTGCATCAAGCTGGGATCGAGATGCGAGAATACTTTCAATCGCCGCGCAGGCAATTCGGTAGTCTGCTGCTGCTGATCACACTGATCTTGATTGGCGCGTGGATGAGGAGCGCGGTCATGACAGACGCACTTGAGATTAACGGGGCCTATCGAATCTATTCCGCTGTGGGCCAAGTTGGATTTGTCATCAGTACGCCGAAGACCGTCTTCAACATGATCGACTGGAAGCACGAACCCGTCCCGGCAGAGCATCAGAGTGTGCTGGCGCTGCCCTACATCAGCACGCGCTGGCTCAGCTTACCCTACTGGTGCTTTACTATCCCGATTGCCGGCACGTCCATTCTGTTTTTGATGAGCAAACGCGAAGATCCAACTGGCGTCAGTGTCCCTCAAGAGCCCTGGTCTGCACGCAACAAGAAGCGAAAAGGCAAATCCAGGTGACGGCTGCCTGGAAGCTCGATCGGGCTCCGACGAACAACGATCCGAATTCAGACAACGGTGTACAGCATGCATCTCAGAATCGGGCAATTCGTCATCGTGCAGTTCCTGTTCTGGTCGTTCACCGCGATCGCTCATGAAACCAAAGTGCGATCGCCGAAAGCGCAGGCAGGCGACGACGAACCAATGGCGGCGTTCAAACTGGGCGACGTCGAGTATTTCCATCGGTTCACCGACAAGGATCTGCACGAATACACACCGCAGGGGCAAGAGAATCTGGAAAAATGGGTAGATATGGTCAGTATCAATTACTACAACGCGGCCAAAGATGGCGAAGCCTTGGCCAGTTTCGCGAATGCAGTCCTCGAGAACTACAAGTCGCACGGAGCGAAGGTGCTCACGACGAAATCCGTACCGCGAACGGAAGAGAAGCCCGCAGAACACTTGATCGCCGCGTCGTTTGCGCAGGAGGGATTCAGTGAACTTGTCTTTGCCCGATTTCGGCTGCATAAGGGAGTCGGGACGTCCGTGATTTATTCGCACCGAGTCTACGGCGCGAAAGCAAAGGTTCAGGCCATCGATTGGTTGAAGAAGAACAGCAACGACATCGAGAAAACCATCCTCAAGTGGGACGCGATGCCAGATCGCCCTGCTGCGACCGAGAAGAACCCCCAAAAGTAGCGATGTTGCCGCCTGCGCAGGACTCACTGTCCGCGATTTGTTGGAGCCCCATGTGTCAGGTATGCCAGCAGATCGGCGATCTCGTCCTGCGAAAAGGAATCCAACAGGTTTTGTGGCATCGGTGAGACTTCCGAGAAACGATGCGACTCGATCGATTTCTTGTTCAGTTCAATGGTCTGATCAGGTCTTAGCAAGTCCGGAATCAACCGAAGCACTTCGGACCGAAAGTCGCCTCCGGCAAGCGGTCGTCCCGTCACAACTTTGCCCTCGTCGGTCTCGACGATCACCTGACGATAGTTCTCGGCAACAGACTTTGACGGATTGATCATCGAATCGAGTAGATCACGACGACTGAAGCGCCCTGCAACCTGAGTCAGGTCGGGGCCGACCCAAGGACCAGTCGATCCGAATCGGTGACAGCGCCCGCAGAGCGCATCACGAAAGATCGCCTTGCCTCGAACAGCATCACCAGACTCGTGCTTTCGAACGAGGGCGTCCAGATCCTCAACCATCCACCTCTTGATCAGGGGACGTGCCGCTGGAAGTGGTTCGGGCTGAATCTGTTTCGACTTTAGTTTCGCGTACAATGCCTTTTCCTCCTCGGTCAACGTGGCCAAAGTGTCGCGTTCCAGCCAGGCGTGAAAGTTTGGAAGCCCCTCTCCGCCGACCATCGCTGACATGGATGCCAATACCTGCAACTGAAGTTCGCGAGTCACCCGCGACCAGCCCGAACGGCGATTGCGCAGCGCCATCAGGCCTGTGATTTGATCGGCTTGATCTTCGCTCGCCAACAGGTCGCGCGCGACGATGCTCGGCAACTGCAAGCAATCCAGTTTGTCCAGCAGCAGCGCGGAACGGCGGCGATAATCAGCGTTGGTTCCTTCAACCGAATATTGCTGCTCAGGGCTGAGACAACTTTCCCAACCCTTTAAGACCTGCCCTTCCAGCGCGACTCGTTTGTCGTGAACGATATCGGGATTGGCCTGCAGGCACAGATCGAGAATTCGAAGCCAGACCAATCGTTCGTCGATCGCTCGGTCGCGGATGTTGGTCGTCAACAATCTGTCGACGATCTTTGAAACATTTGAAGCGTCCAGCGTCCTCGCTGCGGCCAAGAGTCCGTATACCGAATCATATTCAATAGCATCGTCCAGCCATTCGGATACCGGACGTTTTTCAAGGTTCGTCCGCGCCGAATAACGCACGATAGGATCGGAATCTTGCAACAATTCGAAAATATTTTTTAATCCAAGCCGTGCGTCATCCGCCTGGAATTGCAAACTGCGTACAAGGTCGCGTCGCATTCGGGCCGATTCACGAATCTCCGTTTGTCGTGTTAACGAGACGACATCGGGCCCCAATCCACCGTCCTTTGTTGAAGATGCGACTGCAGCGATCCGATACAGAGCGGACTGAGTCTTACGACCACCTGTTATCAAATACATCGCGCCGTCTGGCCCCGCGGCGACGTCTGTCACATTGAGTGGTCTGCCTTGCAAAAAGAGTTCGGTCGCCGCGCGATAGGTAGCTCCCCGCTCGGCCAAATGCACGGCCATCACGCGACCGTAGGTCCAATCCAACACAAACAGCGCATCGCGATACGGCGGAGGAAAACGGAATGCGCTGCCGCAAATGACCGAGGTGGGTGACCCACGGCCGATATCGATCAACGGAGGAGCGTTGTCCGCTTGGTCCGAGAATCGTGGCGGCAACTGGCCCGATGCCTCGCGATATCCATAGTCGCCGCCGGGCATTAACTGCAGAATTCGAGTCGGACGATACCACGGCATTCCCAGGTCGTATTCATTGTCCGCGTCATAAGTAAACGGATCGCCAGTGCTTGGATGAACGTCGATCCCGTAAGGATTTCGCATGCCGGCACAGAGCAATTCCCACGAAGTGCCGTCGAGAGTGGTTCGAAGCAACGAGCCTTCGCGATTGAGTTTGCCAGCCACTGCTTTTCGCAATGGCGACGTATGATCCAGGATGTTCATCTGAGGCGGATCGACCGAATCGCCAAAGATCCAGTACAGCGATTTATTCGACAACGCCAGATCGTTGCGTCCGTGTCCGACTCCTCCGGCGAATTCTCGCAGTGCCGTCTGTTCAACGATCTGGCCCGAATCACTCAGTCTCACTCGGAACAATGTTTTGGAGTTATTGGCACTGGCAAACAGCCTCCCGCCGTGGAACACAAGCCCACGACATTCGAGCAAGTCGGAATCGATCGACTGCACTTTCGACACGCTCTTTCCGTCGTCGGCAATCGTCATACGCAGGAAGCCGTGGTCTTCACGACCGATCAGCAGGCGAGCAGTATCGTCAAATGCCATACTGATCCACGATCCTTCATCGGGTCCTGCAACGCGCAGTTGAGCGATCTCGAATCCGGTTGCCACAAAGAATCGAGGTGCGGTACCGCCGCCACCTTTCGCCTGCTGCCATTGCTCGTAGTTTTCGAATGGATCGATCGAGATGTCGCGCCGGTCGACTCCCCACAGTTCGGGTGCAACTCTACCGCACAACGTGACCGACATCGTCTCGCCCGCGTTTGATATTGCCATCCATTTTTCGTCGCTGACAATCGTCACGGTGCGACCATCAGCCTGCCGCACGGTCAGAGACGCGGCGATCGCCGCGTTTTCATTGCTTGTCGATTCGACAGTCAGTCTCAAGTCATTCTTGCCCGGCCGTAATGCGTCCGTGACGTTCAGATTTAGAGTCTGGCTGTATGGCAAAACGTCGGCGACAGGTCTCCCGTTCACTGCAATTTGAGTCCGACAAAAATCGCCCGCAAAACGAAGGTTTGCGGACTGAATCGCCTGCAGTTGAAATTCCAATGACAACTGCGCGACGCTCGGGTTCCGGACCGCGATCCAACCTGGCACTTTGGCGGCTTCGTTTCCTTCGCCAAGCACGATCGCCTGTCCGAGCAACAGGGTTGCCACAACCATCAGGACGCGCTGCGCCATTCTTTCCACCTCAAACCACGAACGACGGCCGATCTCGATTTCACAACATGGCGCGAAACGCCATTACATCGGTGAGAAAATGGTACACGGCACCACTCGTGATTACACACCACGGGCCGCGCATTGATCAAGCCGCAATTCCTGAAGACGTGGTGGAAATGGATTTCTGTGGCGACAGAAATACCGAGGTCAGTTCGTCTTTTGCAAGCAGATCAAAATCGTCGTTTCCAACTGAGCTGGATCATCGCAGTGGTGTCCATAAATCTCCAGCGATGGCGAACCTGTCTCTTCGCCGCGGCGGCCGAGTTCGGCGTGCAAGCTTCTCCACTTCCGGGGCAACTCCTGATATGGCCCGACGTGGACATGCTTCAGGTAACGGGGCAGCTCAAACTCGATTGGTTGCAGACGATCCGGAACCGTTGATTGCTGAGGGGTTCGCAGTTCGACGCCGACGAACATGCGCTTGTCCGTCAGATAAACCCAGTGATTGATGCCTGTGTTTGGGATTTGGGCCGATTTGACGAGTTGCCACATCTCGTTCATCAGCCCTAAGCCGACCGGACCGTATTGCTGATTTTCAACCACGCCCTCAATACCGTACAGATGAAACCGAATCGGCTGATCGACGATTTCGAATTCCATGGGAATGCCCTTGGGTTTCACGGACGGGGTTGCGATTCAGCGATGCGTTATCGTACCGACCTCAGAGTTATGACACCACGTGCACGAGCAACATATCGTGATATTCGAGTGTCCAATCTGAGCTTCCGACCAGCACCAGCTTACTGCCCGAATCGATCAGCTTTCGCTCCGTCCCCTTTTTCACGACGTAGGCGAGCAAGTCCCTCGGTGATGTCGAAACGGCGACGGTCTCGATCGGTGTAATACCCCAGAACAGACACATACGTCGCGCCACTTCGGGACGATCGGTAAGTCCCAGAATCGGCACTCGAGGACGCTGCTTCGAGATCGCCATCGCAGTCTTACCGCCACGAGTCGCCGCGATAATGAGGTCGGCGTTCAGGTGTGTCACGGCGACTCCGGCGCCGTGTGTCACCGCCTCGGTGATTGCTTTCGCCCGTGTTCTTCCGGTACTGCGAGAATCGCTCTGAAGCGGTCGGGGCTCCAGCATCCGCTCGGCCTCGCGCGCGATGCGACTCATCATCGCCACTGCTTCGACGGGATAGTCACCTGCGGCCGTTTCGCCGGACAGCATGATCGCATCGGTCCCGTCCAGCACCGCATTGAACACGTCGCTCGCTTCGGCCCGTGTCGGCAGTTCATTCTTCTGCATCGAATCCAGCATCTGCGTCGCTGTGATCACGGGCGTGCGGTGTTCGTTGCACATGCGAATGATCTGCTTTTGCAGAGCGGGAACGCGAAACACATCCGCTTCGACACCCAGGTCGCCGCGTGCGACCATCACGGCATCTGTCTCAATGACGATCTGTTCCAGATCGGCGATTGCCTCCGGTTTTTCAATCTTGGCGACGATCCAGGGCGGTGTTCGCGTCGGATGCTCGGCGATCATTTTCTTCAGCAGTCGAATGTCATCCGAACTGCGCACGAAACTCAGCCCGATGTAATCCAGACCATAATCCAAAGCCCACTTCAGGTCTTCGCGATCCTTGTCTGTGACACTGGGCGTGCTGAGTGTGGCACCGGGCAGATTCACGCCCTGACGACTGCGGACTAGACCGGGCTGTACCACTTCACAAACGACGACTCCTGACTTCGAATCCTGCTCCACCACACGTAACGAGACCGATCCGTCGGCCAGCAGCACTCGATCACCGGTCCGCAGGTCGTCGATCAATTTCTCGTATGTACACGTCAACTGGTCGGTACGTCCTTCCTGAACTTGGCGCACAAACTCGACGCGTGCCCCATGACGGCAGCGGAAACCGTCGGCGGGAAGTTCGCCGAGACGAATCTTTGGACCGGCGAGATCCCCAAGGATTGCGAGTGGCAGCCGCTGCTCTTCTGAGACCCGACGAATCCAACTGACGACTTCCTTGAACCAGTCGTAGTTTCCGTGTGCAAAGTTCAACCGAAAGACGTCGACCCCGGCCAGCACCAGTTCCGTCAGTTTTTCGTAAGAAGCCGAGGCAGGTCCCACGGTGGCGACAATCTTCGTCTTCACCAGCGGCCCTTCTGCATATTTCCGTTGCCAGAGATCCATCGTGGATTCGTCCTTCGCGAGACAGTCAACAATCAAGGAGTCGGTTCGAGACCGGCATTGTAACAGACTGCCACTTGAAACCTGCAATCATGATCCCGAACTGCAGCAACAGCCATCGCCGAAGCACCTCAATTGAGGTGCGTTACGCACTCGATTTTGCTTGCGCGTCGTGACTTCGCCATCTGTCGTTGGAACTTGTGCGGCCTCGAAACAAGGCTGTATTTCCGCGCGACCCTGTGATCTAAAGAGTATCGATGATCAGAGTGCGCCGATTGCGCGGTAGGACCACCTTCCCGTTTTTTAAGGAAACGCGTCGAACTCGTGCTGAGGACATCAGTGTCTATTGATCGTTTCGGATTCCCGTAAGGAGTGGCGCTGCGACGATCCGCGATCGAAATGCGGGCTTAAGTTACTGATGCGTCCCATCCCAACGACGTGATGAAACGACGCGTCACAGAACGGCGAAGTTCGTGAACGGGCGTCACCGTTTGCTCATGTAGGCAAACGTTTTGCCATCGCGCGACCAGCAAAGCCCGCCGCTGTGGCGATCTTCGGGTTGCCGCGGGTAGCGAACTGGCAGATCGTCGCCTTCGGGGTCCAGGAAGTAAGTCTGAACGAACTGACCACCCGGTTCGAGATACGGAAACATCAATCGTTTGCCGTCAGAAAGCCATGCGAAATCCGATTGCACATTCTTGCCATCGCAGCGAATTCGCAGATTCGGTTTCTCACCGTTGGCCGAGACGATGCCGATGTCGATCACGCCATTGGCGCGGTACCCTTTGAAAACGAGCCGGTCTGAATTGGGCGACCAGGTAAAATTGTGTTCGATGTACCTGTACGGTGATTCCCCTTCTGGAAAAACGACTTTCTTTTTCCCTGTTTTCATCTCATGCACGACCAGGTTGCGGCCTTGCTTGACATACGCCGTCTTCAATCCATCTGGTGAAAACTGAATGGCCCATCCTTGTGGGTCGATCGAGATCTCTTCCGCCGCGGCTCCTTCGAAATTCCGGACGAAGACGCCTCGCCCATACTTGGACAAAGCGATTTTTCGGCCGTCCGCAGACCAATTGGGAATGCATCCAATACCCAGATCGCGCACCTCTTTCGTGTCGACATGAACAATAAAGATATGCGCGGTCACATTGCTTTGTCCTGCCTTCCAACCGTCAACGGCAATCCACTTTGAATTGGGCGAGATTTCGGGCGAACAAACGATCGCATAGCCTGGGATACCAATCATCTTCGTCGTGTCGTCATCATTTGTGACACAGATTTCCCACAACTCACTGGCGAACGGAAACTCGTCCGACGTCAATGAGTTGTCTTTGTCTTTGTCAAATCGATGGAAGTATTCGGCACTGAGGGCAGCCAGCGTCACGCCGGGAAAGAAGCGAAACTCTTCGCGACTGAGGCGCCCGTCGCCATCGGCATCTTGAACAGAACGCCAATCGGCGATCACATTAACCATCGGGGTTAACTGATATTCCTGTAGCGACAGGGCACCATCGTTGTCGTCGTCGAAGCCGGGAAAGAGACAACTCAAGTACGGCAAAGACTGCGGTTCACTTTTCCGCAGTTCGTTCATGGTCAAGACACCATTCAGGTCGGTATCCAGGTGCAGGAAAGTTCCAAGCGGGTCGGTCCGATGACCACTGAGCGCAAACTCGTCGTAGTTGAACTTGCCGTCGTGATCCTGGTCAGCTCCTTGAAACCAACTGGCCTTGTCAGCGTCAGAAAGATTTCCAAGCGCCTGGTAGTAGACCGCGCGCGTCACAAATCCGTTTCGATCGAGTTGCAGTCGTCGAAACATCGCCCAGTCGATCACTCGGCCGGATCGCGATCGCAACGGCTTGCCTTCCAACGTTCGAACTCCGAACGCGGTGTCCAGAACCAGCTTGATCTCGTCGCGCGAAACTTGACGGTTGCGATCGACGTCCCAATCGCTGAATTGAGTTGACTCGAGTCCTCGCACATGATGCTCGAGCGCCGCGTCCCCGAACTCTGTGGCATTCAACTGGCCATCGCTGTTCCGATCCCAATCGGCCCAATGAGAAGTCAGTGCCTTAAATTGGTCATCCGCTGCGATCACAACGGGATCGTTGATGGCACCCCGCGCACCATCTGGAATCCAATAGGGCAGCGTAAAGAATTCTGTCAGATCCATCCGGCCGTCACGATTGGCATCCAGCAGTTTGAAATCCCGGCTGAGTCGTTCTCTTGTCTGACTACCCTCTGACGAGAATTCCGCTTCGGTCAACGAGCCATTAGAATCTGTGTCGAGCGATCGAAATCTGGCTTCGGGATGGTTCGTCTGAAACCGCCATTCGTCGAGTGACAATCGTTGATTGCCATCGACGTCGAGCTTACGAAAGTACTCGCGAGTGAGAGCGGCGAGTGGCAGGCCCTTTTGAAACTGAAATTCATCGAGACTCAGTGCTCCATCGTTATTCGTATCTCTGGCGGCCGACCATGAAGCGGCCAGATTGGTATGAGGCAGGAACTGATACTCAAGCAACGAGAGTTCCCCGTCGCCGTTCTCGTCAAATGCCCTCAGCGCGACCTGTGCCATCTGTCTCCAACCGTCGATCAACGCTTCCAGTTCCGCACGTGAAACCGTTCCACTCAGGTCCACGTCAAGATTCAGGAACGCGGTGATGGAATCGGTCTGATGCCATCCGGTCGAGTACTCAGCAAAATCAAATCGCCCGTCATTGTTCTTGTCGATCGTCCTAAACCATTCCTCCCGATTGGGGAACGACGGCCCTAAGACTTCAAAATAATTGTTGCGAGTCACGAATCCGTTTTGGTCCGTTTTCAACATCTGAAAGGTGACGCAATCGACGACTTTCCCAGTTTTCGATCGCAGCCTTGTTCCACCAGGCGCAGACACTCCGTATGCAATGTCCAACACCCGCGCGACTTCCTCGCGCGAGACACTGTCATTTCGATTCAAGTCCCAGTCAGAGAATTGCGTCGACTCCAAACCAGCGACACGCGAAACAACCTGCGCCTTGGCAAATTCCGTGCGCGAAAGCACTCCGTCTTCGTTCTGGTCCCACTGATTCCAGTAGCCAAGCAGATCAGCGAGCTTGGCGTTCGATAAGATGACAATCGGATCGGCGATGCTTCCACGTTGATCGTCTGGCTGCCCGACCGGCACCGTCAGAAATTCAGCGAGACTGATTCGCGCATCTCGATTGGCATCAAAGACAACGAATTCACGGTGCTGCTCTTGTTGATTAAAACCGATCCGACGGCAGTATTCCATTTCTGTCAAGAGGCCGTCACCATCCGCGTCACAACGGCGAAATTCGGGAATCAGTGGATTGTTTGGATCATCCGTCTCGTCTGTCGTTTTGTTCGCGGCAGCTTGCGCGAGACATCGGGATGGTTCACAAGTGACGGACAGGCCGGCCACCCAACCGGTGACGATGAGCAGAGTCCAGTGCTTCGACAACATGCCACGTGATCCTTCTCAAACTCAAACACAGCAACATCTTTGCTTGGCGCGGTCTTCTGTCATTCCAGCTCAATCATACCAATGTGCTCACTCGTCAGGCGCCGCAACTTTGTGGCCATCGTCTTTGTCGCCGAGGTAGCAGTATGTCTCGAAGTCGATCTTGTCATTGAGGAATCGCACATTGCCATCGACGAATAGAAACTGCGCTCCACCCTCGTGGTGACTCGAGCCACCACAATTCCGAAAGTAGTTGAGAGGATTTCGAGTCCGCGTGGGGCTGTTGATCTTCTGCCCCGTAAAGAACACGGGCGCGTTCCCCGCAAAAATTCCGCCCAGGCAGCATTCTTCGGCATTTCGTTCGCCTGCCGCAATGGTCTGACTGGCGCCATCGAGCACGTCTTTCAGACATGTGGATGTCACGCCACGATTGTACACTCCCGGACTCTTCACTCGGTGCGGATGCCACCATCGTGACTCGTTATTCGGAGTAACCTGTTCGGAAGCGCAAAAGCTATTCGCACCGGCCTTGCAATCGGGTGGAACAAAATCGGGCAGTATGGACCCGGCGCACAAAGGATAGGCCAATCCTTGCATGGGTCCACTACTGATGCCGTTCCAGTTAGCGGCCCAATCATGGAAGTCTGTGCCATTAATCGTTTTTCGTCCGTACGCGAAGGGGCTGGCGGGACAGGCGTATGCGGGGATCAGGATGCCTTCCAAGACTTCACGGTTATTGCCGGCATCGTTCGATTCCGAGAAATCAATGTGATTGTAAAGCAGACCTTCATTGAGATAGGGCAACAGGAATTCTGTCCAAGTGTGTTTGATGCTGGTGATGCGATCTTCCAGAGGATAGCTGGAGGTGCTCGCGTACGGAAACACCTTATGTACACCATGATAATTCTGGAGTGCCAAGCCAATCTGCTTCAATCGGCTTTTGCATTCGATTCTGCGAGCGTCTTCACGGGCAGACTGAATGGCGGGCAAAGAGAACGTCATGACGAGAGCAACAATTCCCACAACCACCAGCACCTCAACGAGAGTGAATCCGCGATGTTTCCGGAGAGTGTCCACCTGCAGGCGAGTTGCACGCGTGTCAAAGTCGGTGGTGACGGATGGCATTAGTGCGACTCCCGTTTTGATGTCGGTCCGTTGGACCAGTCGACGTATGGAGCACTCGAATGACTTGTAATCGCTATCGATTTGCCATCGTGCGACCACGCGTAACCAGAAATCTTGTGGTCGGACAACAACGATGAAAAGATTGGAGCGGCCGGGCCAGGTCGTTTGCGGTCGAAGCTGTACAACTTGGTTTGATGGTTCGCCACTCCCTTGATGCCGACGATCACCTGCTGGTTGTCGGGAGAATAGGTGATATCGGAAGTGACGGCGTGCGCATTCGGGTGCAGAATCTTCAATTCTCCCGGCGAATCCAAAGGCATTAGGCTGAGTTCTTCTCGAACGACATCCTGGCGCAGTCCTTTGAACGTGATGGAACGGCTATCGTGCGACCAACCCAAGTTGGCGATCGATCGATACCGAGTCGCAGCGTCTCCCTTGAGCAACGGGCTTGATTTGCGCGAGTTGACATCGAGTAGTGTGATATTGTCGCCCTCAGCGAAGGCGATCGTTGTTCCATCAGGCGACCATTGTGCACCCCACCCTGTCGCGCAAAGCACCTCGCGCTCCGTTCCATTTGAACGCATGACGACGACGCCTTTGCCGACGACGGAACAGACAAGTCGGTTTCCGTCACCCGAGAAACTTGGAATGCAGCCGACACCGAGATCCTTCAGATTCTTGCCATCCGTATCGACGACAAATATGTGCGCAGTCGCTGGAGCGCCATTCGACATCTCCATCGCAATTCGACCATGATCCGGTGACCAATCAGGTGCCGCCACTGTGGCGAATCTGACTGAACCCGGTGAGGCCAGGATTTGAATTCTTTTGCCGTCGGGCGACATGACCCACAGAGAGTCTTGTGGCGGTGGAGGCTGGAGAGAATACCATTTGATCCGATCCGCTCGCAGAATCAGCTTAGTCCAGTTGACCTGGCTGATGCTCACGCCGTTGCAGAACGAATGCAGAAAGATCCCATCGATGGCTGTGTCATTGTTAGAGGATGGTTCGCTGCCAAAGAGAAAAAAGTGATCCGAGTCATTTTCGGCAAACAGGTAATAGACTCGCTGACCCCGTCGAGCCAGACGGATTCGTCCTCGCAGTGCTTCAAAACTTCTGGAATCGCCAACATACGTCCGACCTCCATCCGGTCGAACGACGCTGACGGACGAATGAAGATCCTGATTCCCCGGCGTCGTTTTCATCCGCAACGCTCGATACTCGTGACGAAGCGGTTCTTCCAGTGTTGCATTCAACATGATTCCGGCATCGCCGCTGCCTTCAATACGCAGGTCGGTAAACCGCGCCTCAATATCGAAGTCGCCGCATAATGAGAACCGGGGAATGATGTTGAAACCACTGTGAGGTCCAACGGCACGCTGACTTGCCTGAACGCCTTGCGGATTATGAATCACACGAAGTGTCGTGTTGGGTGTGGGTGATTTGAAATACTGGTCTGGCGCACCGTCCTTCTGAAAGTCGTGCACGAATTCGGCGCGAAGTCCCGCCAAATCCGCTTCCAACCGATCGATGGTGTCATCGGCCAGTTCCTGAGAGGTCACCGATGGCACCTGCTTCGGCCAGTCCCCGCGCATGACTGCATTTCGGACACGAACTGAGGTATTGCCTTGGAAGTGGAATAATCCAAACGTCCTTTGGTTGGTGGACTCCAGTTTCCGTTCGTAAATCAGTTGACCATTCAACTCGACCTTTACAAGGGCACCTTCAATTAGCAGGCGAAGCTGATTCCACTCTCCCGACATTAACGGTAGTTCCGCAGGTCCACGTCGGCAGGCAGGTACGTCAGATTGATTGTCCGGCAGGAGATCTGTGCGATCGTAGCGGCCGTCGCCGATCCAGTGTTCGCGAACACCGGCCGGATGCAGTATTAACGCCAACCGGTCCAGGGCCGGATGCACTTCGAAGGCGACTGGATCATAGAAGAACTCGTATTCAATCGCACCATCTTCGATCAACGGCCGTTGATAGCGCAGCAATCCTTCGATCGACATCCCCGCAGCCGCAGGATTCGGGTGACCGACGATCCAACCGCTCGATTCCGAGTCGGCGGCGTGCGTCCATCCAGACGTCTCGTGCAAGACAGGTTCGCCGTGGTAGGAAATCCATCCTGACAACTGAGGCGAATCTGACAACGGCACGGCATCCAGAACTCGCGGCCGTCCGCTCATGCGCAGATCCTGTATACCGCCCACCGATCGGCCCGCACTTCGAATGGCCAGCCACGGATCGGAATTGCCAGTCAGTTTCTCTGATTTGACCGGTCGTCCATTCAGCGAGATCGAACGAGATCCATAGCGGATCACGCCACGATAGCGCACTGACGGCCAGAAAGGTGAAAACTGAGGCTCAACGGGCTCTCCGGCTGACACCGCTCGGAATGTGCCAATGTCCAGGTTCTTTCGATCTGACCGCGCGCCGATGTAACTGCCGATTGTCATCACTTGTGTCGTATCGATCAGATCGCATTCGACTTCATAATCACCACCCAACGGCGACCGATAGAACAAGTAATCGTCCTCATGGGAAGCTCGTTTAAGGATCTTGTGATCACTGCGATGCCAACGAGCCATGGGATATCCTTGGCCTCGAGTGGCAGCGGTCGCTGCCGTCACTGGAATCCAATCGTTGAACGAAGGTGCCTCGTCAGTCGTCTCTACCGCGTCTGGTTTTGTCGTTTGCGATTGCGTCAACAGTGCTCCCAAATGGGCCTGCCAGAGTGCGTTTTTCATGGAACGCGTCTGTGGTGCCCTGAGCGTTCGAATGTCGGCCAGAAGCTTTGCGACGATCTCGTTGGTCGCGAATCTGCGGACACACCGATCGACGATCAGGATCTCGGACCATTGTTCCTCGGCAGTGGATGGTCGAATCAGGTCGTACAGCGTTTCGAGTCGCTCGGACGCGCTTTGCTGATTTCCCAGTTCGAGATTGAGCAACAAGGACAGGCCGGCGCGGGCACGACGTTGAGGCTCACTGTCGGGAACGACGGCACCATCAACCTTCGTCAGGCACTCAGGCAAACGACCAAGTTCCTTGGCCGCGTCGAGCCAATCGAATACTGGAGAGACGATCTGTCCGCCGACTTCGGGACGATCCATGCCCGGTTCGTGGGTGACATTTGGCGGCAGAGTCTGAGTGATGTCGCCTGTGACACGAAACCCCGGATGATCGGGCCCCGGCAGAATCCATCGTGACAAGAATTCGAAACGATCGGCGACGGACATCGTCCCGGCTTTGTGCCGGATCGCAGAGACATTGTCTGTCAGAAATTCTTCTTGAAACAGTCGGTTCAGGCAATGGCGTTGACTCGCTGTCAGTGGTTCGCCGACAGTCGTCGCCGGATTCTCAAGAAAGTCAGCCGGCAAGGTTTCGGGCCAATCACCTGTGAGATCGACGTTACGAACTTTGACTTCACTGGTCGAGCTGTCACGATAGAGTCCAAACCTGTGATCACCAATCCAGTCGACAGGACGCTCGTAAATCACCACTTCGTTCAGAGACAATGTTACCGCTTGATCCGTGCGATTGATGGAGAGCCGATTCCAGTCGCGCGCTTTGAACGGCAGCGGACGCGGACCTCGCCGATTGAGTGGTTCGACAACGGAATTCTCAGTCGACAGTGACGTCCAATCGTAACGATCCGTGATCCAATGGATACGGACGCCTTCGGGTTGAAGCAGAAAGGCAACACGGCCGAATGCGGGATGAACTTCGGTCGTCCCTGCTTCATAGAAGAATTCGTACTCGATGGTCTCGCCGGTCAACAGCGGGCGATCATATGACAGGCAGCTTTGGGCGGAGTCCCCCTTTTTGGCACCGGCGGATTTTTGTTCGGCCGTGAGGTGTCGCTGAGATTGAATCACACCATGCGACACAGTCCATCCCGAAGCAACTTTTGCATCGACAGTTTGATCTGCCCACCATTGCGGCTGCCAGCTTCGAAGCTGGTCTCCTTCACTCAAGCGAACAGATCGGGGGATGACCGCTTGACCAGTCACTCTTAGGTTACGAAACAGGGGTCTCGCGTCACCGCGACTGGCCAACCCAACCCAGGGGCTGCTCGACACACCTTTCGACTCACTCCACACCTGATGCAGATTCAATAGCATCGCTGCACTGTTCGGCGTTGATGCCACCGTCATCCGATTGAACTGCGGTATGGCGCCGGGATGTGCCACAGTCGAGGTACGAGTCTGGACGGTGTTACCATCGACATCGCGAACCAAGAGCGGACCGCTGCTGCCTTCTGTCTGAAAGAGCAGCCCACCGTAGCGGAGGGTTCCATTCGTTGCAGACAGACCGTCAAGTTGAGCCTCACAGTGGAACTGAAAATCTCCGGTCATCGGATAACGCAGCAAGAGAGTGTCATTCGGCGATCCAGACCAGTGCAGGATCTGGTCTTCCTGAACCAGCCAGGCTGTCTCATTCAGTCCCTGAGAATTCGATCGCCCCGTGTCTCGCACAACGGGGACCCAATATTTGAGTCGTGTTGCGAGCAGGCTGGTCACTTCTGATGGAGTCGTGTCGCCGCTGGATAGCAGACAGGCGATCGCTTGAGCTTGCCTGAGGAACGGCCGTACTGCGAGTGCTGGACTGCCGTGCGTTCCCGCGATCAAGGTGCCGAGTAATTCCTCTGACTGCGGGCACAAATCGCGATGATTCAATGCCGACACCGCCAAGATCACATCGTTCAGGTCGATCGTTGCGCGCCCAGGTTCACTCTTCATTCGAGCGATCCGGTCAGACAATTGGCCGGCAACACTCGAAACATCACCTCGATCGTCCGCAATCCGAGCCAGTGCCAGCAATCGGTCGGCACCGGAAACCTTCTGATCAACCAACGAGATCAGGTCTGTCGTCAACCTCTTCAGCCGACCCGACTTTTGAGCGGCACCGAGAAGAGACCAGTGAGTGCTGAAAATCCCGCGAACCGGGCCAATCGACGAAATGGGGAACGACGTCGCTCGCGGACGCTCACCCAGTGCCCGAGCGAACTCGGCTGGCGGTGCGGTCGTTGGGGTTAATCCTGCGAGATGTCGTATCCGTTTAGGTGACGTATTCGGCAACGTCCATTTCGACAATAGCTCATACTGAGCTTCTGGATCGAGTTGTGACAGCGCTCGATTCAAGCCGGCATGAACGGACGCCAGCGGATCAATGCGATCAAGTGGAATTGACAGCGTATTCTCAGCGACGGTTTCTAAAACCTTGAGCGCCTGGTCGAGGTTGCCGTCCCGCAAATGACGCAGAGCTGTTTGGCGAACCTCAGCAACGTCTGTATTTGCGGGTCCGTTCGCAACATTTTCGACTGCGGGAGCCGCGCTCTGACAAGGGGCAACAACGGGCGACAGAGTGAGCGAACTGATCAAGGCAACGATGCCGGTCCATAGAACGGACTGACACCGAATTCCAGGCATGCCGGTTTGCCGCTGCACGTCCATCCCGATCACTTCCACATCTGCTGAACTCGGTTTACAAAACGAGAGGGCCTGTTAGCCCATTCGCGGATTCAGTCTTTTTTCATTCCAGTCACCCATTCTGTCGGTTGAGCGAGATCCAGCACCGTGATGGCAATCGATTTTCCATCGTGCGACCAGGCCACACCGTCAACCGACTCATGAGGCGGAATCGCATCAAGTAACTTGGGCGTTTCCGGTTTCTTGATGTTGATCGCATGCAGCCGGTATCCCTTGCCGTCGTGATTGTCCATCGCTGCAATGACTTCTGTGCTGTCAGGTGAGAAGGAGATATCCGGATAAGTCGATTTTGCTTCGGCCTGTAACAAACGGAATCCGTCAGGCTCATCGATCATGGCATATGCGAGTTCGTCTTGATTTCCCACGCGAGTTCGCCCCTTGAACGCGAGCCCTTTGCTGTCGTGCGACCAGGCAATGTTCCAGTAGATATAACCATATCGACGCTCGTTCTGTCCGATCAGCAATTGCTTCGTCTTGCGAGTGGCCACATCCAGCAGCGTGATGTTTCCCGATTTTCCGTAGGCGATCCATTTTCCGTCCGGTGACCATTGCGTGCCCCAGCCAGAACTGTCGATCACCCGTCGATCCGTCCCGTCGACATTCATCGTCATGATGCCGGAATCCGAAAACGCAATCTTCTTTCCGTCGGCCGAAAAGCTGGGCATGCAACCCGTACCCAAATCGCGTCGCTCGGTTCCGTCCGCATTCATGATGACGATATGCGATGTCTGAGTGCCTCCCGCCGACATATCCACGGCGATTTTGCGTCCGTCGGCCGACCATTCAGGCGATCCGACATTTTTAAAACCCATGTCTGACGGTAGTGCAATGGTTCGGATCCCTGATCCATCGGCCTGGGCCACCTTTAGCAAGAGGACGTTCGCTTGCGATGGCACGGGATACCACATCATGCGTTCTGCGCGCAGCGTGACGTTCTTCCAAATGACGCTGGTGTTTCCGCCAAACGCAAATGTCTGTAAACGAACGCCGTGACGAATTGTGTCAGATTGTGAAACGTCTTCGGTCCCGAACAGGTGAAACGTTTCTGAATCACCTTCCGCGAACAGGTAGGACAACTTCTTGCCTCGTCGTACCAGACGCAATCGGCCGCTATCGGTTTCGCAAGCGGTGACTTCCGCCCGCCATTGCCCCGCGCCGGGAATTACGGGCTCGGTGAAGGCGACCGAAGCTTGAGAAAGCTGCTGTGGGACCTGCGTCATAATCCGATGCAGGTCGTAACAAGGCTTTTGCGGGTCGTCTAAAATCGCTCGGAACAAGATGCCGCAATATTGTTTGCGGACATCCAGCTTAATTTGTGAGAACGACGTCTCGATGTCAAAATCTCCCGACAGTGAAAATCGAGGCATGACGTCCCAGACGATCGGGTCCGTCTGCGAGTTCTGGGTTGCCTGCAAACCTTCTCGGGTGATCGTCAACCGGTTGGGTGACGGGAACTCGAAGTACTTTTCGGACAGTCCTTCCCTCTCAAAGCTGTGAGTGAACACCGCTTTCAGCCGTGGCAGATCGGCATCGAACTGCTCGGTCGTCTTGCCCGCCAATTCCTGTTCTCTGACAGGCGGAAGCTGCTTCGGCCAATTACCCCGCATCACCACATTGCGCACGCGTGCCTGCGTTGCACCAGCGTAGTGGAACAATCCGAATGTTCGTCGGTTGAGCGGTTCCAGTTTGCATTCATAAACAAGCTGGCCATTCAACTGAACGCTGGCCGTTGAGCCACGGAGTGACAATACCAGGCGATTCCATTTGCCCACCATCAGAGGCATGTTGCCCTTACCGCGTCGATTTGATGCGGCGTCCGAGACATTGTCGGGGCGCAATTCGACCGGCCCATACTTGCTGTCCGTAATCCAGTGTTCGCGAACACCAGAAGGGTGCAGCAGAAACACCAATCGATCGAGTGCTGGGTTCGATTCAATTACTCCCGGTTCGTAAAAGAACTCGTACTCGATCGATCCGTCTTCCGCGATCGGCCGATGGTATCGCAGCAATCTTTCCGCATTGGTCCCCGCCAAAGCCGGATTTGAATGCCCAATGATCCAGGCACCCTCATCATCTTTATCGACGGCTTCCCAGCCACCTTCTTCGTAATAATCCAGCCAACTCGTCAGGTCGTTCGAACGGGTCAGAGGCACGACGTCGAGGACTTTCGGTTGCCCGGCGATGCGAAAATTCTCGACAACCCCGCGATGCCAGCCAGGACACCGCAGTGCGATCCAAGGATCTGACACAGGCGGTAACGGTGTCGTCAGGACTTTGCGGCCATTCAAGTAGGTCGTGCGAACGCCGTCCTGCATGACCGACCGAAACCGCATCGGTTTGGCGACGTCGGTTAGTTTCGGATCAAACATGATGTGAGCCGCGCCGGTCCGAAACGACCCGTTATCAAGCCCGTTGTAGGAACCGAGTGGCCCGACGAAAGTCCCACCGACCAGGACAGCGAGCGGATTAATATTCGGTTGAACGAGATCACATTCGATCTGGTAATTGCCGCTTAAGGGAAGCTGATAGAACAGATAGTCCGCATCGTGGCCCGATTCCTTCACAGCTCGATTGTCGCGCCGAGTCCAACTGAGATTGGCCTGCCCCAAACCAGACGTCCTCGCATAACAGGCCGTGGCAGGGATCCATTGTTGAAACTCGACTGAAGTCGCTATTGCCGTTGGGACCACAGGTGTCCGTTGGCGCGGCGCCTCGCCATAAATCGAAGAAACTTGAGTGTGCCAGCGGCTGATATCTGGCTTTTTCCAGCGAAACATGCGCTGCAACGCCAGATCCGCGACCAATTCCGCTTGAACAAGACGATCTGGAGAAGGACCGACTCGGCGCGACGCGACGAGCACTTCCGGCCAATAATTTTCCCCTTCCACGTTCGTCTCGTTCTTCAGCAGTCCAAACAGCTTTTCCCACGACGATTCGTCGGCCACGGGCGCTTTCTGTTCCAGACTGATTAGCAGCAGCAGTGCCACCTTGGACCGCTTTTGCAATTCGTCATCACTGTCCGCAATCGCTTCCACTCGTTGCCGACATTCGGCCAAGCGTCCCAGTTCGCGGGCCGCATCGATCCAATCGAAAACGGGCGAAATAATTTGTGCCCCCAACTCCGGGTGGACGATTCCTGGCTCCTGGGCCGGCGGCGCGGGACGAGTCGGTGTGAAATCGCCAGCGACGCGAAAGCCAGGGTGATCTGGACCAGGAAGAATCCATCGCGATAAGAACTCAAATCGTCGGGCAACGGGCATGGTGAGCGCTTGACGCCGAACTGCGACCAAGTTTTCCGCCAGAGACTCTTCCTGGAACAGGCGGTTCAAGGCATGTCGGTCCGTCACGTTCCGTGATTCGCCATCCACGGCCAGTGGATCGTCGAGAAACTCGGGCGGCAACGTCTGCGGCCAGTCTCCACTCATGACCACATTACGAATCTTGGCTTCATTGATTGATCCGTGGCGATTCAAACCAAAGCACTGATCACCTGTCCAATCGATCGGACGCTGGTAAACGACAACATCTGCCAACGACAGCGTGACAGTGCCCTTCGCACGCGCGATCGTGACTCGATTCCATTCATTGACGTGAAGCGATAAAGGACGCGGTCCGCGGCGATTGAGTGGTTCAGTGATCGCATTGTCGGCCGCCAAACCGGTCCAGTCCCAGGCACTTTCCGTCAACCAGCGAATTCGCACACCGTCAGGATGCAACAAGAAGGCAACTCGCCCCAGCGTCGGACTGACTTCGCATTCTCCCGGTTTGTAGAAGAATTCGTAGCTCACGTTTTCGCCGTCTAACAGCGGCCGCTGGTAAGCGATGACCTGTTCTGAATTCGGTGTTGCGACTTTCGATTCGATGGAGGAGTTGGTGACCACTCCGTTCACCACCCGCCACTTCAATGCGGGATCACCATTCGCGGTGGAACTGTCGCCGAAGATCCAGGGATGCCAACCTCGCAATGTACCGGCGTCGCCACCAGCGATCAGCGGTATGGCACGCGGGATCGTCGGCTTTCCAGTGAGTTTCAGATTGCGGAACAGTGGTTGAGAGGCGTCAACGCTGCTCAGGCCGAGCCATGGACTGGCCTGGAATCCGTTTTTATCGGTCCACATCGGATGCAAATTGAACGCTGTCATCGTCGAATCGGCGGTTACAGAAAGGGACATGCGATTGAACGACGAGGTATAACGCGGACGAACGAACGGGCAAGGACGTTGCCCCAGCGTTTCTCCATCAGTTCCTGTCATGCGGAATTCGGTGCTCTGCACGTGAAATCCCAAGCCACCGAAAATCAACCCGCCATCAGCCCCAACTCGACCGCCAGTTTCGCACTGGAATTCAAACTCTCCTCCCAATGGATAACGCAACATCAACGCGTCTCGACCTGATCCCGACAGATGCAACAAATGATCGTCGTGAACTAGCCATTTGGCGCTTGTCATCGCCAGAGAATTCAAACCGTTTCGACTGACCGAGACAGGCACCCAGTACTTCAGTTCAGTGTCAAGTTTCGATCTGCCTTCCGGTTCACCCTCGAGTTCGTGTCGAGTCAACATCGCCGTCGCATGCGCCCGCTGCAAGAACGGTCTCACGTGCGCGGCCGGCAGTCCTTCGGTAGAGATCAACAGAGCGTTGAGCAGCTTCTCACCCAACGGGCGCAAAGTCGGATCCTGCAGCGCCGCTGCTGCTACGACAACATCCGCCGGATCAATGAGACCGGAACCAGCCTCATTCGCAGGCACTGTCCCCTTCAGTTGGTCCACTCGTCGTGAAAGCGATTCCGCTACTTTGGCAACATCCCCCCGCGCATCGACGATGCGGGCAAGCGTCATCAATGGTTCAGCGTTAGCGACTTTCTTCTCAACAAGCGGCCCCAGCTCTGCCATCAAGCGTTTGAGTCGCCCGCATTCTCGCGCAGCGATGACCAGAGACCACCCGGTACTGAACACGCCGCGAACCTCACCAATCGAACAGATCGGAAAAGACGAATCTCGCGGGCGTTCGCCAAGCGCCCTCGCAAACTCAGCAGGCGGACGGATCGTTGGAACCAGGACCGTCACCACGCGAACCCGTTGCGGTGCATCCGCGGGCAAAGTCCATTTGCTTAAGAGGTCAAACTGCGCTTCACTACTTAACTGAGATAGTACGCGATGCAGACCAGCACAAGCTGGTCCCAATCCATCCGCATCGGCCAGCGCTATTGCCGCTGGCCCGTCAGTGACAATTTCAAGAAGCTTCAGCGCCGCGCCAACATTTCCCGGCTGCAATTCTTTCAGCATATCTCGACACACGTCATGTCGAGGGATGGTCAACTTTCCACCTTCCACCGGACTCGGACCTTGTCCCCGAAGGTCCCCGATTTCCAGGAAAAGCATGACACAAAGAAACGAACAGACTCTGCGAGCCACGATTCGCTTTTGAACAACTTCAAGCTGGCAAATCCACATTGATGAGCGCTCGATGAGTCAGAATTTGACACCGCCATAAGGTCATTGAGGGAACGAACTTTGCCCATCGTGAGAACTTGTCGGAGAAAACGCGAGTTTCACGCAAAAATGTTCAGAACTATTGGAGTTGCCACAGGATTGCCCTCGGTGATCCACCGCATTGCATGAATACGTTCTGACGCAGTTTGTGCGCGACGAAATCAACGTGACGCAACTGGATATGAACTAGTCAGATGAATCGGGGGTGTCACAAAGTCATTTAATCGAAGCACAGTAGGGCTGAGCCTGAAGCAACCGGCGCTGTCGAAGTCTTTCCAGTCGCGACGACTATTTTTCGCCGGATTTCTCAGCCTTTTGTTCAGCCTCTTTTTCCTCGAGTGACTTTGTTGTGTCGACAAGGATTGCCCGTTGGGCGAGGTCGTAGCTCGAACCGGTCGGTAGCGCCACGTAGTCTGGCTGATCATCCTGTACAGGTCGCTGGCGATCGTAGAAATGGACTCGTCCTTTGCCGACCACATCGGCTTTCGATTTCTGCACAATAATCGCGGTGGCTTCGTCCAGGCCGATGCCCAGCAATTGCGGATGTCGGCTCATCAACTGAGTCATATCCTGATGGCGTTTTCTCTGAGAGAAATGCTGATCGATGGCGACGCCGCTGATGAATCCCAGGCCACCTCGTTCGTAGCCGGGCGCCATGATGCTGGTGTTGCCGATGGGAGTTGCCCGGGCCAGATAGCGGGCTTGGATGGAAGCTCCCGCTGACGATCCGCCGATGACGCCTCCCCTGTGAAGGACTTCTTTCATCAGGCGATGGGCCTTGGTCCCATAATACGAATCGGCCAGATTCCATTGCCGCCCACCGCCAAACCAGATGCCGGTCGCCTCTTTCAGCGGTGCCAAAAAGTCTTCGTCGCCATTGGCCTGCTGCCGATCCTTTGTGTGCAGAGAAGTTGCCTGTTTCACACCCAACGCGGCCCATTCTCGTACCGTCGACCGATCGCCGCTGACATCGATCTCTTCGGCGCACGGGATGTACACCAGCCGGGCGTCCTCTTTTCCACCGGCCAGTTCCACAAACCGGTCCATCAAGCCCCGCGGCATGCCTCCACCGCCGACGATGACTAGTGCGCCCTTTTCCACGAACGGCGTCTCGGTATCAGCGGACGGAAACGGCTCGAGAGTTCGATCGATGGCATCACGTCGCCATTCGGTGAGATCCAGCAGCGATTCCACAGAGCCCTGACGATCCGCTTTCGAAGGCAATAGCATCTCGATGCGGGGCGGAACTTGATCGCGGCCAGCCAGGACGAACACTGTCCGGCGAGAGCCATAGCAAGTCACCTTCCGGCCCGAAAGCATCAGCGCCATGTCACGCTGCAATCCGATTCCAACTGTGCGAGGTTGCGGAATAAGGACCTTCAACAGATCGTCCTTTGTGTAGTCCACATCGCCGCAGTCGCACATCAAAACACAATCCGGCATTAAGTTGAGCCCGGCGCCGTTTCCATTGGCAAGCACATTCGGCAAGACGATTTTGCCGAGCAACCTGGCCGTCATCGAGTCGACGATCAGGGTCCCCCCTTTGGTCAGGAACTGCTTCAATTCAGGTTCGAGTTTCCGCAACGACTCAAGATCTACCGACTGTTTGTCCCCGGATTGAATAACTACAAAACTGGCTGAGGACAAAGCGGCCTTCAGTTCGTCCAGCGGCAGTTCGATGAACGACTCGATCTGGACTTGGCCTTCCTCACCCACGGCGGTCGTTAAGGCATCAGCCAGCGGGTTCGTTGGTGAAACCATCTCGTGCCTGAAGCACGCGATGGTTTTATTCATGGCAATCCGATCAAGCACTGGTTGTAGGTCGCCCCAGTCTTGAATGCCATTGTCGACAATGATCCTTCCCGTGATCGTCAGATCCAGTGGCCAGTGCGAAAACTGCTCGTCGAATCGTTGAGCGTCGGCTGTCGATACCCACAAAAGAACAACGAAAGTACTAACCAGAC
>Ga0105238_10000618_pt1 | contig 37388 bp, 57 predicted proteins | sample KBSC34metaG_FD_81526 | JGI IMG/M metagenome (GOLD analysis project Ga0105238, IMG submission 81526) | Corn rhizosphere microbial communities from Kellogg Biological Station, Michigan, USA - KBS C3-4 metaG | ecosystem: Host-associated > Plants > Roots > Rhizosphere > Soil | place: Michigan, USA...
AATTACTGTATTGGGTAATGCGACTTGGTTATCAGGAATACTGCCGGATAAATCAATTTCCGTGAAAGTCGTTTGATTTCCACCAGTCAATACAGAAGCTTCGGGTTGTAAGAAGAAACCGGGCGCGTCATCAACTTGGACAACCTGTGCAACAAGGAAATGTACAGAAGCATCGGTATTTGCAAATCCCAGTAGACGATAGGAATCATAACCTAAGGGCAATAATGGGAATGGACTGCTAGCCAGCGATAATATCCCAGCAACAGGTTTGTAACCGCGAGAATCACCAATCAGCCAAACTCCATAGTTAGTACTCGCCGCTAATGTTCCTTGATCTAAGCCATTTGCACCATTTACCGCAGAATTAATAAATAACGGTAAATTTTGCAATGAAGGTACAGGCGCAGGCAAGGTCACACCTTGTAAATTAGGAAATCCTACGGGCATATCAATATTGTCTTGTGAATCTCTAGCCTGTCCGGGCGCAATCGCCAAAACAGTTTGGGACGCAACAGAGACATTCAAGCCACTGATGTATAAATGTGGCAGTGAATAAATCGGATCATTCTGAACTTGTGGAGTAGCCATTTTAAAATCCTCTTAAAAAATTCCCTGATTAACCTTGAGAAAGTGGAACCAGATAACGACTGGTATACTCAGGCACCATGACTGATCCGTGAGTTTCATCATAAATCATACCTGTCTGGTTTTGACCGAATAGCGAACCATAGGTCAAGCGAAGGGATGCCCCAGTATCGGGATCATATTCATTCGCTGTGTCATAAGGAGACTGTTCGGGTAATTGAGGCATTGCTACATAAAAAGCATCTCCACCTAAAATTCCACCGCAACGATGGCTTGGGAATGTTAAAACCTGCATTCCAGCAGCAATCGGATTATTCAGATTTTGATCTTGTCCACCGGCCCAGTTAAGTGCGGGTGTAATTGAAATGGTGACATTGCCAGCACCATTGGCCGCCGCATTCGCAGTCGCTCTGAACTGCACTGGATTTGCAGACGGTTGATGACCGATGAAAGTCAGATAACGCATATTCGGTTGACCTGCAACGCCATCCTTAAACTGGAAGACATCGCCAGCAAATACGGCATTTGCGTCCGATGCGGTTGCGCCACTCAAAGTAATTTGAGTTACGTTTTGTCCGGTCGGATCATTAGTGCTAATCACCGTCAGGGTTTGAGCATTAACACCGGTGTCACCAGAAACGTGAATTGGCATTAAGTTGGATTGATAATACTTAACTAATGGCGTACCAAAATCGCCGACTTCCCAGCTCATCGCTATATCATCGTTACGGCGTGGAACAAATTGATTTAAACCGTTACCTACAATGGAAGGAATCACGGTATCGGGAAGGTAAACCTTAATCCCTTCACTGACTGCACCATAGTTCTTGAAGAACATGATCGCTTGAGCCAATTGTTGATAAGAACTAATTGGCGTTGCACCATCACCGAAGAATCGATAAGGACCAGAAAAAGTATTGATTGTACTGTCTAGCTGACTGACAACAGCAGATGCCCAGTTAAGCGCAACATTTGCTTCGACCAGGTTTGCGAGTTCGGCAATGAATGATTTACCGAATACACGCATATAATCTTCTTCACCTTTTTCCAAGTTGAAGATTCTTTGTTGCGATGTCACAGCAAAACTTGAGTTGTTTGCTTGATCGCAATTGAGATTCAATACGCGTTGAGCAGCAGGTTGAAAACTTGCAACCAATCCGGCAGCAGTCGTTGCTCTAGGTGGTAAATCGAATGTCACGGTTGAACCCAGATTGGCCTGGATTTTATCGAAATCTTTAAACTTCATATTAGCTGTGCTTAAGTGGCAGCACAGGTTCAGTAAGAGCGCAAGACCAGACCGTTGATAGGTTTGGACTTGTTGTAAAATATTACTTGGGAATACAGCCATGTTGTTAACTCCTGACAATTAGTCCGTTTAATTGTTCGGATATGGCTATTTCAATTTATGACGTTTTAAACGCGATACTTTTTCCGTAAGTCAGAAATCGAAAGCGCACCACTATCCGTACCGGTGGCAGAAGGTCGCATCTGACTGAGAGGTTTATTTGGAAGTTTGGTATTGGCCGCTTGTTCATTTGCCTTGATCGATTGAGATAATTTATTTATCTCGGCATAAGCAAGCTTAGGTGAAATCTGGATTAACTGCTGTATCGCAGCAATCTTAGTGGGATTACTCGCTAATTCATACATCACATCGGGCGTATTATCGACCATATTGGCCAGTTGCACGATATGCGGTATCGCTTTTAATTCCACTTCACCCATGACCTTATCGAAGTCTTGATACTTAGCTTTACCTGTTTCCAGCTTTGTGAAGAACTCATCTGCAATCCGTTGAGCTTCCTGCTCTTGCGCACTCCTGTACGCGTCCTCGCGGCTCTTTTCCATAAGCCGATGAGCTTCTTCCGCTGCAATCCTTCTGAAATCGTCATTGGATAATGGTTGAGATGCAACTTGCGCTTGCGAATCATTACCGGCGTTAACAGGGGGTTCGCGCCGTTGATTTCGCTCTGCCGCTTCGCGCCTGACTCTACCAACGATTTCATTAACTTCTTGCTGCTTGAAAAGCCGTTCACCAGAAGTAGCCGCTTCATTATTAGATTGAGCTTCTTGTGGTGTATTAACAGGTGTAGCTGGAACTTGAGTATCTTGACCTTCATTACTTCCTGTAATTGCCTCTGTCATATAGATCCTTCTAGCTATTTACCGCGCTACCGTATTGTGGCCCTGAATCCGTTCAGGTTTCGGTCATTTTATCCGCATGGCTGCGTATGAAATTAACAATATCATAGTCCTGCTCTGACTGACCGTCAATCATTGTTCTTTAAAAGAACAGGACGATCAGCCAATATAAAACTTATTACGCAACGCGTTGTACTAACACGCTGATTACAACTTGTCCGGTCGTATAATCTGCAGTTCCGCCTGAATAAGCGAGGTATAAAGTGACACCCGCTGCCGTTGACGTATTCTGCGCTACTGTTCCCGCCACAGGATTACCGGTTCCACCCCAGAGAGTATTGACGGGTGTACCCAATAAAGCTGCTGTGATGCCTGCATTGTTATAAACCGTGGTGCCATCGGTGAGAACCAATAAACGATCACCACCGCCGCCTGATAAACCGGCTGCAGCATAATTGACTTTGATATCTCTTACTTTATATTGCTTGGCTCCGCTTGATGCTTGGACGACTACATGACCGGCGGCGGCAAGTGCTGCTGCTGTTGCGGTAATGTCATACCAGATAAGGTCCGAAATCGTATCGGGACTTGATAATGCCGAGGTCTGCACATTGGCTGCGGCAATACCTGCATCTGCAATTAAGCCTGCGGTGCCACTGGCTTTGACCAGATTATTGTTAACCAGCGCAGCGGGGGCGACAGCAATATTACCGGTTGCTCCTGCAGGATCTGGCAATGTATAAACTGTTGCTTGTGTTACAGCCGAATTACTGATTGTAGAAGCAAAATTATGCGAATTATTAATGGCCTTGAATACAAATGAGCCATTAGCTGCTGTTCCAGGAAATGAGGTAAAGAAACCCGCCGTTCCTGAAAGACCGGCTTGAATGCTACCTGCATTAATAGCAGGATTTGCGCTGTCTTTAATGGCTCCTGCTGTTCCGCTGAATGTTGCAATATGACCTGAAATAACTGGCAAAACGACATTTCCACCACTGATATCCTGGGCTAAGGTCACAATGCCATTAACGATACTTGGCAAAAATTCACCATAGGTACCGGAATTAGTGGCTGGCACATAGGAATAAATGACATCCAGAATATCAGTTGGTAATAGAGATTGACCTTCATTGAGCAAGACAGGATTCAGCCATCCTGCTGCCGTCATCGTTGCTAAATTATCAGTCGTAACAATCTGAATTCTTCTAGGATTAACACCCGACATCCCAGGGATATTGAAATTGATAGATACAATATTTGCCATTTGTGCATATCCTTATGCAATGGTTATTTAAGCTTTTTATGCCTTTCTCGGTGTTAAGGAACCGCCAGATCGTTTCCAATTGGCTTCATTGCCACCGGCGTGCATTTTACCGCCTTGCCCTTTCTTGAGATCACCTTTGCGCATCAAGACGCGGCTGATTCCTTCCTGGTGATCATCTTTCACTTTTCGGTTATCGATAAATCCTTTAGCTTCTTTCATTTGCCATCCCTCCTTGGAATTAACAATATTAGAACACACATCTTATAGACAGACAATTAACAAGCTTATCCCACGTTCAGTTATTCACGTTTTCTGTGGATAAACTTGTTAGTAAAACTTACAAGTTCAATCAAATCTGATAGTTGGAAAAATGATAACTTTTAATCAATTCCAGAGAACACCTTTTCCTACACAGGGTTGGCAATTTCCATCTTTAAACAAAGTTGCTTTTCCAAGTCCATCGCAGACAGGACACTTATGTGGTTTTTTATTATTATTGTCTAAAAGATATCTTAATTCGGTGCTCAATCCTTGATAACTTTCTTCAAGATCTTTAATTCTTTCTTCTAATAGCTTTACAGTCATCGAGCCATGTATATCTGCCGAAGGTAGAGGAGAATTCTGCCAATTATTTCTATAGCGACAAGTACAATAACATTGAGGTGGAACAGCGCTATAATGAACTGGTTTATGGCAATCACAGTAACAAACACCATGACTTACAAATCCTGATGTATAATAATTTTGGTTTTCACTCATTTCTTTAATATCCTGTTCATAGTGATATTTTGCTGCATTCTAACGAAGGGATTTTGATAACTCCATATTTCACCGGTGTCGTCCAGCGCGATTACCCAGATGAGGTGATCTTCTTCGGAATAATCGATAACAGCAATGGCGCGGCCATTACCTTTGGGACAACTCATGGGGATTGCTGGTGATAACTGGGTAAGCATTATTTTTTTCTTCTCCACCAATCTTGAAAATATCCAATAACAAAAACAGAACCGATTAATCCTGCGATTCCGATACCTACACCAAAAAAGAATATCTCAACAAAATTATTAATTGAGCATACAAACATTAAGAGCCGCTCCAACAATCATAACAAACGTAGAGATCACTATCAGATTTAATATTCCAATCCAATAAGTTTTCACGTTCATCCAGGGTTAATTCCGCATTGCAATTGCTACAAAACCACGGAATATCTTCACTTTCTCCGATAGAATTTATCATAGAATTCTCTGCGTTCTTTTGCATTTGCGCCATCCAAATGTTGTCGGACCGCTTTTTCCATGTCGCGTAATCCAAGTTTATAGGTTTTCTTCAACTCCACTTGTGATCCATCTCGAATATCATTGAAGTGAACTTTTTTGTAATTATCACTCATAATTAATCACCCTTTAATCTTTTATTTATGAAATGGTGCATTTCATATGTCAGTTTTTTAAATTCTTCTCTTAAAATGTCTTTCAGAAGTTGAAAACTGGTCGAAGACATTTGTAATTCTTCGCAGCGGATAAAAGAAGCACATTCAAAACGAATGCCATCAATATATCGAATCACATTAATCGAAAATTTATCTTCTGTACTATTATTAAAATCAAGTATCTCAATACTGACACTGGGTTTATCATGGCTTCCGTACATTGGTTGTCCTAGTGGATGTCTTAGTAGATGCTCTTTCGGCTTTTGTCTTTTCGATGGCTAATTTCTTTTTATTCAAATGATGCGTTGCGACTTTATTAGCATGATCGTTTGCCATGGAGATGCGTTCTTTATGGATTCTGTGACCGAGTTCGATCTGTTTAATCGCAACATCGGCTTCCGCTCGCGCTTCTTCGGCATGCGCTTTCGCTAAAGTCGCCATATGCGTGATTTTTGCATCAGTCATTTTAACATCTAATTCTTTATTTTTAATCATGGCATCGACTTGAATCTTATTTGCATCATTCTGAGCTTTTAACAAGGCTGGTGTATTTTTCATTTGCTCTGTTTGCTGCTGTTGTGCCATCTCTTTCTGTTTTTGAACTTCTTGTAGCCAGTCTTCTGCCATTAATTTAATCTGATCAATGCCGCGTATTTCAATGTTATCCAGAAGAACCGACAATCCCTTGGTATTAATGAATTCTGCAAATAGCGGTGATGCCTGGCAAAGGAGAATAATCTGCTGCAAGGCTCTGGATTTTTGAATCTGGAAGTTAACACCGGCTTCGACTTTGACATTCAAGACATTTTCATCATAGAACATGGAAACGCCTTGTTCTTGATTAATTCTTACATAATTACGTTTCCCTTCGACATCCAAAATGGGAATCGTTCGTTTAGTTGTATAGTATTTCGGTATGAGATCCACAACGATTTCTGCTACACGCTGCAGCCCTTGTAAGTAGCCGACAATATATGGCATGGCAGCGGCATTGGATTGAGACGCGGCTTCAACGATGGCAATGCCGGAGAGCTGATTGTCATTAATTCCTAGAGATGCATCATAAGAACCGAGAATGTTTTGAATCAGTGAATCAGCACCCATAAAAGCCTGGAAGAGTTCACCGGGGGGCGATACGCGGGCAACTTCTTGCGGTGGGGTTAATCTGGCATCAGGATTTTGTTCAAAGAACTCATTGTAGACTAGCACATTGGCTTTCTGGACATCTTTATATGCCTGTAAGAACTCCTCCTCTTTTGGTAATGATTCCTTTGAAACCTTGAACTTATGTTGGACCATGTTTTCAAGTTCGTTGGCCAGGGCGATACCGGCATAATTCTTAAGACGTTGCGCCCCTTTAGCATGATAAATATAGGGTTTAACAAACTCTCTAACATTCCCGTTCTTTGGTGTCTTCAACATAACGGAATTGCCGCTCACATAAACCAGAGGCAGCATATTGAAATCAGTTTCAACATGTTCCAGGACAAGGTTTTCAATTAGGCGATACCGTTCAATGGTATCAATCTCGGTCATGCGTTCGCCGATAATAGAGGGGAATTGCGCAATACCATCGTGAGAGGCAAGTTTCTTTTTATACTCTTTCTCGGTCATGACTTCGCCAGTGCGGAGCTTGACGATCTTCACGCGTTTCTTCTTCTTCTCGTAATAATCAGCGACAATCAGCGTTTCGGTATTATCATTCAAATATGACCAGTTAAAACCAGCAAAGGAACGATTAAAGGTTAAACTTTCCAGGGACACATCTGGGTATTCATTTTCAAAATCTTCTTTGGACATCGGAAAGAGTTCAAAACAATAACGGCCATCGCCTTTGTGACTATAACGAGCCAGCGGGTCAAAGCCGCACAATGTAGGATCAAAGACGCGATCAAAATTAATCACCTGGTCCATGGATTTAGGATTGGCATAATCGGTTGTGACTTTAAAGACAGAGAAGCCGCCAGACAGAAGATCTTTATAAACATTGTATCGCGTATGATGGTTCTTACTGTCGAACAGAAGGTGCCGTAAATGCTTATCCACGACCTCTATGGTAATCGGATCTGCTTTCGATTCATCATCCGCACTCACGGATATACTGGGTTCTTGTTTACTGAACTCACCGAGGAGCCGACTAATATAAGCTTCACAGACATTGAATTCGAGTTGTGGCTTATTCTGGCTCATCAATAATGTAATTTCTTCATCCCTTAGGGAAGCTTCAAAGACGAATTTTCGAAATTCATTAAATCGATCGTAGTTCGGTTTAAACCCATCATAGGTTTTCTTGACCGTTAATTTGATACGCGAGAGTTGATCTTGGTACTTCTGCGCTGGAACATCCATGTTCCGATCCTTTTGTTAATTAAGATTTATAAACACTTTTTCTTAATTGATTAATCTTGTTGTAATTCGACATGATACTGCGTGCCGTCTGGGTATAGTCAGTGCTCGTAATAATGCGACTGACAATCACCTTTTCGATCAGAGCTAATTGTACTGCTATTTGAGCAGAATCGCATATATCATCGCGTTCATGGGTATTGTTAGCCGTGATCTTACGCATATGTTCGATCGCAAATTCTTGATGAGGTGCATCTCTTGTGAATGAAATCAGACGTGAAGCGACATACTGCTGCATGTCCAAGAAGCGGTCCATCTTGGATTGTCCCGTTGAGTTACGTTCAACTTCAATAATTCTTAAGCCGCGTAACTTCTTTAATACAGATATTAACGTTACACCAGTCGACTTCTTCTCAATGGCAGCCACCATGGGGGTGATGGTGTGGCGGCAACATTGCGTATAGAAATCCATGAACTCATTTTCCAGGTCTTTCGGTTCAATCCACAACTCTCGGCAGTCTAACCAGTGAAGGCCATAGGTATCTGTTTCAGCCCGATCATTCTTAATCTTATAGATGCCCCAGAAAGAGAAAGCGGTTGCATCGTTGTAGGTCTTGGTGGTTTCGGCGGTATCAGCCGTGATAAAGGTCGCCAATATCTCGGGTTCATGTTCACAGATATAAAACCATTCTGGTTTAAAGACCGTACCGCCAGCAGGTTGCGGGTTCTGTTGAAATTGGGCGGCAAACACATAAGGGGTTTTCTTTTCAATGTTAAGCAGCATCTCTTTGGTATGTAAACCAGGATGCAGGGCATTGCCAGCCGCATCTAATGCAGGAATAGAGATAACCTTGAAATCTCCTGAGGAGATCAGTTCTGCTGCTAAATCATGTTCGTGAACGCGTTGTCCAATGAAAATGATCGGCGTATTGGCATTATTCTTACGGCTGATCATGGTGTTGTAATACCAGTCAATGACACCTTCTCTGATCGTATCAGATAGCGCTTCATCGGGTTTGTGCGCATCATCAATAATAATACAACCGGAGAATCGATTCGTTACGCCGCGTACGCCTGCTCCGCGACCGGTAATAGTACCTCCGGCACCTGCGGCATAGACACTGCCCCCTGCGGTGGTTTCAAAACTATGTTTCGCCTGGCTATCTTCTTTTAAACTCACATTAAACAAATTCCGATAATCTCGCATCGTGATAATCGACTTAACCGTGGCGGTCTGTTTAGCCGCTAAATCATGTTGATAGGAAATATACATAAAATTGGAATCAGGGTATTGGGCCATAGCCCAGGCAATGAAGTTAATAATCATTTCTGTCTTGCCATAACGAGGAGCAATATTAATCACCAAGTTCTGATTATTCCCCTTCATGACTTCAATTAATTCCCGGGATATCGTCACATAATGCGATTCTCTACCTGCCGGGGTAGAAATCTCAAACTCTCGTCCGGTTCTAAGCTTATACATCGCTTGAGTAAAGTATAAAAACGATTCGAACATCTTGATTCGATGAGGACGTAAACGCTCAATAATCATCTGCTGATCTAATTGTGAAAAAGCCATGGCAATAGATTATCCAAAATAGAAACATTAACACTAATAGTATCATTGTATTAATCTCTATCTGTACAAATAGGTAGTACACCTAATAGACAACTGATCAAAAATATGGTATATAGTAGGGTTAAGAAACCGCCACCGGGTGCTTTTAAGCTGCTTCCCCGTTCTACAAGGTCACGGATCAGTGACGAGCTGCCTCTGATTTCCAATCTTCTTCCAATACCTTAATCGCTTTATCACATTCCTTATTAAAGCAGTATTGACATAATCGATATTCCCCACCATCAATTGTAATTGTGTATTTTATTCCCTTTGGATCATATTGATCGCAATTATAACCCTTATGATAATTATGATTCATACTTGAACAGAACTTCTGGAAAATTTTTATTATATAGATGAGAGTTTAAAAATGAATCTATTTATAGATGGAAAGGGGACGGGCGTAACACTCCACGGACCGGGATATATATTTTCCAGAGGATATGGGGTGGTCAATCCGTGGCCTGTTATTTTGTACAAACTGGGTGAATGATGAACGATTTAATCCGCGTATTTGCTGCCGGTAATATGAATTACTGGCAGAACTAACCTTATCTATCTCTAAGTTATTGATCTAACTAGACTTGTATATTATCCCAAGTTGCTCGACCGTTTCCAGTGTCATGTCGAGATTCAAGTTTATATTCTTTGTTGGCGCGTAATTGCCTGCCATTTTATTCAATTCTGCAATTGCTTTAATCGATACGTCTTTATCATCACATTCCGCATGTTCTTTTAGTCTATTTATTATCCAATCTACACTAACAACTGCTTTACTATTGACCTTCTCCCGCATTTTGGCTATTTCCGCTTGCACATGCGGATTTCGCATTAACTTTCCGCTCTGATTCTTCCAATGCGATTCTTTGTATTCAGCCTTGGCTAATGCCGTTCGAATATCGTTTGTCATACAATATGCCTGCACAAATAGCATTTGTTTCCGATTGAGATAACATCGCACCTTATTGATTTTATTCGTATTATTCATTGTTATTATTCTCATCTTGTTAATAAATGACCATTATTTAGTTATTGTACTCTATTAACAAAGCTAATTGATATTTCCCCTCTAATAACTTGTTATGTAACACATTATGTGTTAGTTTATCACTTGAAACTTAACAAATAAGGTATTTAAATATGATTTTAGTAGATAATTTATTCAATTCCCTTGATTCTTTATTCGATGATTATTGCGTCTCTCAATACGAAGCAGATCTTATTCCTTCCTCTTACCCAGACTGGCTTGAACGCGAATTAGAGCGTTTAGTTGAAGACAATGAACTAAATGAATTGGGAGAATAATCATGTTTAAAGATAAAACAGAAGCGGATTTAATCGGGCTTGTCTGGGATATGCAAAATGCCAGTAATATCTTTGCTTTAATTCATCATTTTCATAGCTTTATGTATAGATTGCGCGAATTAGTGGGCGATGATGAAGCGCGTAACCATATTGCTATTCAATGGTATTGCGACAAATTAGCAGACCTTGCTGGACGCGAATTAAAGCCACGGACGAATAGACAAAAAACTCTATTTGAGGAAGTTTGCTTTAATCAATCATCCAATTAATACAAGCGAGCGCTTTATTAATATAGAGCGTTCATTTGTACTAATAACAAACTTTAACAAATAAGGAAAATATCATGCTATTAAGAAAAACAGACGCGTTTCTTACCGAAGAACATTTACAACGCTACACACCCTCTGTATTCACCATGGAAAAATCCGCCTCAACCAGTGATAGATATCAACATATCTCAACAATAGACGTTATTCGCGGTCTAGCTTCTGAAGGTTTCAAACCCGTGAATGCCGTTGAATGTCGAGCGCGTAGTTATGAAAATAAACCCTTTACGAAACACATGTTGCGATTTCGTCATGTCGATACCAATAGCACTAATGACGGGCTGTTTCCCGAATTAGTTCTTATTAATTCTCATAATGGCTTATCCTCTTATAAACTCATAGCCGGTCTGTATCGTTTAATTTGCAGCAATGGTTTGGTCGCCGGTGAAACTTATAATCAAATTCGCGTCCGTCATCAAGGTGACATTATTGACCGCGTAATCGAGGGCACCTATGAAGTGATGAAGTCTGCACCTAAACTGCTTGAGCAAACTTCTGCTATGAAATCGATTATTTTGTCGCCACAAGAAAAACAGATATTCGCGGAAGCCGTCCACGATATTCGTTTCGCTAATGATAAAACGCTCGCCAAGGAAGCAATCAAACCAGAATATTTTTTGCGTCCCAAACGTTACGCGGAAGCGGATAAACATGATTTATTTACCACGTTCAACATAACCCAGGAAAATACAATCAAAGGTGGCTTACGTGGCTGGGCGCGAGATGACAAGGGATACGCTCATCGAACAACGACACGTGCGATTAAATCAATTGATCAAAGTACACACCTTAATCGTGCGCTCTGGTCATTAGCTGAGAAAATGTTGCAATTGAAATCTTAATCGAAACAAGCGAGCGCTCTATTCACTTGAGCGCTCATTTGTTTTTATTAACTTAACTAATAAGGGTATTTCTATGACACAACGCAAAAAAAATCGGTTACGTTTTCGCTATTATCAAGACCCAGGCCATGGCTGGGTGGCAATTAAAATAAAATTACTAAAAAAACTGGGTATTGCAGAACAAATTTCCTCTTTTTCGTATATGCGAAATGATAAAGCTTTCCTTGAAGAAGATTGCGACATGGCACGCCTAATAAATCGCCTAGATGAACTAGGTATTACTTATGAATTTATTGAATGTCATTCCTCTAAACAATCTAAAATTCGTAACTATCCTTGTTATAATTCAAAGGCATAATTCCATGAAAAATATCATTCAAGAAGCCATTCTTTTCATGGAAAATCAATACAAACTAGAGCCGGTTAAGTTTAACGGCTCTAATCCCTGTAAGGATTATTTGCGTTTACAACTAGCGGAAGAAAAAGAAGAAGTTTTCGCCGCGATGTTTCTAACAAACCAATTTCAATTATTAGGTTTTGAAAAACTTTTTCGTGGCTCAATTACCGAAGCATCTATTTATCCGCGACCCATCATACGCAAAATCTTTGAATATAATGCCGCGAAAATTGTTATTGCGCACAATCATCCCAGTGGAGAATGTAAACCCAGCAACAATGATAATTTGATTACAGAGCGTCTTTACAAGCTGTTTAAAGAAATCGATTGCACGCTCGTTGATCATATTATTGTTTCACCCGTAGAGACTTTTAGTTATGCGGAAAAGAATTTTTTTAATTTTTATATTGGAGTAAATCATCATGCCTAAATATGAAGTTAGCTTATATAGAGATTATACCATGCAAATTCGCGTGCAAATTGATGCACCCAGCGAAGAAGAAGCGGAAAATATCGCAGATGAAAAAAACGATAATGACGAATATGACGCTCTTTGGGATGAGGCGGAATCTGTTAATTGTGAACCCCATATTAGCGCGTATGTAAAATTAATTGAGGAATAATAAAAATGAAAACTGATTACATCAAAACATTAGCATCATTCGCCGCTGATTTATTTTATTTAGTCGAGGAAACTTACGGAAAACCGAATAAAGATTTTCTGGATGACTGGAATAAAATTGAATCACACTATATACCCAACTCAGAGGATTTTTAACCATGCGAAATTTTACACATTATGAATTATTTATTTTAATAAAAAATGAAGTGTCACTAATTAAAGACTGTATTTTATCGTCACATGCAGACCTGGGTTATTTTGAGGAGCGTTGCAAAGATATTTTAAATTATATCGCTGAATATAAAGCGTTACCTGCGGAGCCATTTTAATGATAAAACTCGATAACTTTCAGCACTACGTATTAGGACAAATATTTACTTGCTATCCCGATGATTTAACCTATCAGGAAATTTGTGATTTATGTATGGATGAAGAAGCGCTCGAAGCTTATAACGAGCGAATGGAAGCAGACGAAAAATACGGCGAATGTTTAGAATTGTGTGAAGCCTATGAATATCATTTGTCTAGCCACATTCCAGACATAATGAATGATATGATTCGCTCATTAAAATGTTACTTTGATGAGAAAAAGGAAATATAATAATAAAATGCCGGTTTAGCATAAATGGAAATGCAGCTTCCCTGTAAGTAGCAGACTGAGAGTTCGAATCCCTCAACCGGCATTTATAATTGATAACTTGGAGAATAAATTTCATGGAAATAAAAACAATAATCGAATATCTGGAAGGATTATTAAAAACCAAAATGGAGCAACAAGAATTTAATCATGATTATATGAAAAGAATGGAAGCAGAGATTTTAACCATAAAAGAATCTATTGCAGCATTGAAATCTAGTGCAGCATTGAAATCTTTTACCGTTCTCAAGGATGAGAATAACTATGCGAATATTCCAGTGTGCCTATTGTAAATCGCTATGGCCGGAAGATGACGCGGCATTCAAAAGCCATCTAGCGGATTGCTGGAAATCACAATTGCCAGTCAAGGACAAAGAACTAAGGCCGGATAGGTGTAATAACATAAATTGCAATATTCATTGCCTGGAATGCAATTATTATTATCAATTGTTCGGCGCTTTTTAAAAATGAATATAGCTATCTTGCGGTCGATGAGTTTGCTTATTTTTTACTTTTTTTTTCGGTTTATCCGGTAAAACATTATCAAGCTCTTTTGCCTCTACCTGAGAAACTTCATTATTTTTTTCAGAATATAAATAACCTGTACCACTACACACGTGACATTCTTTGAGAATACAACCACCGGTCATGATCTGTTTGCTGCCCTGGCACGCCCAGCAACGTTTTGTTTCTGTCATAAAAATTCTCTTTTAAAAACGTCTACCAAAAAATGAGGCGGGTGGTTAGGCCGCCTCGGGAGTAAATAATCTACGAAGTCTTTAACACATGCGTCAAGCAAGCATAACATAAGCAAGAAGGAGGATATCATATTCAAATTCATACTAGTTGAGAATCTCGGCAAATTCAATCTCAATAAAACCCTCAGCTAAAGAATTATCAGGCGGCATAATCACAACTTCAATGTGTTTGATCTGATTATCATCAGTAAATAAGTTTCCGTCTTGAAAAGAATCAAGAACGATTTTAAGGTACCCATCAGCGTCCCTACGCGATTCTGTCCCATTGGAGGGGTGAGCTACCAGTCGCATCGAGATCTTCGCGCTATCGTCAAATTTGGGCGGTTTAATGCGCTTTAATTCGGCACTTACCATCCATTTATACCGCCGCGCTTCTGTGACCATGTAGAGCTTGCCTTTGTAGAATCGATACAGGCTATTCAAAGGGGGCGGCATTGGTAATTCGAATTTACGCGGCAAACCAAACTGTAGTTGAGCATCCATGCCCGGGTTTCCTTATTGTCTTTCTAAAAGATAAAATTTTATAGAATTAAACATGGTATTAAGAGTTTTTTCTAAATCTATTTGGCTTCCTGTTTGCTTATTCACTACATCCCATAAGGTAGCCATAAAACTACTGGTAATTGAAATTGAATAATCTATGTAATCCGTTTTGGACATATCTTTAGGAAAGTTTTCTTTACCTAATTCGCCATACTTTATTATTAATTCTCCGATTATTTTTTCTACTATCTTTTTATCAATCATTTTTTTCTCCAATTAAATTCAAAAATGCTCGCGCAACTGAGCAACCTAGTAATGCAACTGCGCAACTCAAAATGGCTTATGCCCGCAACTAATGCAACTATATTCTATAAGTATATAATAAATAATATATTTTATATTTATTTATACGCAACTATCGCGCAACATCACGCAACCATACGCAACTAATATGATCATCTTTTTTTCACGATGGCACCAAAATGAACAACGCGCAACCGTAACGCAACCGTAACGCAACCGTTTTGCAACTCCAATAAATATAATAAATTCATTAAGTTACATTAGATTTCGTCTGAAAAGTTGCGCGAATACGTTTGCATGACCCTATTTTTTGTTTATAAAAAGATCATTTTGGCGGTAATAAACCCAATTCGATTGCTTTTTTTACAGCTCGGCATACATTTGATTTATTTATACCCAATTCAATAGCGATTTCAACCTGGGTCATACCGCCTAATTTTACAAGCTCAACGACTTTCTCTAATGTTGATAAATTGGTATCTTTTGTCATCCAAGAGCCATCTTTTAACATGTACGCGTCAAACGCCAAACTGTCTGCGCCAAAAAAATGACGTGATTTTTGAAAGCTAATTTTGAGATTTACGGGAAAAACTTCTGAAATTGATAAACTTTTTTGCAAGAGAATTGCGGTATCTAAGATATCTATTCTTTTTTGTGTGCCGCGTTGGACTAATTCATTTTTGCCTGTATGATGCACCCAAAGCATTCCACAGCCGGATGAGCGTATTCTTATCATCCAATCTTGAATAGCGCCCCATTCATGACTATAGTTTTCATTATTATTTGTGAGCGTGGAAATATTATCTGCGATAATTAAATCAATACCATATTCTTGAACGATATTATCAATCCAGGCTTGTCCATGTGGCGAACAAAGCTTCGGAATAGTAAAATTAGGCATTTCATCGGGAGTAATAATCAATAAATTATTTTCATCAAAAGTTGGATATTGTTTTGTAATTAATTTTAATCTTTCTTGCAAATAAACCGCTTTCATTTCTCCATCAATATAAAGTACTTTACGTTTTTTTGGCGCTTTAAAAGTAATAAATTGATCCCCGGACGCAATAGCCACTGCGCAATTTAAGCAAAAATAAGTTTTTCCGACACCAGAGGCTGCCGTTACAAGAGCTAGTCCCGCTACCGGTAACCAGGGTGCCAATAATAATTGCGGTACTTCATATTCTTTGGCCGCAAATTCTTTAAAAATTAGTGGTTTAATATTAATTGCTAATTGCGATTGAATATTTGTAATTTTTTCATTTGAAAATGTTTTATCCTCAATACGTTTCATAAAAGTTCCTTTTTATAAACAGTTAAATATCCATCGAAAGAAATGTAGCGAACGATTTGCGCGTCATAGGCAAACAAGGTCGCGGCTATTTCTTCAACATAAATTTGGTGGGGAAATTTGTTTGTATCTATTAAGAGAATATCACGACCTTTAACCGGCCAACTGTAAGCTAATGGCGATTGATTTCTCGGTAAATAAAGCGTATCGGGCCGTTGATATTGAAAGCGTTTGCCGCGTATTTCAGCATCGCGGCCAATAAAAATATAAAGATCATTTTGATAGACAATTTCTTTTTTACTTTCTGAGTCGACTTGAATGTTTTTAGCGGTATTCATGCTGCTATTGATCTCTACGGTTGATTTTTCCTTTCAACCATTTACAATAGCAATGACTTAGGGTTGTTGTTGTAAATGGAATTAAATTGGATCAGGGGAAGCGTCAACTTCCTCTGATTTGAAATCCGATCTTAACTTGCGCAGCGTATAATTTCTACTGCTAATTTATCGCGTTTATTCTTCCACGTAATTTTATTTTTCCCGCGTATTTTTAATGTTCTAATTGATCCGTAACGGCGTAATTGTTGGTAATGTGCGCCACATAAATTTTGAGATAGGTGTAGTCTGCCGCAGCCGCGTACTTTACATAATTTAGCTTTTTTCATAATTTGCCTCGTTTATTTTCATATTTCTATTTGACAAATTATTATAACCCATCTATTCTGCATACCGAAAGTCTTTGAATGATTTTGCTTATTTTAGCTTGGCGTAGAAATAAATTACATCATCTGACTTTACATCAGACACTGATATATACTATTTATTTCGACTGTTCCGGCACTTGAGTTGTTAAAAGTTGTTAGTTTTTTTTTAGAAAATGATGAATTTTAGCGTGGCATAGCGAATAGTTCCTTCATTATTGGAATGATACAGACACTATTTGCGCTTATTCCCGCATTTTTACAAAGAATTTAATGAATTTTAGTTTTCGTATTTTAGAGTGGCATAGTAAAGTGATACTTCGCCTATTAAGCGGGTGGTCGATGGTTCGAATCCATCTAGCTGGATGTTTCGGCTATAGCTCAGCGGTAGAGCACCAAAATTTCACTTTACGCTCGTTCCCTCAATTGAATTTTAGATTTTATATTTTAGTGTAGTGTAGAAAATAGCTTCATCTGGCATCGGTTCAAATCCGATCTTATAAATGAGTTTTAACTTCCTCTCGTTTATTAGTAGCTCAGTCTGGTAGAGCAGTGACGCGAAAGCGTGTGCTATTTTCGAATGTACTCACATTTAACTAATAAGGAGCGTTATTCTATGCAGAAAGCAGATCTTCCCTTTGATGATAATCTTGAAAATCCCACAGAATCGACTGATAAAGAATTAATAGATGCGTATTTAATACTTCGAAAAAAATATCAAGATTTATTAGAAAAATCAGCTAAAGATGAACAAAAAGTTCATTTGGTTTCATATATATTAGCAAGCGTGGCTGATAAAAACCCGGATAAAAAGTTCATTGTTGAAACCGATATGGGGGAAAACTATCCTGACGGACATTTCATTGTTAAATATCAAAAAGAAACGAATAAAGGCACATTAATAGTCGACCTGAATCCAAGCCAGAAAGATTGCGAAAATCTAGGTTGCAAAAAATAATAATTCATTTTTTTAATCATTTAATAAATCTTTTAAAGGAAATATCATGGCCAGCCTGAATGTTAAAACGCCATTAATTCATACTCATGAAGGGGGCGTTGCTAAACAAATTTCACCGGAATTGCAATTAAGACGAAGCGTATTAAGTTGTATGCTTTTCGAGGGTACTTTCTACGAATCAGGTCAAGAAATCGCCCAACGAATCAGCTCCTTGGTTCCTTTAGTAGATCCTTTAAAAGTTTCAAAATTAGCTGTAGAAGCACGCGAGCGCATGGGTTTGCGCCATGTGCCGCTGCTTTTATTGCGTGAAATGGCACGATTATCGCCCTATAAACGATATGTCTCTCGTACCTTGAGCCGCGTCATCAGCCGCCCCGACATGATGACCGACTTTCTGGCTCTTTACTGGGAGGATAATAATAACAAAAAGACATTATCGGCCAAAGTTAAAACAGGTCTGGCATTCGCTTTCCAAAAATTTAGTGAATATGATTTACGCAAATACAATCGACTGGATAAAAAGGTAAAATTAAGAGATGTGTTATTTTTGTGTCACGCCAAACCAAGAGATGATGAACAAGCCCAGGTCTGGAAACGTCTTATTGCCAATGATTTACAGGCCATCGAAACCTGGGAAGTGTTATCTGCAGCCGGAGGCGGAGAAGACAAAAAAGCTACCTGGGAGAAGATTATTGAAACATGGGTCACACCTGATAAGGTTAATAATCAATTGGCTCTTTTGCGCAATTTGCGCAATTGCATCACTAATGGCATTTCTGATCATCATCTTAATCTTTTACGTAGCGCTTTTAACCATCCAACCTGGGATAAAAAGCGTCAAATCTTCCCTTATCAATACATTAGCGCCGCTCGTTACGCACCCAGTTTCGAGCCAGAACTAGAAATGGGACTATTTAAATCCTTAGTGAATAAACCAAAGTTAACCAAAAAAACTGTCCTTTTGATTGACGTTTCTGGTTCCATGGAGGGCAGAATGAGCCAGAAGTCAGAAATGACTTATCTTGATGCAGCCTGTGGATTGGCCATGATGTTGCGCGAAACCGGGGAACAAGTTGATATTTGGACATTTTCTAATCAATGCGTTCAAGTGCCACCTCGCCGTGGCTTTGCGCTACGTGATGCCATCGTGCAATCCCAAGATCATGGGGGAACTGATATGCGCCGCGCTCTCCAAGCTTTAAATGGGTATTACCATTCGCCATATCAAAAAGCCTCGCCGTTTGATCGGCTCATTGTGATTACCGATGAACAAACCAGTACAAATATGCTACCCATTCCGGGTCGCAATTATTTGATCAATGTGGCTTCGAATCAAAATGGCGTTGGTTATTATGATTGGATTCATTTAGATGGCTTTTCCGCAGCTACTTTGGATTTCATTTATCAATATGAGCAGTTAATCGCACTTAATAAAGAGTTAGATACGGTAAGATGTTAATAATATGTTCTATGTAGAACATTATTTAAAAGAACATAATATTATTCCAAGAAGGGTAATAATATTATTAATGCCTAGGTTATCCTTAACCTGTTAAGCGGTCGCTAGTACTGCGGCATGAATCTAGCCATGGGGTGATATCGTCCTTGACGCGATAGGAAGCACATTAAATGACTTTCCTTGTCTGCATAATGGCTCAAGCCGCCCGGTTAGGTCTAATCCGGGATATCACACCTAATAATTCAGGGATGCTTGGCTGAGTGGTTGAAAGCGCCGGGCTGTAGCCCCGGATTGCATTGCAACGCGGTGGTTCGAATCCATCAGCATCCATTCTAAGGAGAGATTATGTCTACCCAGGAAGATATTTCAGAGTCAGCAACGGAATTAAAAGCATTAATGGCGGATGCTTATAAAGCATTAAAAGGTATTCAGGATGAAGGAATGGATAAAATGTATACCTGGTTTGAGATTGCGATGTTTGAAGTGGAACTTGATTCAGTTATTCGGTCAAAAATATTGGATAGAATTGAAAAATTACGGAATGAAAAATGAGCGAAGAAAGCGAAATTGAATTGATGATTAAAGATTGTTTAAAGCGCACTAACAAAATGAATCCATGGGAAACCACATTTATTCATAGACTTCATGATCTCTTTGGTAGTCCGGTCACCTTAACTGATAAACAACTCGAAAAATTAGAATCAATCTGGGAAAAGGTAACTTCTTAATGGAATTTAAATCATTTGATAAGGTAGAACAAATTGGCAAGCTATATATGTCAATTACGCAGAAATTGCATGGTACTAACGCGCAAATATTAATTGTAAATGATTCAATTATTGCAGGATCTAGGACACGCTGGTTAACACCGGAAGATGATAATTATGGCTTTGCTAAATTTGTATATGACAATCGGGATGAACTCATTACAAAGCTCGGTCCTGGCCGCCATTACGGTGAATGGTGTGGGCCTGGTATCAATGCCGGTGAAGGTTTGGATTCCAAACAACTTTTCTTATTCGACTGGTATCATTCTAAAAACAAAGAACTTCCCGCAAATATCGGGCTCGTCCCAGTATTATATTCAGGTAAATTTTCATTAGAAAAAATAAAAGAAGTCATGGACGAGCTGAAAGCAAATGGTAGTCGAATCGTTCCGGGCTATATGAAGCCGGAAGGTATCGTGATCTGGATTAATGGCCAACTTTATAAGAAAGTTTTTGAACTGGAAGATGTTAAATGGACAGGTGAAAAAAAGATTCGCGTTCCAAAAGAATACCCGGATGTAAGCCATTTATTACAACCGCTGCGCCTGGAAAAACTGCTATCCAAAGATGAATGTTTAACGCGTAATTACCCAGAGTCATTGCCTACTATATTCAAAATGTATTATCAAGATCTGGTCGATGAAGGCCAGATCACAGGATCAGAAGTAGAAATCAAACCAATAAAAAAAGCATTAGGTGCGCATCTTTATCCGTTTATTAAGGAGTTTATTGCTAATTATGCCTAAACGATTAAGACTAACAATAAAATATGGCGAATCGCCGCATCTTAAAATCACGAAATATCCAGATGGCCAGCAGAATGTCACGCTTGATTTAGAATATTTTAATAATCCACGAATAAAGGTTGATATCTACTGCACCATAAGGAATTGGCATGAAATGGAATTATTATTGGCAGCACTTTCTGCACTTCGCCAAGCTGATTATATCGTACATGATATCAATATTGCTTATCTGTTCGGTATGCGTTCAGATCGCATATTTGAACTTGGGATGGGTCATTATTGGCGTGATGTGGTTGTACCTATTTTACAATTTATATGCGTAACTTATAAAGTTACTTTACGATTTTTGCAATTACATGGCCGCTGCGAAAACTATTTGAATGATCCACATATTTATTATCATTCTTTAAATTTTAATATAGCAACCAAATTACCGATTGCCGGGGATAAAAGCGCAATTTCCATTATTGAAGGTTACGAACATTTTTGGGGTAGAGAAGATAAAGTCATTCATTTTACTAAAAAGCGACAATCCACCGGTGAAATAGAAATTCATTTGCCAGAACGTTTTGTAGAAAAAATTGAACAATCTGAATTGCCGCTTATCATTATGGATGATCTTTGTGATGGTGGCGCTACCTTTATCGCGGAGGCGGATATCCTTCGGGATCTTTTTCCAGATAAGAAAATAGAATTGTTTATTTATCATGGCTTATTCACCAAAGGAATAGAACATGTTGCGCGGCATTTTGATCGAATCTATATGACTAATTCCTATCAGGAAATCGTTCATCCAAAAGTAAAATTATTAAAAGTGATCTAAAATCATGAATCCATTGTTTTTAAAAGATTATTATAAAGCTTCGCATTACGAACAATATCCGCCGGGAACTAATCTGATTTTCAGTAATTTCACGCCGCGTAAATCGCGTATTCCAGGAATTAATCATTCTGTTTTTTTTGGATTAAAACGTTTTCTTAAATGTTATTTGGATGAAGCATTCAATGACTTATTTGATGATGTTCAGCCAGATAATTTTATTATTGAATATCGCTATCTCATGGAAAAAACGCTTGGCAAGTATAAGAGATATGAACATCTTTGCAAATTATTAGATTTAGAATATTTACCGATAGCGATTTACGCATTACCAGAATTAACAGTCGTTCCTTGTGGTGTACCGGCATTGGTTATGTTTAATACGGAACCTGAATTTTTCTGGCTACCCAACATGTTAGAAACTATCTTGAGCTGCGCCCTTTGGGGAACATCAACCAGTGCTACGATTGCTAGACAATATAGATTATTATTGGATGAATATGCCAGCAAGACATCGGATATTCCAGAGTTTGTAGATTACCAGGCGCACGATTTTAGTTTCCGGGGAATGTATGGCTTGGAAGCGGCTTATACTTCTGGGATGGCGCATTTACAATATTTTAAAGGTACCGATACAATACCGTCAATATTAGCGAATGCTCAGTTTTATGATAAGGCATTTCATTTAGCTTCAATCCCTGCAACCGAACATTCTGTTATGTCATCCTATGGAAAAGATCATGAATTTGAGACGTATAAAAGATTGCTTACCGAAGTATACCCCAGCGGAATGGTATCGATTGTTTCTGACACTTGGGATTTGTGGAACGTTATTACTAATTATCTTCCCAAGCTCAAGGATATTATATTGTCTCGCAATGGGAAACTTGTTATTCGCCCTGATTCTGGCGATCCAGGGAATATAATTTGTGGTTCAGCATTTGCAAAACGTTCTTTGGAAACACCGCACCTCATGGGTGTCGTAGAATGTCTCTGGGAAATCTTCGGTGGTACGGTAAATTCAAAAGGATATAAGCAATTAGATCCACACATAGGAGTTATTTATGGCGACAGTATTACCTACGAAAGATGCAAAGATATCTGTGAACGATTGGAACGAAAAGGGTTTGCTTCAACCAACGTGGTTTTCGGAATTGGTAGCTTTACTTACCAATATAATACTAGAGACACCTTCGGATGGGCATTCAAATCGACCTATTGCGAAATCAATAAATTAGGTAGAAATATAACAAAAGATCCAAAAACTGATGATGGCACAAAGAAATCACATTCCGGGATTTTAAAAGTAGTGAGAGTTAATGGTGCGCATGGCTCAACCTATCAATGCTTACAGAATCAAACCTGGGACCAGTTTTACGCGGATGATAATGAATTAAAACTTGCTTATAAAAATGGCAAGATTTTAATATGAAAAAGAAAATTACAATAAAAAGAGATGAAGTATTAACGGTAAGAAGAAAAGAAAAGCCAGAATCTGATATAACTATTTTAGATGATATCGGTATTCAATTGGATAAATTGGTATCCATGGATGTTTTTGTTGCGCAGGATGAAAATTCGCCAAATACTTATGGTGATTGGGTGATTTGCTTGGTAGGTGATGAAAATGAAACATTCCAAATGATTTTACCTTTGGAAATGAAAAATGAAGAAGTTTTAAACTATATTAAACCTATAACTGCTTTTTTCCAAAAGGGGATGAATTAATATGATAGTTGCCGCTATTATTGTTCAGTGTATCTGCTGCTGGATTATCTGGAATATGTATAAATAGATAATATATGTTGAGGGTAGCATAACTGGTTAATGTCCCGGTTTGTGACACCGGAGGATTGGGTTCGAATCCCACCCTCACCCTTAAAAGAATTCCAAGGTTAAATTCCTTTTCCTTGACCTCGAAACATCGCGGCGGCAACGATGGGAATAATCCGCCAAGAATTATGGCGTATCAAAAGGAAAATTAGCCTGTTAAATACAGGGATGCGCTACCAAATTATGGCAATCGCGGCGTGGATAGAAAATGATTAAATTTAATGCTACTGACAAATGGTATAAAGAAGCCGCTGAAAGTGAATCTGGTATTTCAGCAATAAGCGCTGGTATTCCTGAGGGTTGCGCTCAGTGCGGGGGTAGTGGCGAAATGCGCGTGCCAAAAACCTATATGACTTGTCCTTGCTGTTGGGATCGAGAAAAATTTAGACATTGCAAGAAATGTAATGGCACTGGAATTGTTAATGATTAAATTAGTCTGTCTTTCAGATACGCATAGCAAACATAAACAGGTTATTGTTCCCGATGGCGATATTCTAATCCATGCCGGTGACCTGACACCACGCGGTAATTATTATGAATTTATTAGCGTAGCTAACTGGTTTCGAGAATTAAAAAATCGTTTTCAACATCGCATTATGATTGCGGGTAATCATGACTGGGGATTACAGATTAATCGCAATTCAGTAATTAAAACCCTGTTTGATGAAGATTTAATTTATTTACAAGATGAAAGTATCGAATTATGTGGCATTAAATTTCATGGCTCACCTTGGACACCACAATTCTATAACTGGGCATTCATGGATCATGATGAAGAACTCGCTCAATACTGGGCTAAGATTCCAGGTGATACCCAGGTGCTTATTACCCATGGACCACCTTTTGGAATACTTGATCAAGAATCAGATAATGCACGTTGCGGCAGCAAAAGTTTATTGTCCCGAATTGCGAGTCTACAACATTTAACTCAACATATCTTCGGACATATTCATGAAGGGTACGGTTCTATCAAGATCCAAGATGTCAGTTTCCATAATGTTGCTAGTCTTAACGGCGCATATAAATATCAAAATCCGCCACAAATAATAGAGATAGAATAATGCGTAATGACTATACAATGAATTTGTCGATAAGACAGCTTAAAAAAGCTAGAAAATGGCAGCGCAAGCATCGCCATATTGAAGTTTGCAGAAATGCCTTAAGATCACTTGACGAAGTAATTAAATATAAACAAAAATTATTAGAGAAAAAATCGTCATGAAAGTCGCTATAAAAGTCGCTATAAAAGTCGCTATAGTTTAAAGGTTAGAACATTGGCCCTTCAAGCCGAGAGTCCGAGTTCAAGTCTCGGTAGCGACAAAATTAAACAAAGAGATCCGGTCTAAACCAGGAAACATCTATATTGAATTTTGCTTCTTTGGCTAACTTCACTAACTGGCGACAAAGTTTAACAGATGGTTTTAATTTGCCGATTTCATATTTACTGATAGTTTGCGCGTGTTTTTTGTTAAGCGCATCCGCTAATTGTTGTTGCGTCATTTTCAAAATAGCAACACGAAACCAAATGAAACGCTCTGCAATCATCACTTCCGCAGCAATAAGTTGCGGATTAAAATGCGTTGCATTTTTTATTTCTTTTAATAAACTTTCTAAACTTTCCATAGTCATATAACACCTCATGTGTTAGTATATCACTTCTGATGCAAGAATATATTAAAACTTAAAGGATTTAAGTATGAACGCGGCATTACCACAAATTGATGGGACACAAAATTCAATTGCTCCCGTTTGGGATACAGCTTATGAAATTTTAGAAAAAGTTATCGCCGTAGGGGATCTTTCCAGATTGTCATCCAAAGAACGGGTCGAATATTATAGCAATATATGTAAATCATTGGATTTGAATCCATTAACTAGACCATTTGAGTTTATCAAGTTTGACGGAAAGTTAACATTATATGCGCGTAAAGATTGTACCGAACAATTGCGATCAAAATGGAAAATTTCAATTGTGAAAATTGATACAAAAGTTATTCAGGATGTTTTTATTTATACCTGCTATGGTCGTACTCCTTGTGGACGTGAGGATGTTGGCACAGGCGCAGTTGCGATCAAAGGTCTAATTGGCAAACAATTGGCTAATGCTTATAAAATAGCGGAAACTCAAGCTAAACGCCGCATGACCTTGTCGATTTGTGGATTAAGTTTTTGTGACGAATCTGAATTGCCCGATGTGCCCAACGTTCAGCCAATCAAAATGGATTATCAAACTGGCGAAATCCAAGAAGAAAAAGTTATTAAAAATCCCACTACGTTGAACACGCCTCGACAAGATCTCATTCAAGCTGTTTTAGATGCGAAAAATTTGAATGATTTAAAAATCGCTTATTCCAATGCTTATCTCGCTCATCTGGGTGATATGCAACTTTTAAATGATTTAGGTGATTTAAAAGATAAGCGCAAAATGGAATTATGTGAATCTACAATAGATAAGTTAAAAAAAGAAGCAGAAATAAAATTAGAAGAAAAATTAAATGATAATACTAATGGAGTAATAATTAATGATAATAGCTGACGAACGAGATTTTGTAAGATTATGTGAAAAATGTTACGAGAAGGCAGGCGAAGTAAATCAGAATGTTTTGATTACAGCTCCTACTCGCTGTGAGATTTGTTTTAGAAATTATAAACGAAAATATGCAGACAAAAAAAAGGGGGAATATACTTATGAAGAAAAGCAATTAGATGATTTAGCTGAACTAGCAAAAAATGCGAAGAAATCAGTCAAGGAATTAACTAATATTTAAAGGATTTTTGTATGGCATATGGCTCATTGAATAAAGTCATTCTAATCGGAAACGTAGGCACAGATGTAAAAATAAAGGACATTAATGGATTGTCAATTGCCAAAGTGACTTTGGCAACGACTGAACTAGGAAGCAATGGAGGCGCTCGTCACGTTGATTGGCATGTTCTTACTTTCTATGGAAAGCGAGCCGAAAATGCCGCGCAGTATCTTACAAAGGGATCGAAGATCGCTGTTGAAGGTAAAATCCGACAAAATAAATGGAAGAACAAAGAAAACAAAATGGTTTATGAGACATCTATTATAGCGGAGAAGTTTGAAATGTTAGGGAAAAAATTCAGTGATCCAGACATGCCAGATGTACCGAATGAAATAGAATCTCAGCATGAAGCGGAGATAACACCCTTGAACGATCTTGATATTCCTTTTTAATTCAATTTAGTTTAGGAATTTAATTTAGGAATTTTTCTATGAAAAAACGATGTAAACATCATGGTCAGTTAGCGCCAAACCATATTAGGCAATATACAAGACGGCCTAAAAATCAACCAGCCAGGATTGAGTTACGTTGTATACTTTGCGAGCGCGATTACGAAAATAACTTTCGAAAACCTTTACGTAGAGCGCTCAAAGAGGAAAGGGCAAAAAATGCTAATACGCTTGGTTTGCCTGATATTCCACAAGGATTGATCGAAGCAAGGATTGCACAAATTAAAATAACATCTTTATTAATCAATAATGAGAAGGATTTACCCATATGTCAAAATTCCAAATAAGCGACTTGCAAGAAATGCTGGTTGAGACTTTGAATAAAGTTTCAAAGGGCACACTAACGCCTGCTGCTGCCAATGCTGCTGCTAATCTAGTCGGTAAATATGTCAGTCTGGTGAAAACAGAGATTGATTATAATAAACTTCAAGGTGTATCACCTAATTTAGACTTTTTCCCTTCTAAGCGGAGTAAGGCTAATTTAATTTCGCAGGTAACTGGAAAAACTAAACAGATAGACCATGACAGTTCTACTGGCGAACTTTTGAACTCTTAAGTAAAATTAAAATGGCTGACGATACTTATCTGGGTAGTACTTTAGATGACTACAAACTGACTTGCCAACAAGCGGTGTCTATCGAGCCATATAAGGGTAGGGAAAATAGGCCATTAAATATGTCATGGAGGACATGAAATGAAAGTGCAAAAACCCGCAGTAGATAATGCAATGAAAGCAAAGGCAAAAAAGTATGGCTATCATAAAAAGTACGCGGAATTAATCGGTGAAGTCCAGGAAAAGAATAAAAAAGGTCGCGCGCCAGTTGCCAAAGATACAAATAAGACTAGGCGTAAAATGGTAAGACCGACCAAAGGAAAAGGATCATATTAAGGAGCATCAACATGCCATTACTTAAAGGAAAAGCTGCTAAGTCAAAAAAAGGAATTGGTGAAAATATACGCAGGGAACGGGAAGCGGGTCGCCCAGAAAAACAGGCGATTGCTATCGCATTCAGTGAAGCAGGCAAATCCAGAAAAAAGAAAAAGAAATAATTATCGCGGGATAGTGAATAGGTTTCACGCAGCGCTCATAATGCTGAAAGGCCGGTTCAATTCCGGCTCCCGCACCCAAATTTGAGAATGCAAAATGTCATGGGTTAAATGGATCAGAACTTCTCATCGATCACCTGATACGGAAAGACAGGTACTTCTTTATGATGCAAACAGTCGCCATATGGCTATCGGAACATATCATATTGCCAATCGTACTTATCATGTTGTCGATCAGGAATTTAAACCTACACATTGGGCCGAACGTCCGTGGGAACCTTAATAAAGTAGAAAATCTTAAGGAGATTGAAATGATTAAAGATTTAGAATTGGTTGTGTCTGCATTACAAGGTATTGTGACTTTTATTGAGAAAGTTGATCCAAATGCTGCAAATAATCAGGTTATTAAAGATATTCAGAGAGTTTTGGATTTCTTGAAAACATTATAAAGCAGTGACGAATTTATTATAATTTGTAATAAACTCTTTTTCAGTGCCTTTTCCCTTGCTGGTATTCCAATACATTTTCCAATATTTAGCCATGCCGGGTAAATCATAAATACCCGGCAATTTTTCTGGAACAGTCGCGTAATAAAGACGTGCCATAATGGTTGCTAGAGCGAGATCGGAAACCAGGCGCTGGACCGCTGGCCGACCATCATAACCTAGATAAAGACGAATAATATCTTTCATCTTTAAATAAGGTTTCACTTTATTATCCCAGACGGAATAATAAGTTTGTGATTGCATTTGATAAATGCCAAGACCACCTTCGTAATCCATCTGCTTTTGCGTGATGTAAGTGCCAAAACCAGATTCTTGGGCAGCCGTACCAAGTAATAATAAAACCGCATTTTCTGAATAAAGATCGATAGCGCATAATGCAGGTTTGATAATATATTCTCGGAATTGGTAATAATTAAATGACATTACAACTTGCTACCTTTTTTCATGCGCACCTTGGGTTCGCCTTTATGCATGGCAGCCATTGCTTTACTGGCATGTTCTGCGTGCATCTTAGCCTTTTCGGAATGATGCTTGGAACGTTCAATATGGTGTTTAACTTTCGAGTGACTTTTATGCTTCATTCTCTTTTCCCTCTTGGTGTTAATAAAAATAACAGTATATTTCATTTTAGAAATAACTTATATGGTAGTATCATGGTGCGCTAGCGAACACGTCTAGCAAAAATAGCGCCAGATTGTTTGCATGTACCCGAGGCAATAACAACAAAACCAGAAACATATACAGTTGTGGAAGTTGACACATTTACCCGCAAAACGGGAACTGTTAATCCTGCACTAGCAATACCTGCTACTTGCATTTGTGCTCTCAAAGAAACGTCTGGTGTAGTAGCACTTGTTGTGCTTACCCATGCTGCAACAAAAGTTAAAGTAGCTGTTGGAGTAAAAAATACATTTCCATAAACATCCCAATCACCTGCTGTAAGTGTGATACTTGTTAAATCTGTTGCTGTACTTGTTGCTATATTAGTCCCCGATGCGCCTGCCACACTTGACGTAAATACTTCACCTACATATCCAGCGGCTGCTGCACTTGCATCGGAAAAGCCTTTTACTTTGACGCCGCCTGTTCCTTTGGAATCAAGTGAAATAGTAATATTAGAATCTGTTCCAGTTGCAGTAAAAGGAATTGCAACCCCAGTATTTGATGATCCTGTGGTTATATAATTAACAGGTGTAGATGACGGAGTAATCGTAAAAGCATTAAGAGGAGTAACCGCATTATTAGATAAAAATGTAAAACTACCTGTTCCTTTGCTTGATATTGTCCAGCCCACATTAGAATCGGTACCTGCGGATTGAAATGTGGGTGCATTACCTGTGGTAGCCGCTGTCATTGCAAAATAATTAACGCCAGATGCAATCGGCGTTAAAGTAAGCATATTTATGGCTGAATCATTAGTAAATGTAAAATTACCCACACCCTTTGTTTGAAAATGAATTCCGACATCTGTATCAGATCCTGTTCCACTTATTTGAGGATAATGGGTAGTAGAATTATTTGTAAAATTAATATAATTTACTGCGCTAGCTGTTGTAGTGAAGGTAAATTGATTATTTCCATTATTATCTAATACTGCAAATCCACTAGCTGCATATTTCCAAGAAGTAGTAAAAGTTGGCGCTGTTGATCCGACAAAATTAGCCGTACCAGTTTGGCCTGATAAGTTCACATTGACTGGATTATTGGTGGTCATTTGAACAATTCCTTATGTTCAGTTTAAATATTAATCAATCCATTGGCGTTTGCCAGTATCAGGATTAATTATCCATGTTTTACCTTTGTGTGGCATTGCCTTGCCATACATATGACTATTTTTACCAGTCAATCCTTTATTCCAGGTTATCTTTCCTATTTTAGCTCTACTCAATTTAGCCTTGTGTTCTTTGCTAAATTTCTTTCCTTTCCACGGAGCGATTCCTGTTTTCAATCCTTTAAACAAAAGTAATATTTCCCCAACCAGAAACAACGCGCCATGTTGTATTTGCAGTAGTACAAACCATTCGAATACAGTCACCGGCATTTGAAGATGCTAAGGAACCACTAACGCCAGTCGTGGTGACCTGACTTCCTATACCTATTGACTGGCCAGCCGTTTGTGCAACCGTCCAACCACCCGAACTTTTACCTACAATCTCAATGACTGATCCTAATGCCGCTGTCGCAGGCAATGTATAGGTCACAAGAGAAGCACCATTATCGGTGACGTAGCCTGTATTAATGGCCATCGTCACGGATGAACTCGTTTGATCAACCCACGTACTCACATTTGCTAAGGTCTGTGCAACAGGATCTGAGCCTGTTACGCCAACAGCAACTTGGCCAGTAGCTAATAATAAGCCCACTTGAGGATTTGCTGCTTCGCTTATAACAAGACTATGAGCTGCTATATTGGGGGAAGCATTGTTATTTGCATTGTTCGTTGTCATAAATCAAATTCCTTTTGATTATGTAAAGCTTAAATTTCCCTGGGATGATTCGACTACCCATTCGCTATCAGGGACAACGCAACGTAATGTTACGCAATCATGGCGATTGGTTGAAAATAAAGTGCCAGTACTAATAGTTATTTCGTCATTACCAAAATGGATTCGTTGGCCAACATTGAGCTGAATAAGCCATCCAGGAGTGCTTAATCCTGTGATCTGATTCACTGTGCCGAATGCAGCGGTCGCGGGCATCGTAAATGTGATTAGACCGGCAAAGTCTGTCACATAGCCAGTATTTGCAACCATGGTTTGTGTCGCGGTAACGACATCTACCCAGGGAACACCACCTGGTAAGGCTGCCACAATACTCGCAAGAAAATTCTGCCAATTAATAACAAAATCATCGCTGCCATCCAAGGCATAAGGCGAGCGTGGAAAATAGAATAAATCATCATTTTGCAAGAACGTTGCAGGATTAAGTATAAACTGTTGATGCCAATTTCGATCTGCCATGATCTACTCTCCTAAATATTCCATTCTGCCGCCATCTAAAAAGAGCTGCGTCCCACCATCCAGGAAAAGCATTCTCGCAGGAACTACGGGAAATGGTGTTCCCATTTCTTCATGATAATTTAGAAAAGTACTATCTTTAACAGTCAGGCTAAAGTTAGCATCAAACGGAAATTTGCCACCCGGTCTATTATTCATGGCTCATCCTTATGGATATGAAACTGCATAAAGCGCGACACTGACTTCGGCTGATGTATTATCCGTAATCATGCTAACTAAATCCCCGGCATAAACAGTACGGGAACCAGGATTTAATTCTGCGGTGGTCGAAGTTAGTGTTCCAGTCGCCGGTGCTGCAGCAGTTGCACCTGATAAATCAACCCATACATCTGTGCCAGGTTGAATGGAAAAAACGGCAATCCAAACTTCATGATTACTCGGAACAGTAAAATGCGATTCTGCGCCTGATGCTAAATTTGCTTTCCAAATGTCTTTAGAGCGCGATGGAGCATAAGCATTATAACCTTGTACGTCACGCCCAAAATTTAAAAGTGTAGACATAGATAAATCCTTTTATCTAAAGCTTAAAAAAGCCTATAATGGCATATATTTTATCATGGATATATTATATGCCACCATTAAAAGCCACGGTAGAGGAAAGATTAGCAAAATATACTAATAAAACAGATCATTGTTGGGAATGGGTTGGTGCAACATCTGAAGGTTATGGTATTTTGGGGATTAAAGGTCGCAATAAACAAGCAAGACGGATATATTTTGAATTATATAAAGAAAAAATACCATGTCATACATGTTTATTGTCTAAATGTAAGAATAAATTATGTGTTAACCCAAATCATCATTTTATTCAATCTGAAAAATTAGAATTTTATGTTAGAAAAAATAATCAGACTGGCTGCTGGGAATGGTTAAAAAATTTAAATAATAAAAATTATGGAATGATATGTTATAAAAGTAAAATGAGATTAGCCCATCGAGTTTTTTATGAAAAATATAAAGGTATTATTCCTGACGGTATAAATGTTTGTCATTCTTGTGACAATTCCAAATGCTGTAATCCGGATCATCTATTTCTTGGCACACAAGCAGATAATGTTCATGATATGGAAAATAAAAAAAGAGATAATAAATCTAAAGGTGAAAAGCATTTCAAAGCAAAAATAACAGAAAAAGAAGTTATACAAGTAAGACAAAAATTTAATGAAGGAAGAACAATAAGAGAAGTTTATCACTTATTTAATTATTCCTATCAAACCATCTATTACATTTGCATTAATAAAACCTGGAAACATCTCATAATTTGAAATAAACATTCAAATAAGTTGATGGCTGAATAATATTAAATGGAGTTGAAGATACTAATGTTCCACCTGCATTATTTAGATTATTTCCTGTTGTACCATTAGATTGTACTGCACTAACGCCTGCGCCACGACTATCGGCGCCACCTGTTACAATAAAACTTTCTCCAGCAGTTAATGGTGGATGAACATGCAATCCGACTTCATTAGTTAATTGGTGATGGGTAGCTTCACCAAATGAACCGGCTAATAACCAGTTCAGAGAATTAGTTCCACTGCCATTGTCAGAGGCGGGAATAAATGGAGTTCCAGCTATTGCTAAAGCATAAGACTGCGCAACTTGTAATGTGGTCGTACTGCCCGCAATTGGAATCGCATAATAAATTGTATTTAATGCAAATCCACTGGGAATCGCGCCACCCGTATTGGTCAAATAAACAGGCGAACCGACATCAAATAAAGCATTGCTCGCTACGGTAAAGATGCCTGTGCCATTCACATAAGTAAATGTTGTCGCAGGTGGCAATCCCAGTAAGGCCCGACCTAACATTAAGGGTAATGTCATTTTTTTATTGGCAGTACCGAAATCTGCAATAGCACTTGCACCAAGGCCACCCGTGACGGGTGCAAAAGTATTTCCAGAAGGAACCGAAACATTTGTCCAAAGAAAATTATAAAGTGGCCAAGTATCAATATCAGCCGTAACTGCGCCTGATGCAGCACTACCGATAGTGGTATCATTACAAGCAACCCAACCATAGGGCACGAAAGAATTTAAGCTGGTTCTGATATCACCTGTGCGCGGCGAAGAAATAATCGCATTAATCTCATCATAGGTTGCAAAATCATTATTAGGAATAGTCGGTTGGGGTAAGTTGTCTGTAAGATAGAAAGCCGGTTTCGCTATATCTAAATTGCAGGTCGTTCCTGTGGGAAGACCAATTTGCAAATAATAAGCATCATCGCCACCTGTACCTAAAGCAACACCAGGAGGCGGCATGGGAAATTGAATGGTGACATATTTATTCCAGGAAGAATCTAAAACAATAGCTGGGAAAACTGCAACAGGGGTAACTGCGACAGCGCCCGTTCCCGCATAAGGTAAGACAGATAATGTAATGGTACCTGTTCCTTTGCCTTGAATTGTGACGACATTATTCGGTTCATCCAAAAGTGTTTGCAAATGAAAGGATAATGGAATCTGAATATATTTAACTGTTGCCGTTCCAGCCACCGTACAAGTGTAATTAATATAATATTCAGGGGTAATATCATCAGTAAGTTCAATACCTGAAAATTTAACAAAAGACAATGAATCTGTGCCGTCCGTTTGATTCTTAACTAATAGAATATCAGGCATGGAAAAACCATCATGTTGAGATGGTGCAATGGTTGTCACAGATAATGACGTTCCAGGATTAACCGGATTATTAGTGCTTAATGGTTTAATAGTAACTAAACCATCTGAACTTCTTCCCGCATTACGCCAAAATTCATTATTCACAATGATATTCTGGACATTGGTAACACCGGAGCCACCGCCTGATGCAGAAGGCAAAAAGGGAAAGTTTTCCCGCGTAAATTGAGGAATACTGCCAGCACTGACCACGGTGACATAATAAGATTGTGGCGCAGTCGTTGGAATGGTTGCATTTTCATCATAAAGATAATAAAAAATCTTTACATCAGCGCCAGTACCGTCCATGGGTGTACCCACAGAGCTTAAAGTCAGCGGATTAGGCAATAAAGAATAAGTATAAGCCCCAGGTGTACCGGTTTGTTGATAAATATGTTTTAAGGTTAATGGATTACGCGGATTATCCACATAAAAGGTGACAATACCGCCCGCCAAAGGACCACCTGTCGTTTTATCAACGAGGTATTGTTGTAAGGTATTATCTTCTATCATTAAACTGAAATCGACTGCCATTCCATTGGCTCCAATTTATTTTCTTAATTTACTTAATCCGGCACCTAAATAATTCCCTAAAAGTTCGCCTGGTATACCACCCAAATGATATCCTATAAAACCAGCACCTGCACCACTTACAATAGCTCTAATTCTTGCTTCTTTTTGTTTTTTAATTTTATCTATTTCATCTTGAACTTTTTTAATTCTAAGCTTTAATTCTTTTTCTTTTGATTCAGATTCTTTTTTAGCTGTTTCAGATCTTGCTGCATCACGTTCTTTTCTTAGAATTTCTGCCTGTTCCTGCGCTTCTCTTAATACTTTTTGTTTGGTTGCTTCTCTTTCAGCAAATTCCTTTTGAACTTCTTTTAATTTGTTCGCAACTTCTTTTTGAGCGGGTTCAATATTAACTTCACCAGAGGGTTGTTTACTATATTTTGATTTAGCTTTATTTTGTTGCGCTTCAATTTGTTCTGCCAACCTATTTAATTGCTCTTGTTGTTGTGCTATCTGTTTTTCAGATTCAACTTGTCCTCTAACTCTCTCAATTTCTTGATGATGTTGTTGGGGTAAATAACCTTCCATTGCATTAGTTTCTAATCTTTCCTGGGCACTAATAATATTTTTAGCAGTATTCTTTCGCGAAATATTCCCCATGCCAATATGCGCTATTTTGGTTTTACCTTCTTCACCCAGATCATTTGCAACTTTTTGCATTTCTGGACTAGGGCTTTTAAAAATACTTTTTATCGTTGAGAATTTTGGATTTTCTAATTGTCCTTTACCCATCTTAAGTAAATCTTTATGCAGATAATAAGGATATTTTTCTTGCAACCAATATTGTCCTGCTTCTGCATATTTGCCTTTTAATTCGGGTGCAGCCTTTGATATAGCATTATCAATATCAGTTGATATGGCTTTATACTGCTTTCTATAATTATCTAATAATTTTCTATCCTCAGGTAATAGTCTTTTTCCTTGTTTATTAAGCCAACCAATTTCACCACCTAATTCTTGTTTGAAATTGTGCATATTCTCTAAACTCGGATCTTTGCGCATAACCTGATATGAATTATAAAGATCTGTTCCCTGAGTATAATCCACGGGACTAGCTTTATAATCTTGCTTGAAATGCGGAAATTCAAACTTCTCACCTTGAATATTAGGATGATTCCAAATTTCACTATATCTTTCATTAACTCTTGACGTGACATCTTCAAAAGAATTTTTAATATCACCAGCAATTTCTTTGGCTTGCTGCTGCATCGTTTTACCACCTGTAATAGCGTGGCTAATATCAGCACCCATTTGATCGGACATATTTATCTGGGGTTGATTTCTGGATTGCAAAAATGGCGGTAATTTTGCTTGAGGTAAATCAAATTCAGATCCACCCATTCCACCGAATTGTGCTTCTTGATTATATTGACCTGACTGACCTAAAGGATTCCCATAATTAGGTGCTGGAATTTGAGCTTGTTGAGTCAAATCAGGACGATTAAATTCTGATTTATTCGGCGATCCAAAATTAGCTGGTTGATGATATTCAGAAGGTGGCATCGTATTTCCACCAAAAGGAAAAGCTGTTTCTTCAGCCTTCGGAAACAATTTATTTATACCTTTCCCTACTAATCCTGGTATTTTTAACAATCCTGCCAAGGTTAACGTTGAAAGTGCATCCGTTACGCCTGCTTTCAGTTTTTCACCAGAAGGAGCTTTTAGCGCTCCTGCGCCACCTTGCATTAATGTTTGTGCTAAAAGATTTGGACCAGCCAAAGCTGTTGGCAGCGCCCGATAACCAATATCACGTACGGTTTCTTCCCCTGGCGTATTACCTGCACCAACTTCTTTTTTCCAATCAAAAGAAGGGGCATAGCCGCCTGTAGCAGCAGAAGTAATATCTTGAGGTAATTGTAATCCTCCTGCCGCAAGATTCTTGAGAATAGTAGGAAAATCTTTTAATGCCTGTTCACGACCTTTATTCATATCTTCTGGAGATAAATCAAATAAATTACGCGGCTTATTAGAAATAGCTTTACGCCGATCAATTTCAGCTTTCACTGCTTTGCGGCGATCTAATTCAGCTTTAATTTGCTCGCGTCTATTATCCATTATATTCAGCCTCAAGTTCCTCAGTTGTCATATCTTTAATATCTTTCTTTTTTCCTGTTAACTTTTGCTGACCTTTTTCTATCTTTTCTACAAAAGATTTATTCTTAGAAGTCGGCTCCCAAACTTTATTAGTTGCTTTAACTGCGCGTTCAATTTGTTTCGTTGCTAATTGCTGTGCTGCCATATATTCATCAGGGCTAATCAAAGCAGAGAATGCCTGAGCGTTGGTATGCGCTTGATCTTCCATATGTTTAATCAATTCGACACCTACACGACCTTGCACAGCTTGGGCACGAATAGCCGCTAAATCAGGCGCTAAAAATCTTGCTGCTAGGAATTTAATTCTTTGATCTCTATTCATTCCGCTTATTGAATCAACTATTTGCTTCGGCGAATAATTAAAGACTGTCTGCGCATATGGCCCCAATCCCTCAGAAATAAAATCGGTTAAAGGTTTCATTTCAGCCAATGCGGCGCGGCGAATATTTAACTGGGTTCTATTGCCTTGTGTGGGCAGAAAATCTACGCCGTAATCAACATTAGGATCTAGCCCTTTTTGTTTTAATAAATCCTGAAAGGTTAAACCTTTAGCATAAGCTCGCGTTGCTTCACTGGGGTCAATACCTGCTGCTGCGGCTTGGCCAA
>Ga0105238_10000619_pt1 | contig 37373 bp, 35 predicted proteins | sample KBSC34metaG_FD_81526 | JGI IMG/M metagenome (GOLD analysis project Ga0105238, IMG submission 81526) | Corn rhizosphere microbial communities from Kellogg Biological Station, Michigan, USA - KBS C3-4 metaG | ecosystem: Host-associated > Plants > Roots > Rhizosphere > Soil | place: Michigan, USA...
CGCGCACCCGCGCAATCAACTCAACGGAGAACATCATGGCTAAGAACACCAACAAACCCGCCACCGAAAACAAGCGCTACAACGCTTACACGGTTCGCGAGTTCGAGCGCAATGGCGCCGCCGAACACGACTGGATGCGCATCGGTGTGGCATTTCCGCACAAGGACGGCAAAGGCTTCGACGTGATGCTGCAGGCGGTTCCGGTCGACGGCAAGGTTGTGCTGCGCCTGCACGAGCCGAAGGAGAATGCGACGCAGGAGTAATCCCGCGGCATTCCGACAACCGGCGCCCTCGCGGCGCCGGTTTCTTTTTTTGGCTCACGCGTAATCTCGGCATAGCTAAGCGATCCGTCGCCAGCTCATCACTTCACAAGCGGCAGGCTTCCGAGTGCCGCCATGATTGCGGCTTCTCACTCGCATCGCTATCGGAAAACGTTGCGACGTCTTGTAAGAAAAGTCTCACAAGAAAACGTCAAGAGCGCCGCTTCGCTCGGCTTCCTCGGTCAAGGGCCGCTCGGCCCCGTGTCCTCGCCTGCGGCTGCGGGCCGCGCCAAGGCCTCGCTGTTCGCTTCGCTCACCCTCCTTGACCGCGCCTCACTGCGCGGCCTCCGGTCGCCATCGACCGCGATGGCACATCGCGGCCGCTACTGGCCGAGATACCACGAGGGCGCAAAGCCCCATCACACCAACGGAGGAAAGTATGGCGAATGAAACGATAACGGCAGGTCCTTGGGCTGGCTTCGAAGTGATCCATCGGTATACGCGCGCACAGGCGATCGCGGACGGCGTGCTCGTTGACGTAACGGCGAAGGCCCGAACATGCGGATTCACGGTGCCGGTTGCGATGACGGCAACGCTGTTCGCGGACTGCGAGAGTTGGGCCGAAGGGTCGGATTGGGGTCGAGGCGAGCCGACTCCTGAGCAGTTCGTTCAATGGCTGCTGTGTTTCGCATGCGAAACGATCCGGGCCTCGCGAACGATCAACACGGACCGCTTGACTTTGCCACTAGCGCATTTCGCTGGTCACCCGAAATCCGCCGTGATTCATATCGGCCCCGGCGACGACGCGGAGCCTGTGATCACGCTGATGTATCCGGGCGAAGAATAGATCGGTTCCTCCGCTTCGAGGGGCCGCAAGGCCCCTCGCTTTTTTGAAGGGACGGTGAACGGCGTGCACTTGGCCGGCTCGGCATCAATGATCGGTTGTGATAAAAACGCGGACTTCCAACAACAGGAGTGTTGATGATGGAGAAGCGTCTTGTCGCAATGGCTGCCGCCGCCGGCGGCTTGGTTATCGGCGTCGCCGGCGCCGGTCTTTTCATGCACGCGCACGGGGCGATTCCCAACTCGGTGTGTCCGACCTACGATGCGGCGGCCGACGCAAACGCCGATGCCGCAGTGAAGCAATTGCATGCTCACGATCACGAACGGTATGTTTCGCATCCCGCGCCGTCTCCGTTCGGAGATGCGCCGAAACCGGCGAACGCGGAACCCGTCAAGGATTCGCCTCAATAGGAGCTCCAAACGAGTCGCGCGCTGTCGCTAGGGTTCAAACCCGTCAGAAAACAGCTGATCCATTACCAGGAGGCTGATCACGTTATCGCCGGGCCTTCCAACGACGAGTTGCCTACGGGTTGCGTCGTACGCGTACGACATGTAGCTCGCCTGACTGGCCGGCGTCCCGATGACACTGTTGTATGGCTGTATTGTTCCAGCCAACCGAAAGCCACCATTGGCCAGGGTGACTGCGCCACGCTGCGTGGTTGGGTTGTCGCTCCAACCCGGGCTGGCAACAATATAGTTGCCATCCTCCAGTGCCGTTACGTAATAGCCCACCAGAGCGTTGGTCGTCGTTCCAACCAGCGAATTAAATGGGGAGACTTCGCCAACCAACCCCGTTGCGCCATTGCCCCACGATACCGCGCCGGCAGAAATCGCTGCACCGTTGTTCCAGGGATAGCTTTCGGCAACGTAGTTGCCGTTGCTCAGCGCTATGGTTTCGAGATAGCCGACACCGTCGTCGGGAGCTGTGCCTACGAGTGAATTGAGAGTGGAAACGGCGCCGCTTAATCCAGTTGTTCCATCGGCCCACGTCACTGCCCCGGCCCCGACCGCACCTCCATTGCTCCACCTCCCGCTCGATACGACGTAGTTCCCGTTGCTCAGGGCGGCAATGCCATTGACGCTGACTTGATCGTTTATGGATGTACCGATCAAGGAATTGGCGGCCGACACCGGTCCAGTAACGCCCGTGATGCCATTGCCCCACGTTGCCGCTCCGACGTAGTAATTGACTGGGTCAAGGCCCCAGCTGGGGCTTGCCACGACATAGTTGCCATTACTCAGAGCGGTGATCCCATACGAACTCACTCTATCGTTTTGCTTTGTGCCGAAAAGCGAATTGAATTGCGAGACGGGCCCGACGGTGCCCACCGCACCATCACCCCAAGTCGCTGCGCCAGAAGAGTAGTTGAATTGTCCGTTGGCCCACCCCGGACTTCCCACGACATAGTTGCCATTGGTCAGAGCGACGACCCAGCTTCCGACGCTATCATTCAAATTCGTGCCAACGAGTGAATTACTGGCTGCAATCGTTCCTCTGATACCAGTGTTCCCGGCGGCCCACGTCGCCGCGCCAACTCGGTTCCAGCCGGGACTCCTGACAACATAGTTTCCATTCGTCAGAGCGGTGACGCCTGTGAGACCGCCCTGCGAGACGTAATCCCCTTGGTTCGTTCCCACCAGGGAGTTGCTCGCAGACACCGGGCCGCTAATGCCCACGTTGCCGTCAGCCCAGGTTGCTGCGCCCGCTTGGGGCACGGCGCCGTTGTGCCACTCAGGGCTCGACACTACGTAGTTGCCATTGCCCACGACTGCCACGCCGCTGTTTCCAATAAAGTCGTAGGTGCTCGTCCCCACAAGCGAGTTCGTCGCGGAAACAGGACCTGAGATTCCCGTGTTGCCGTCGGCCCACGTCACCGCACCGGCATACATCGCAGAACCGTTGGCCCACGACGAACTGGGCACGACATAATTGCCATTGGGCAAAGCAGTGGTGTTGTAGAAGCCCCCTACTCGATCCTCTGCAGTCGAACCGACCAACGAGTTCTCCGCCGACACCGGCCCGACGGTTCCGGTCGCGCCATTGCCCCAAGTAGATGCCCCGACGTGGGCTACCGTGCCATTGCTCCAGAGGATGCTGCTGACCACGTAGTTCCCGTTGGTCAGCGCGGTGACGCCGGTGTAGCCGACCCAGTCGCCGGCAGAACTCCCGACGAGTGAGTTATTGGCTGAGACTGCGCCCGACAATCCGCGTGTTCCGTCGACCCACGTCACCGCGCCCGCGCCCGTAGCCGCGCCGTTAGTCCAGTTGCTTATGACCACATAATTGCCGTTTGCGAGGACAACCACTCCGCCGCCTACCTGATCACCGGGTCTGTTGCCGAACAGCGTGCTGATCCGAGTCCCGTTCGGGCGATAGAGGTGTGCTGCGCCACGACCTGAGCGATATGAGGGGTCGGTCACGACGATGTTGCCGTTCGGCAGCACGGTGACTGTTGTGCCGAATGCAATGCTGCCCGGGGGGCCGGCGATGTCCTTCTGGGCCGCGTAAATCGACGACGTGATTGAATAGAGGATCGCGGCAAGCGCTAGTAGCAGTCGCGGCCCAGACAGGACACGAGCATATCCCTTTGCCATGTGAACTCCGGTCTCGGGAAGGTGCATCACCAAGCGCCGTCACTCTATCACTACGCTGTGGCGGATCGAGACCTGTTGGCGCCGAAGCAAACGCCGATGCCGACCTGATACGTCGCGTTTCATTCGAACCCGTTGAGAAAAATACTTTGCTTGATCGCGGCCGATGCGAAGTTGTTGGCCGTTTCTGGCTCGGCCAAACCGGGGGGGCCGTAAACGACCGCATTGATGGTCGGCGGATCGGTGCGCGAGCCGATGTCGATGACCGAGATTGAGCCGGTGAGCTCCACGCTACCGCCCGGCTCGATATCGAAGGTGGCTCGCACCGACTCGGCGCGGGCGTCGACGACGCAGTTCGACGCGCCTGCGGTATTGCAAGCAAATTGCGTCGCGCCGGACGGCCACGGCATCGCGGCGATCAATTGGACGCCGCCCGCGGGCGCGTCGCCGACATAGCTGATGAAAACGTGGAACGTCGCGACATCACCGGGCATCACCCGTGGCGGATCAAGGGACGTCGATACGGAGAGGTCGCCGTGTGCGACGATACCGATGTTCAGCAGCGCGTCTCCGTACGTCGCCGGCAGCGGCGGCTCCGAAACCAGTGTCTGTACAGGAAGCACGCCGCTCGCTGGCCCCGAGAGCATGACTGCGCCGCTGTTAGGGCCGAGGCTATCGGTGTTGTCGTACTCGCCGATGACCTGCTGCGCCGAAATCGTCCCGGTGACCGGGTCAAAAACGGTGAGAAGAGCAAGCGTTGCCGGTCCAGGGCTGCTCGAGCGTGCCAGGCGTAGCCAGAGCTGGCCATCGAGGCCGCGCATGATCTGCGTTCCGACGAGGCGGGTGCCGGATACGGCCGGCACCGGATACCAGAAGTCTGCTTGGCCGCTGCCGTCGCCCCATAGCCGCTGAACGCGCAGCGTGCGACTGCTCTCGCCGGCGGAATAAAGGTCGCCGTTTGGCGTTGCCAAGACGTCATACACATGGCAGAAGGTTTGCTGTGTGCAATCGGGATCGGCCGGGTAAGGCTTGGACCACAAAGTATTTCCGGTCGCCGCATCGAGCCTTGCGAAGCCGTTGCCAGTCACTTCGATCGAGCCGTCCGGCAGCGGAAATATGCCGTTGACGCCGTAGTCGGGCAGCACCGCCGATGACCATATCTCGCTTGTTCCATCGCCGCCGGACAACCGTGCCATCGTTGACGATGCGAGGTCTCCCGTGAACGGTCCGCCGAGGATTACGTCCGAACCGGTTAAGGAGAACACCAGCGACGGTGCCGATACCGCCGGACCCTCGCGCTGCCAGAGCGTCGCGCCGTCGAGGCCAGCCAGTTTGTACAACCTCAGCGCATAACACGAGGTGGCCAGTTGAGGACAGCAATAGAGGAGGTACGCAGCGCTGCACGAATACGTCAGATTGGGTTCGATGTATACATTTCCGTCGGCGTCAATCGCCGGGCCGGCGAAATTGACCGCTGACACAAAGATCTCCGCCAATGACTTGCTCCAGCGCACTGCGCCGCTGGAGCGCTCAAACGCTACGACATTGAGCGCGTTGCCGAGCACGAAGCCGACCGCAATTTCCGATCCTGAAGCCGTGATCGTCGGAGTGAACGCCGGCGTCGCGATGTAGTAAAAGAGCCCATCCCATGGGTAGGCAAGTGGCACGGGGTCCGAGGACTCCCACAACACGGCGCCCGTCGCCGCATCGAGGCGGCGCACGCGGAGCTTCCACGATGCCGCATCCGCGACGACCGCGGCATCGATGATGTGAGTTGCGTCTTCGGCAATGCTGCTTGCCATCACGCCTTGCGCAACGGGTGCCACGTCGATCGTGCCGGTGGGCTGGCCGGTGGTGAAGTCGATCTTTTGCAGGAACGGCGGCGGCGCGAACAAGGACACGCGGCTTGCAACCGCCACCAGTGTCCCTGGCCCCATCAAGCCGGCGCCCGAGAAGACCAGTGCATTGTTGTCGGCATCGGTCGACGGCAGCGGTGTCTGCCAGAGAATCGATCCGCTATCCGCGTCGATCCTGGCCACTGCCCCTGACTCGAGAGCAACCACTGCTCCACCTGCAACGGTCGCGCTGCTGACGGATGCGGAGAGGTCGGTCGACCAACGTGCCGTGCCGGCATCATTCGGGAGCCGGCTCGCTGTCGCACCGTCGATCACGATCGCTTCCGCTGGATTCCCAGCGAGCACTACCGCGTTGGACGTGGTGTTTGAGAATTGAATCGACCATGCCGGTGTGCCATCGATCGCATGCAGCACTCGCAGTTCGGCATAGGTCCGCAAGAAAAGCAGGCCGTCGCTTGCTCCGATCAGGCCCTGACCGATGCTTGTCGACCCGGCGGCGACGGTGTTCTGCCAGAGTACATGGCCCGCGGAATCGAGCTTGGTCGTACGCAACTGGAACTGGTATGACGGCAACGATTCGGCCGTGATCGCATAGATATTCCCCTCATCGTCGGCTAGCGCGCGGTTGCGAATGCAATACGCCGCAGGGGCTCCCGGATTGCCGTACTGCCACGCAACGTTCCCGGTCGTGGAATCGAGTACGGCCAGCGAAGCGCAATTGGCCGCAAGCACTTGCTGATTCGGCAGCGCGACGAGCGAATCTGCCCGGATCGACCGGATCCAATTTACACTGCCATCGGTATCCACTCTTGCGATGCGGCTGAACTCGGCATATCCCAGATCGAGGCCGACCACTGCGCTGCCATTGGGATACGGGAGCAAAGGTTTCGCATCGCCGACTTCGGTATAGAACTGGACGCCAAGATTGGCCGACCAGCGTGCGTTGCCGGAAACGTCAATGCGCGCGTACTGATAGTCGAGCCCGCTGGCCGCAACTTGCGCGAACGTCAGCTCGCCGTCCGCACTGAACGCAAAATCCGGCGGCGTGCCGGTGAAGAACGGCGTGGGTGACTGGATGCGCCAGGAGTTGCTCCACACCGGAGCCTGCGCGTGAACCATGATCGAACACAGACACAAGAGAACCGCAGTTAACCGCGAGTACCCGGTAGCCCATCTGGGGCCACCCTGCAGACCAACGCCTTCGTAATTCTCCACTCCACCGCGAAGTTCCATCACCCTCTCCCTGGCTGCAGGCGCACAATGCTACCAAAATGCCGGCGCGAATCTTAGGTTTAAGCCATTGCCACCGTCGTGCAGTGTCCCGGACCTGTTTCACGGTGCGAAGCAACGAGAGTGCCCCATTAGCCCTGCGCGAGTTCCAAATGTTTGCCGTCGATCGGTCCCTTGGCGTAGTCTGCACGAGCCACTCCATGCGCACCGCAGGGAGCAAGATCAACAAAGGGAGCTATTCATGAAACGGACTCTCACCTTTGCAATTGCGACTGCTCTCGGGGCCATGGCTGCCTCAGTCGAAGCAGTAGTGCTCAACCCGCGCGGCACGGGCCAGGTGCTGATCTATCCGTACTACACGGTCAATCACCAGCAGACCCTGGTGTCGGTCATCAATACGACCGCGCACGGCAAGGCGCTGAAAGTGCGATTCCGCGAAGGCTACGATGGCCGCGATGTGGCGAACTTCAACGTCTATCTGGGTCCGTACGATTCGTGGGTTGGTTCGGCCTTCGACACGAGCAGCGATGGCAGCGGCGCCGCTGCAATAGCCACGAACGACAACTCATGCACGGTGCCGGCGTTTCCATTGGCGCCGGTCCCCGGAACGCTGCATGCGCTGACATTCAGCAACGCGAACTACAGCCAGGGCGACTACGGCACACCTACCGGCACCGATCACGGACCGACGAGTCTCGCGCGTACGCGCGAAGGTTTCTTCGAGATCATTGAGATGGGTGAGGTAGTCGACCAGGCGACCGGCAGCCCGAAGACGCTCGAAGCGATCACGCCGGTCAACGGCAAGCCGCCTGGGTGCGCGCAGGTTCAGAACGCTTGGGCAAGCGGCGGCTACTGGACAACTAACGCGACAACCGATCTGGGCCCACCCGCTGGCGGCGTCTACGGCGCAGCTGGCATCGTCGACGTAGCGCAGGGCACTTTGTACGCATTCGATGCGACTGCGATAGAGGGGTTCAGCGATATCGTTCAGCACACCGGGCCGAGCAACGCGAAGCCGAACTTCAGCACCGCTGTGACTGATTCGGCTCATGACATCGCCACGGCCTACGTGCCGATCGGCAATGCGATGATCCGGGCGGACTATCCGGCATCGACGCGCGGAGTCGATGCGGTCAGCGCCGTGCTGATGGCCGATACCCTTTACAATGAGTACGATGTCGAGCCAGCTTTGGGTGCCGCGTCAGATTGGCTGATCACGCTGCCGACCAAGCAGTTTTACGTTGACCCGGCGATTGTCGGCACGACACCGGAGAGCTTCCTGGCGCCATTCCAGCAGGTGTTCGGCGAAAACGGCTTCACGCCTGACCCCGAAAACAGTTGTTTTCAGTTGGGGCAGGGGCATCAGTTCGACCGCGAAGGAGCCGGGCTAGCCGAGTTCTCCTCGCCCCCACCCGTGTTCATATGCAACGAAACCCTGGTGCTGTCGTTCGGACCCGCGAAAGGCGATACGCAGACCCCTGTCTCTGGCGCCCTGCAGTCAAAACTCTGGGGTGGAGGCGTGCCTGATCCGGAATATGTACCACCGTTCGCCAGCGGTCACTCTTCGCTGCGCTTCTTGAGCTTGGGTCTTCGACCATCGACTACCGGCAACTCGTTTGGCGGACAGCCGGCGATCGGTTTTCTCGCCGTCAACTACATCAACGCCAACGTGACGCCGGGCGTGTTGTCGAACTACAGCGCGGTGTACCCGCACCGCGCGAGCGCGAGTTGTACAAATTCCACAAATCCGCAAAGCGCGTGCCAGTGACGTCATAGTTCGTGAGAGGGCTCTCACCGTCGCAATCGCGACTGCCTCTAGCACGGCAGCTTCATTCTTGCGGCGGTGTTCAGTGTGATGCGGTAACGCTGCCTCTCGTTAGAGGCCGCCAGGGTCGAAAGCAGTCGGCAGCTAACGGTCCGGAACCGTCAGGCCGAGCCTGTCGCTCCGGCGGCCTCCTCCTACGCGCAGACCAGACCGCAACCTAGTCACCGCGCATTTCCTCGCGGCTTGGGTCTTCCGATGTCCGATCTCACGTCGGGTCGCACATGGCGTCGCGGACTTCGGTGGAACCGTCGGCGCTGAAATCGGTCCAAGTATGCTGCTAAGGAAAATCACTTCACTTTCCGATCCAGCGCACCGACAGCTGCTCCGGGTCTAAAACATGGAAAAGTCTGGACCCGACATGCGTTCTCGAATTTTTCGAATCCTCATTTTTCTTGTCGCTGCTCTCGTGATTTCGGAGATATTCCTTCTTGATTCGACCCCAGAACAGAATGACTCGACGCCAAATTCGGGTGCGAGCGAATTCGCGAAGGCATATGCTCAAACTGCTGCCCTGGCTGGCACTCGACTGCAGCAGGGACAGACAGTTGTTGACTACGTCCATCGACGCAGCCCACCTCAAGTTTCAATCGACGAACTGAGCCGGTTGAAACAGGAAGCGACAGCCGGCGATGCGAAGGCAGCTTCGAAGCTTGCGAGCTACTCGAACCATTGCGCTGCGATACAATCCACGACGCGCCTGATGGACGCATTTCTGGGCCAAGACGTCGGCGCCATGTCTGGAGATCAGCGGGTCAAGTATGAGCACGATCTCCAACGCGTAAACGATCTGTTCGAACAATATTCCGAGATTTGCGATCAGGGTGGTCATCAACTTGTTGATCAGCGGCGCGAGATTCTCCTCACAGCCAGCAAACTCGGGGACCGTGATGCCGGCGATTGCTTTGCGAGTCTCGCAATCGACATGACTGGTCTTGGATTGGATGCCGACACGATAGGGCAATACCGAGAGTACGCTACCCGGTTCCTGGACAAGGGCGTTGTCCAGGGCGACTGGACAGCGGTGCGTCTGCTGTTGAGCGCTTACCACCCTGCCGAGTACTTTCGTAAGGACTCCACCGCCGCTCTTGTAAAGGCAGATTCTCCCAAAGCTTACGCGTACGCAAAATTGCTTCAGTTGGGGCAGGCACTGGATGTGGAGAGTCCGCCCATATCGGAGGACTACCTGGCTGAACTATCACGGGGTATGAGTGCAGCCGAAGTGGCCTCTGCCGACGATTGGGCAAACCAAGTCTTTGCGAAGAGCTTCTCTGCTCAACCAAAATATGAAGGGACGCCTGAATGTAAATAGAGCCGTTCGATGACAGAGTCCTCTAACTTCTCCGCCATGGACCTTGCGCCAATCCCAACGCGTAGCATTCGCGAGCTAGGCGACTTGCCCGGGTCGAGCGCGGACAATCGACTGTCGCTCAACGCGGGCGTGCGTGTTGCGGCGATGACCCAAGGCCCAGTGCTGCGCGTTGGCTTCATTGTTCGACCTGGGCGGAACTCCACATGACTCACTCGATCGGCGCGTTTGCCGTTGTGTTCGATTCGGAAGGCCGGGTGCTTCTCTGCCACCGGACGGACCGTGACGTTTGGAACCTCCCAGGTGGCCGCGTCGAAGAGACTGAGTCGCCTTGGGCCGCGGTTGTCAGGGAAGTGCAAGAGGAAGTCGGGTTGATCGTCCGAGTTGAACGCCTGCTAGGCGTGTACTCCATCGCGTCAAAAGCTGATCTCGTACTAAACTTTCTCTGTACCGTCGTTGGAGGCGTCGAGCGCCTGAGTGCCGAAGCTGACGCTATCGGCTGGTTCGAACGCGCTAGCATCCCGCCGAACACATTGCCGCGACACGCGGCGCGCATTGAAGATGCCTACGCGAGGAAGGAGCATGTCGTTCACCTGCGAGCCGAGAGCTAGTTCTGCCATCGAGCGGTCGTTTTCTGAAGTGCTTCGCACGCCTCAAGTCGCCGCTCTTAGCAGGCGTTAGACCAAAATGCATATCGCGTACCTTGCGGATCACGAGGCTTTAGTCTCCGAATTGGCGCAGCTGCATTTCGAGGAGTGGAGCTATTTGCGCCCTGGAGAGACGCTTCAAGGCCGGACAGCCCGATTGCGAAGCTGCTGCGGCAAGAGATCGATACCGACCGTCGTGATCGGCATGCTCGGCCCTGACCTGTGCGGTTCCGCCATGTTGGTAACTCACGACTTGGAGTCGCACCCGGAGTTGACGCCTTGGCTCGCCGGTGTGTATGTAAAGCCGCAATACCGTAGCAGGGGCTTTGGTGCGGCGCTCATTGAGCGTATTGTTGAAGAGGCGCAAAACCTGAGGGTTCCGCGGCTCTATCTATATACACCCAGCACGGAGTCACTTTATGAGCACCTCGGCTGGTCCGTCGTTAAGCGCTGCAAACATCAAGGCATCGACGCGGCGATCATGTCCCGACGCCTCACGGTCTGAATTTTTGTTCAGCGCAACAGCGACATGCCCTGACATGACCGCCCCGCGCAAGTGAGTTACGTCCAACGTTCAGCTACACAACACGTTATGCCAATGTCCGAATACATCCGTGGTCTGAGGGCACGAATGGGGTCTTCTGTGTTGGAGATCCCTACCGTCAGCGTGCTGCTGTTCGATGATCGCAAGAGAGTTCTGCTAGTACGCCACGTCGAGGGAAATGACTGGACGACTCCAGGAGGAATGATCGAACCCTACGAAATACCGTCAAATGCAGCGCTCCGTGAAATGTGGGAAGAGACCGGGCTCTATGTTGAACTCACGCATATTGTCGGCGTATTCGGTGGAGATATTTGCTCTAGCATCTACGCCAACGGAGATAAGGTGGCTTGGGTGTCAACAGTGTTTGCGGCGCGACTGAAGCACGGCGTGTTGAAAGCAGATGGCGAGGAAGCACTTGAAGCAAGATACTTTACGCGTGGAGCGACGCGCGGTGTCGACTGCAAGCCGCACGTACACCTCTTCCTCGACGCGGCGTACGCGCACATCACTGCTGCTCACTTTCAACCACCCTCGTGGGAGCCCCGGCGTGCCTAAGACATTGTGCATGGAGCTCATTGCTTCTGCAGTACCAGCCGCCCGCGAGACTATCCCGAGATACCAATGCGCTTGGCGCACGGACGCAGACGACGGCGCATTAGGCTTGCGCGAAAGGCGGCGATTCCGAAACTCAATAGCACGCTCCCATCTCCATTGCGCGCGGATGCTCGGAGGGGAAGCATGATGCAGAGACCAACGCTCCCCAAGCGATTCAGCCAGCGGCCGGCTAGGCGCCGATTGCAGTCGAGTTAAGTCCATTCCGTGAATCGGGCAGCAGCACTCCGATGTTGAGCGAACAGATGGGTGACAGGATGCGGCCCTCGGACACCCGATGTTTCAGACCACCGACATTCGGATATGGAGCCCAAATCAACTACGGTGCCTGCTCGAAGCCATTGGCGAAAATCGGATCCGTCAATGTTGCACCGAACGCTGCCAAACCGTAGCGCTGCTCGCCGCCCGCCATTGTGAAATAGCCACCCAACTGGATGGAACCATCCGCGGCTGTTGCCAACGCATAGAGAGGCATGTAGCCAGAGACCCCGGCAAACGGATTCCAAGCTCGGTCGATCGAGCCGTTGGTTCCGGAAAGTTTGGCGAAAACCGATTCGGACCAGTCGTGGCCGATGATGAAGAAACCGCCCGCGTAGACAGTGCCTTTTGCATCGACTGTCAGCGGGGCGACGTATACAAGGCCTGGGTTGAACCCATCGTATCCCAAGCCTGCGTTCCATCCTGACTCCGCCGCGCCGTTGCCGCTGCCAGCGAGCTTCGCTATCAAGAGACGAGATTGGCCACCGATCGATCCGAATTGGCCGCTTGCATACACGGCGCCGCTCGCATCCACCGCCAATGAAAAAACCGCGCCGTTAGACGAAGGGTCCCAGTTCGGGTCCGCCAAACCGGTGCTTGAAAACAGCTTTGCGATGTTTTGGCGCGGTTGCCCACCGATGTATCCGAAGTCGCCTCCCACATACAGTGATCCGTCGGAGGCAAGCGCCAATGCATCCACGAATGATCCGACGTCAGCCGTCGCGTTCCAGCCCGCATCCGTCACTCCAGTAGCGCCTGACAGTTTTGCGATGGCACGTCGCGGCTCCCCTCCGATGTTGAAGAAATCACCACCCACATACACAGCGCCGCTTGTATCGGCGGCCAGCGCGACGATGATGCCATCGGCCGATGAATTCCAGGTTGCGTCCACGGCGCCCTTTCCGCTGCCGGACAGCTTGGCCAGACCGTTGTGTGCCTGGCCACCTATCGTTGCAAAGCAGCCGGCAGCATAGACCGAGTCGTTCGCGTCCACCGCCAGCACGGCGACAGGGCCATCCGCCGCTGGATCCCACTTGGCATCCAGCGTCCCATCTGCGTTGACGCGCAAGATGTGCCGGCGCGATACCTGGCCTACCTTCAGGAAATGGCCGCCGACGATCATGCCTCCCGCCGGTTGCGCTGCCAATGCATCGACGGCACCGGGGCTCTCGACGTCGTTGGCGCTACCGATCGGGTTCCCAGTGGCTGACAGCGTCGCAAATCCGATCCGGTCGCGGCCGCTAATGCTGCTGAAAGAGCCACCCGCGTAAACCGTCCCGCTCGGGTCCAACGCCAGCGCACTAACACCTGAATCTGCGGCCGCGCTCCATTTGGGAAGTGCAGTACCCGTCGTGCCCGAAAGCTTTGCGATGAAACCATGCGGCTGGTTTGCAACGTTTGAGAAGCCACCTGCGAACACTGCACCGCTTTGGTCAATCGTCAGCGCGAGCACCCTGTCCGACGACGGAACCCAGGCCGCGTCGGCTGCGCCGGTACTGCCGGAAAATTTGCGAAGACCGAAGAGTCCACCCACATAGACGGCGCCACTTGAGTCCGTGGCCAATGCTGTCACATAGTGATTGGTGTTTCCCAAGTCCGGCGCCACCCAGCTCGGATCTACTTGTCCGGTGTTGCCATCCAGCTTGGCGACGGTGGGACCAGTGTATGAACCATATGAACCGCCCGCGTATACGGCACCGCTCGGGTCTACGGCCAGCGCAAAGACGTACTCGAAGCCGTACACGCGATGCCACGAAGAATCCGAATACCCTGTGCCGGCAGACAGCTTGGCAACACTGCCGAGGTTCGAGAATTCTCCACCACCCACATAAATCGAGCCGTCGCGGCCCAGCGCGAGGGCATAGATTGAATCATTCGAAGAGGCGTTCCAGGTTACGTCGGCCGCGCCAGTGCCACCCGACAGCTTGGCAATTCCTCGACGCGGCAGTCCGCCGATGTTGGAAAAGGATCCGCCGACGTAGACCGCCCCGCTGGAATCTACCGCCAGCGCGCTCACTGGGGAGTCGGCGGAAGGATTCCAGTTGGGATCCAGCGTCCCGTCCGGCAGCAAGCGCGCGATGTTGCTGCGCGCTACGCCATTGATCGAAATGAACGAACCGCCCAATAAGAGGCCACCATCGGATTGTCGAGCGATAGCGGATACGGAACCATTGCTGAGCAGTGGCAAGTTTGGCAGCGGCAGAGGAGCCTGCGCTTGTGCAATGAGTGGAAACACCAGCACGCCTATCAGCGCCCGCGCGACTCGCAACACAAACTTGCACAAAGAACCCGCACCGGGCGACGTCAGCACATTCCGGCAAGTCGGTTGCTTGGTATTCACTGCGCTCACGGCTCCCTGCCGCGTGATCCTTGGCCGAGCCTAGCACATTGCTCGGCGAGCCTTGTGCGAGGCACGCACGTCAGGTCTTGTTTCTTACCCGTTGAACTATGCCGTTCCACAAACCTGCCACTGGCCGGAGGCGGCTCAGGGTCCGAAGCGGAAGCTGCAACATGGATGTCCGCAATCGGACAAAGCGGCCCCCCACCTCACAACCAATCACCCGGAAGCAGACATTGCGGAAGGCGGTATCGTTTTAGCAAACCGGGCGGCCTCGACGACAGTCGCGGTTAGGGGACTCCGAGCATTCTGCTGGGCCTCAGGGGAGGAGCCGAGTGTAGGCCAATGCGAAATGGCGTTGAGCTTGATCTAGCGCAGAGGCCGGTTGCCGGTGCTGAGAGTAGCTGACGATCAATCATTTGGTGGGCACATTCTCATCGACTACTCCGCGCGCAATGCAGTCATCGGATCGACCCGTGATGCACTGCGCGCGGGAAACCAGCTTGCGAGCAGGCCGATCGCGGCGACAAGCAGCGAAACGACGGCGAGCGTTGACGGATCGAAGGGTGCGGTCCGGTACAGCTGTGAGCCGAACGCCCACGTGAATAGGTAGGCGAGCGGCAGGCCAAGCAAGAGGCCGATCGCTACGAGGTGAAGGCCCTGTCGCAACACATCGCGACGAAGTCGCGCAGGCGGGGCTCCAAGCGCGAGGCGCACGCCGAATTCGCAGGTACGCATGCGCACCGCGTAGGCCAGCACGGCATAGAGGCCGACAGCCGCAAGCACGAGCGCGAGCCCGCCGAGCCCTTCGAGTAACGCGTTGAGGCGAAAGCGCGTGTGCACGATATCGTCGAGGCGTTCACTCATCGAGTCAAACGCACCGAGCCGCGCCGTCGGCGCGATATCGTGCACAACCGCGTTGAGCGAGGCTTCCAGAGAGGCCGGGGCGATACGAGTGCGCACGATGAAACTGTAGCCTTCATCGGTCGGTATGTAGATGGTGGGGCGTTCGATCTTCTGATCGGGCGCGAACATTTTCACGCTGCCGACGACGCCGACTATCGTCAGCTCGCGCGGCGCGGGCATGCTGTCATTCTGCCACTGCCTGTGCACCTTGAAGCGGCCGCCGAGCGCATTGCCGTCGGCGAAATGGCGTTTGACGAATTCGCGATCGACGATGGCGACTGGTGCAGCGTTGCGCGTTTCCTCGGGTGTGAATGCACGTCCCATGATCATTGGCTGGCCGAGCGTGCCGAAGTAGCCGGCGTCGGCGAAGTTGAAATTCGCCGCGGGCCACAATTTCTCGTCGGTTTCCGTATCGCCGGGCGGCTGATAGTTGTTGAGCTTCGGCCGCTCCCTGAAGAACGGCGGGAAGCTGCCTAGCGCGGCCGAGGCGACGCCCGGCAATGCCGCCGTTCGCTCACGCAGCGCGAGCAGTGTGGACTGTCTGCTGGCGGCATCAGTGCCTTCCGCAAAATTTATGGCCGCGACGCCGAGGTGCTCGCGGTCGAAGCCAAGATCCTCGTTGAGCAGCTTCTGCGCGCTGCGCACTAGCAGGCCCGTCCCGATCAGAAGCGCCGTCGTCAACGCCACTTGCATCACTGTCAGGCCGGCACGCGCGCGCTGCGCGCCGATGCCGGCGGTTTGCCGTACGCCGCCTTGCTTGAGCATCTCGTGGATGCGTCCACGCTTGCGCTGCAGCCACAGCGCGCTCAGCGTCAGCGCGGTCATGAGTGCCAGCGCGAGCAGGCCGACATACCACGCGCGTGTCGTGTCGGCATCGATACGATACGGTGTATCCGTTGGCAACAGGTCGAAGTGCGCGAGCAGCTTGAAGCCGAGCGGTACCAGCGCGAGACCGATGACCGTGCTTGCGACCGTGATCGACGACGTTTCGATCAGCACGAGGCGCAGGCGGCGCGCCGGTCCCGCGCCGAGCGCGGCCAGCAGCGCGGTCTCGTGTTGGCGCAGCGACAGTCGCGCGATATAGAGATTGCAGGCGTTGACGGTGGCGATGAGGAAGGTCAAGAGGGCCACGAGCGGCATCATTTGCAGGGCGGTCCGGCTGTCGTGGATCCACAGATCGCGCATCGCATCGACGCGCAGGCGGTTGTTGCCGAGTTTGTCGGCGAATTGCTGCATGCCCGAAAGCTGCGGCTGCAGTGCGATCAGTTCGTGTTCCGCGTCGGCGGGTGTCGCATCTCCAAGCAGACGGCCGATGACGCGCACGCCGTGGGACATCGGGTCCGGGAAGAGTTCACTGTCCTGCGGGGTAAACATCAGAGGCCGCCACACGCTCGCCGTATCCACAAACGGCGCATTGCGCGGCATCACGCCAATGACGCGCAGCATGCCTTGCCTGGTCCGCAGTGCCTGGCCGAGCGCCGCCTCGACGCCACCGAAGCGTTCGTCGGCGAAGCGAGGCGAGACGAGCACGTTGGCCGGATCGCGCATACGCGCATCTTCGGCGTTCGGTACCCGGCCGGCGAGCGGCTTCAGTCCCAGGACGTTGAACATCTGCGGCTGGAAGACAACGGATTCGATCCCTGCCGGTTCGCTGTCAGGGCCGTTGTCGAGCTCGACCCAGTCCTGCGCCCAGCCGGCGATCTGCGCGAACGTGCGCGTCTTGGCGGCAATCTCCTGCAGTGTCGCCGAACTCATCGGATTGTCTTGGTTCTCGCGGGTCCAGTGCACGCCCACGCTGACGAGTTGCTCGGGTTGCGAGAACGGCAGTGGCTTATAGCGCAGGCACCAGACCTCGCTGAATACGCAGGCGTTGGCCGCAAATGCGAACGCAAGCAGCACGATCGCGGTGAGCGCGAAACCAGGCGCACGAGCGAGACGGCGCAGGGCGAAACGCAGATCGCTCGCGAACACGCTCATGACGCCTGCAACACGAGTATCGGCTGGACAAATTCGCATCGAAACTACTGTGCGCGCAAAGCTCGAGTGTGACAAGCCAAGAGGGTCCGAGAGCAGCACAAATCGTATCCCGCGCACGGGGTATGGCTCTGTGCGCCTACCCGCCGCACAGCGGCCTCTCGCGAGTGGCTCCTTCGGGGTCGGTACCGGCCAGTCACAGCTGACCAAACGTTACTCACCGCATGACGGAATGGGTGCTCAACACCCTCGGAATGTGCAGGAAGCTCAGATAGCTCCCAGCTTCACGGCTCTTGCCACGGCTTGAACTCGCCCGCGCGCGTTGAGCTTGATCGCGGCATTGTTGAGGTGGAATTTCACTGTGGGTTCGGCGATCGCGAGCTTGTCAGCTATTCCCTTTGTGCCGAGTCCGGCGGCAGCCAGGCGAAGACAGTCTCGCTCGCGTGACGAAAGCAGCCGGACGTGTTCTTCGAGCCATATTCTTGCCTCTTCCAGCAGTTTGGCGAAATCCTGTCGAAGGTCGTCCGCCCTATCGGCCAGCTGTTCGCTTGAAAGCGTTGCCGTGTCGGCTGTAGCGCTGGCCAGTCGGCGCGCGCCGACTGTCACCGCAACTCCATGTAGCGTCTGGACTGTCGTACGCCAGACTTCGAGGTTGGCCCGAACGTCAGCTTGACCGAGATCTTCGATACAGCGCCGCGCATCGGCAATGGCCTGATCGACGAAACGCTGAATCAGCTCCCCGTCGCCAGTCGCGCGAATCTCCGACAGCACCTTCAAGTCGATCGGCTGATCGCCGAAGCGGACACGCTCGGTTGGTGCGCGGACTTTTCGCGCGGCGGCCATCGCTTCGGCCAATTGCTCGCGCGTAATCGGCTTTCTCAACAGCCCGCACATGCCGGCAGTCAATGCGCTGGACATGAGGTTCGCCGTTGGCATGCTGGTGATGCCCAGGACGGGCGGCAACCGGAAAGGCAAATCGGCGCATCGGCCCGGCAATTCGAGCCCGGACATGTCCGGCAAGTTGAGATCGATGAAGGCAAAGTCGAAACGCTGTCTCGACAATGCATCGAGGCCTTCGCCTCCAGTGGAACACTCGAAGACTTCATAGCCCGCGTGTTCAAGAAGCGCCTGTACCATCAACCGCGTGCTCGGCTGATCGTCAACCAACAACACTTTTAGTGCCATCGTGCAACGGGTAAAATGCCCAGCTCCGCCGGGCGGCGCGCGAGCCTAGCAATAACCTGACCGGTGTGACAAGGGTGGGGCAGGCGTTGCCTGAACAGAAAGCGGACATCTTGCTGTCAACGGACGACACTACACATGACTTGCAGCGCAATACCGCAAACTGACGCGTATGTATTCGCGTCGACAAGGGAAGACGCACAGCAGTCCGCTCTGCCGGTATGGGACGAGCATGCTCTCGACGAATTGAGAGCGATTGGCGGCGACGAATTGGTCAAGACTGTGGTGCGCCAGTCGCTCAAAGACGCGGAAGATCGGATTAGCGAGCTTCGTCAACTCAAGCCTGGTCAACCGTTGAGTTCATGGCACGAATCTGTGCACGGCTTGCACGGTGTCGTGGTCAGCCTGGGTGCCGTGCGCCTGAGCCAGATTGTTGCCGAGGCGCTTGACCTAGATAAATTGGATCAGGCGCAAAGCTACGCGGTCGAATTCGCGCAGCAACTCTCCGAGGTGCGCCATATTTTGGCCGCCTTCCTCATATGACGCTGCAGCAGATCACGTCCATTGCGGCGAAGCTGGCCATCATGCTGATGATTCTTTCGTTCTTGCTGGCGGTTCTGGCCCACATAATGCGCCGCGAACTCGATCCTGCTGCGACGCCATTCAGCGCATACTTGAGCGGTACGAGTCGTCATGTCGGGCTCGCTTGTTACGCATGCCTCGTCGCCGGCATCGCGGCGTTCGCGCTCGCGACTCTTTCGCGCCCTGGGCTGGATGTTGGACTCAGTGCCGTCTCGACGCTGTATCTGCTTAGCATTGCGTTTGTAGCGATCGCCGCAGCGACCGCGCGTGCGGACCTTCCGCTTGCGCACGTCGACAACCCGCGCGCGCGGTGGTGGCACCGGAAATCCGCCTTCCTGGCCTTCCTTTTTGCGATCACGGCGATCGTCTTGCATACTTGGCTATGGCGCAACGAGGAGTTTCTCAAGTCCGCGGCACCGCTACTGGGCGTTCTGGTTGCGATTCTTGTGGCCTTGTTCGTTGTTCTCTCGTTTGTGTCGCTGAAATTCAAAGGCGTCGTTCAAAAGGCGTTGATCGTGGGTATCTTGGTCTGGTTCAGTTGGGTCGCGTTGGTGATGCAAAATTGATCTACCCATGCTGATGGGCGTTTTTCGGCAATCGTGATCCAGATGACGCGCTGCGGCTCCGCAGAACCGTGCAACACCCCGAACTCGGGGTCTAATGGTAGTTAGGCATTTCAGTGAGCCGTTTCGGAATTCAGACATGTCTGCTCGCCATTGTGCTGACGGGTTGCAATGCCTGTCCGCGGTCTGAGCACCAGGCTCGTCTTGCTGAACCCGACGTCGTTCAAATTGCCAATGCTGCGGCGCGCTCCGCAGGTTACGACCTCTCGAAGTGGCAAGCGCCCGACGCCCATTTCGAGTATGTAGACCACGATTGCACGTGGTTTGTGTCCTACCAATATCAGGGCAATTCCATGCCTGGGCACTTCTCGGTCATCGTCAATGACAATACGCGCAGCGCTTCAGTCTTTGGGGGCGAGTAGGCCAATGCCTAACTATTCGTTCAAGCGGACCGCTGCGACGGGTTGCGCTACTATCATGCGGCCGTCAGCAGCGGCCGCTTAACTCAAGCGTTAGGCCACTCGATGCGACTCGCTGTCTTGCTATCTTTTCTTATCACGGCTGCATGCTCACGAGCGGTGGTTAATAGCGAACCCATAGATCCTCCATGCTTGCCCGGCACGCGCTCTTGTACGCCCGAGGAAGCGGCAACCCTAACCAGCTCCGAAATTCCAACGGTGGGCCCTTCTATTACTGTTTCCTGCGGCGTTGCCGCTGCGGACGACAAGCCAGCTGCTCGGACACGTTGTACAGAGCGGACGAGGCAAATGCTGAAACGTCTCTCTCACGTGTTGCCCGCTATCGATTCCTCCACTCACATTGAGTTAAATGAGGCGCGGATCTGCTTAGACACGTTCACTCCCGGTCGTGAGGCGGCGGACTGTGAGTTCTTTGAAATCTCCGCGAGGGTTGCCCTGCGTCCGCACCATTAGTGGCCTAACTATTCGTTCAAGCGGACCGCTGCGACGGGTTGCGCTACTATCAGACGGGCGGTCAGCAGCGGCCGCTTAACTCAAGCGTTATGCCTCATGAAGATGTTTGCGATCCCTTTTGTGGTGCTGCTCTTACTCGCAGTCGGCTTCTACTCGAGCTCGCGAAACAATGTCGTTGCCGCGGCCGATTCGGCTTCCTCCGGGTCGCGACATCTCTGGATCATCATTGCGGCACTTGCATGCATTCCTGCCGGCTTTGGGCTGCCGTTCTTCTTGGGCTTGCAGGGACTTATGGCCTGGCCTTGGGCAATCGGCGTTTGGGGCGCCGGCGCCGGCATCAGCACCGCTAGTCTTCCGCAAGCTGGCCCTACACGCAGCTGGTTGCTATTCGCCTGCTGGTCCAATCTTGTTCTGATAGTCTTTTTCGGCGCGCTGTTTCTCATAGCCGCCCTAGTTAGTAGGTAGCTTTACAAAACCGCGTCGGCATTAGGCATAACTATTCGTTCAAGCGGACCGCTGCGACGGGCTGCGGTACTATCATGCGGCGCCGAGCAGCGGCCGGTTAACTCAAGCGTTAGGCTGCACAACCAACATCTTCGTTTCTCGAAAGGCGCGACCATGCCACTTCAAGACGATCTCCTCAAGATGGCTGCTCTGGACCGGCGAGTGATACGGGCTTTCATGGAATCAAATCGAGAAGGGCTGCAAACTGCGCTGAGTGAATACCAAGCGTTGCAGCAAGACATTCGAACCGACCTACTCGATCAAACCGTCGTCTCGATCAGCGATCCAGATGTCATCGCGCTGCTTCAGAAAGTCACTACTGGAGAAGGCCTACCGACGGACAAATTCCTAAAGCATCTTCACTCGGTTTCTGGAGTTGAAGAGATACTCGATAAGTTCGGCGATGATGAGTTCGAAGCACTAGGATCCGAACTCTTCTACTCCTGGTTCAGCCACTACGAGTACATAAATGGTCTCGCTGATCTTCGCCCATTGGTTGTTCGCGGCGAGGTCTCAGAAAGCGTCTCTCGCTTGGTGCGTCAGATTAAGGATTGCTATGCGTTCCAGCAATATGACGCAGCCTATAGCTTATGCCGCACAGCACTCGAGGCGGCTATCCGCGATATTTGCGTGCGACGTCACTTGTTTCCCGATCTTGGTGAAAACGTAGTGCTCTTTGCAAAGTTCAACTGGAATCAGCTACGAGACAAGGTATCTTCCGGGCCATTTCGCGACCGGTTGTCGTGCCTTTACTCCGACCTCTGCACCGTCATGCACGCCAGAAAGACTGTTGGGAAAGACGAGGCACGCCTCGCCTTCGAAGAGACCTTACAAGTCATTGAGCAACTCTATGTCGTAAACGGTTTGTAGATGCCCACGCATCGCTCGGTTAGCCTCACGAAGTGCACCTTCTAATTGATCGGTCAAGCGGACCGCTGCGGTGGGTTGCGGTACTATCTGGCCGCGATCAGCAGCGGCCGCTTAAGTCTAACGTCAGGCATCGCTGAGCGTATGAACTTTGAGTCTAACTTTGCCGCGATCGGTTTTGCCGGCGGCATCACCATCGACCAACTTCAGGCCTCATGTGCCTCTGTTCCTGAAACGCCCGGTGTCTATGCGGTCGTACGCAAGAGCGAGGGTCCAGTTCACTTCCTTCAGACAAGTTCTGGCGGTCGCTTCAAGAACCGCGACCCGTCGGTACCAATCGCTAAGCTTCAGGCACGTTGGTTGCCACAGGCCGAGGTGCTCTACATCGGCAAAGCCGGTGGCTCGGGTCAACGCAGCACGCTCCATAGTCGGCTTCATTCATATATGCAGTTCGGCCTCGGGCAGCCATGCGCCCACTGGGGTGGCCGTTACATCTGGCAGCTCGCTGATGCCAAGCATCTGGCGGTCTACTGGGTGGCAATACCCCATGCGGAGCCAGCCCACGTTGAGTCACGGCTGCTCAATGAATTTGTGCAAACCTATAATCATTTTCCGTTTGCCAATCTCCGGCGGTAGCGATGCCTAACTATTTGTTTAACGCGACCGTGACGTGTCGGGACGATTACCCAGCGCCCGACGCGGCGCGCTCCAACGTTATGCCTTGATGGCCACCTTCCAAGTACCTTCGCGCCTTCAGTTCGAAGAAATCCTCTCCTGGCTCAAACGCGAACAGGAAGAGGATTACGACGGCTTCTACTGCAAGAAGGACATGCTTGTTGAAGCGTTCTACGATTCACAAATGCATTGTGTCTTGTCCGAGGGTAAGGCCGTCGGATTCGACATCTACAGTCTCCTGAGTACCGGCGCATCCATCGACATTTTCGAAATCCATCCATTGCATAGGCGCAAGCGCTTAGGGACCCAATTGGCACGCGCCACTATTGAGCACCTGTTCGAGCTCGGGGTAGCACAGGTCGCTGTAAACTGCACCCCTGCATCGTCCGCCACCTTCTGGCGCGCGCTCGGGTTTACTGAGCGCGCAAACGTTCCGCATATGGTTGGGGAGGCGGTCCGCCTTATCATGAGCCGGCAGAGCTATTCGTTCAACGCGACCGTGACGTGTCGCGGCGGTAACCCGGCGCCCAGTGGGGCGCGTTAAGGAGGGTGTTCGGGCCATGGCACAAACTGGTCTCTACATTGTTACGCTAAACAACGTCGCGCCGATTTCGGTCAATGCGAATGATCCGCGCATTGCCGCGAAGTGCATTACCGTCACTTCTGCCAACTGCAAGTTCGGAAAAGCGAAGAACCTCGCGGGTCGCGCTCGAAACTATGAGAAAGTCTTTGGTCCGGAGAACGTAAACTTCTTTCCTATAGCAGCGCTCGAAGAAATTGCTTCGGCTGAGCGCGCAGTGCTCGCTGAACTTTCGCAATGGCGAGTTCGTGGTAGATCCGGTCGCAAGAATGAATGGCTCGTAGGCATTAGTCCTCAGGAGCTCGAGCGCATCGTGATTGCCGTACTAATCGAGACAGGCTTTGTATTCCGGCGCATCGGGTCGGTGTTTTAGCACGGGCCCAAACAACTCGTTTAAGCGGACTTAGGTCAAACTATCTAGGCCACTCACTCGGACCCAACATGACATCTCCAAGCAACGACAAGCTCGCCGTCCTCATTGATGCTGACAACGCGCAGGTATCGGTCATTCATGAGCTACTTGCCGAAGTATCGCGGTATGGAACCGCCAGCGTGAAACGCGCATACGGCGACTGGACAACGACGAACCTCAAGGGCTGGAAGGAGGTTCTGCACAAACTGGCCATCCAGCCGATGCAGCAGTTCAGCTATACGACGGGCAAGAACTCGACCGATTCTTCTCTGATCATCGACGCAATGGATTTGCTGCACTCGGGCACACTCAACGGATTCTGTCTGGTCTCGTCTGACAGTGATTTCACACGTCTCGCGACACGAATTCGCGAGACCGGTCGTGTGGTCTACGGCTTTGGAGAACGAAAGACTCCATTACCGTTCGTGGCCGCGTGCGATAAGTTCATCTACACGGAGATTCTGAAGCCGCAGCAGGCTGCGGCGATCCAGGACGAACAAGCACCGGAACCACTGGAGCCAATGATTCGTGCGGCCGTTACCGCGACGGCACGCGACAACGGCTGGGCGCCATTGTCCGCAGTCGGATCGATGCTATTGAAGAATAGCCCCTCATTCGATCCTCGGAACTACGGGTGCCACAGGTTGGGCGAATTGGCGCGCAAGCAGACTTATCTCGAGGTCAAGGAAATTCCGGTCGGCGACGGGTCAAGTACTGCTCACCCGTATATCCGCCTCAAAGCGGCCTGATGCCTTCGCGGTGATTGCGATGCTCGGCACGTGCAGCTTGAAGGTATTTTGATGTGCGTGACGTTTCCCCTCCGATAATCGCGGGGTGAATGCGCTCGATAACACTGAGCAACTTTGTCGCGGAAATCGGTTTAACGAGGTACTCGCACACGCCGGCTGCGATGGAAGCTTCGGTTGCGTGCTTCGTGGCGTCGGCGGTGAGCACAACGATCGGCGGCATTGGCGCCACATCCCGCGTCTGCGCAGCGTCGCGCAGTACATCCAGCCCAGAGACGCCCGGCATGTGGAGATCCAGAAAGACCAGGTCAGCGCGGGCGTCCGTGATCTTCGATATAGCGTTCTCGCCGCGGTCGTGAAATGTTGCGGTGTGCCCCGCCAGCTCAAGAAGGCGTCCGATGACGAGCTGATTTGACGGCATGTCCTCAAAAACCACGCAGTGAAGACGCGGAAACAGTTCTCGATGGACCGCCAGCGCATCGAGTACGGATACATCTGCCGTATGCGATTGATCCAGAGCGAACGGAAGGCAAAGCGTCCAGGTGAAAACTGAACCGCCCCCTGGATTGTCCGTAACGCGCAAATCACCATTCATGAGGTCGGAGATGTTGCGTACGATATAGAGACCGAGTCCGACGCCATCGTGTGTCCGGCGGGGGCCGTGCTCAAGCTGGCGGAAGGGTTCAAATATCAGGTCTCTCTTTTCAACTGGAATGCCGATGCCGGTGTCTGCAACCGTGAACTCCAGCTCGACCATATCCCGTAATCCACACTCTCTGCATTCCACAGATAGCGAAACATTACCCGCGGGCGAGAACTTCACTGCGTTGGATACGAGGTTTGTCAGCGCCTGTTCCATTCGCCCTGCATCGCCAATGACCGTCACGTCGGCGCCATTCGCGACATGGATCGTGAATCGCACCTTCTTTTCGCCTGCCTGCACGTTGCAGATTGCATGTACCGTGCGCACCAATTCGCGGATGCGGACCGGTTCAAGCTGCAGGCGCATCTGCCCACCATCGAGCGCTGCAATGTCGAGCACATCGTTGACGCGATGAAGCAGCGCGTTTGCGTTGTAAGTCACTGCGTGTAGCAAAGCGCGGTCTTCGGTTTTCAAGTGCTCGGGATCGATCAAGACAGCACAGTTCGTAAGGCTATTCAGCGGAGTTCTGAGTTCGTGGCTTATCGTGCCAATAAAGCGGGTCTGTGCTTCACGCGCGCGAATCGATTGCAAGGTTGCATACCGCAACGCATTGAGAATTCTTGCGATCAGTACTGGAAGGGCAACGGTCAACGCCACGGCGTAGATCGCATAGGCGGGCCTGCCGATCCAGTAACCAGGCGGCCCCGCCGTGAAGAGAATCACGAGCGTTACGACCAGGCTTGCATAGAACATACGGTTGCCGAAGCGCACCGCAACGGCTATTGAGCTGAACGGTAACAATGCGTTGGCTGAGATCAGCAAGTAGAAAGCCTTCTGCGCGAAGATCGTGATGAAGAGAAGGTTGGCGGCAAGACCGGCTCCATCAGTCCACGCTCCTGACGGAATGAGTCGCCACCTGATCGCGAGGAGCCATAAGACACTGGCCGACAAGATTCCGATTGCCCACGGCAGAACGGACCAAGCATCGGCAACCAATATTGGCTGAGGACCGTAGCACCAGAACAGCACCCACACGAGGATGAATGTCAGCACGCCGACGCGTGCGACAGCCGTATTTTCTTCGCCGAAGGATCGAAACAATCGAGCGATGCGCTGATCGCCGAGCCGTTCGACTGCGGCGGTCAGATCGGCAAGAGAATCCGAATCGTGTTTGCGGCCGAATCCTTTCAGCATATTCAATCGCTCCAATGAGAGACGAGAGCGCGGGTCGCTCTAGCGTCCTCGCGTACGTTTCGTCGGACGCTTTGGGCGCACTGCCAGCTTCCGATCCGGGGATTTCGAGGATCTCTTGAGGGCGGCTTTCAGTTTCGCGACAAAGCTCACAGCGTCACCACCGATGCCGTCGAAGTATTCAAGGAGTTCGACGACGTCGAGTCTCCGATCGCCGTTCTCGATCTTGCTGACAAAGACCTGCCTGTTGCCCAGGGCTTCCGCCAACTGGACTTGCGTCACCCCAGAGGCCTTCCGCTCCGCTTTGAGCAGGGCAAGGAACGCCTGGTAGTGAGGGTGGTGAGTCGAGCGCGTCATCGTCCCGTCCGGCAGACGGGGCGAACGCTACTCACCTGATCTGGAATACCCCAAAACTACTATATTTGCATCGCCTTCGCAGACCTGCGGCGATCGGCACTTTCCGCGAAAACTCCGCGGACAAGAGGCCGGCGCGGCTATCGAAAGGAGGCGTGCCCGCGGGGGCGCATTTGTCGCTCACGGCCCATGCGGCGCCGGTCGCCGCTGTATGCACTCCGCAATCACCAGCGGTTGCCCACAAATATACAGGTCGAACCCGGATAACCCGCCAGCCCAAGAACCGGGCGGCCAGGCCGAAGGGCCCACCGCATCATCCGCCTGACTCCTTCCGCTCTGGCTTCGTCTTTTGATGTGGCCCCGATTGCCCAACTCGAACGAGTCGGATTCACCCGTCGGCAGTGCGCCTCATTAGAAACTCTGGCACCGCCTGCTCGACGCGCAACAGGTCTGTCCTCCACTGCGTTGCGGCCCTGCGGGTGCGCGCCATCGCTAATCGACGGTGCTTGACGAGGCCCACCGGCGCACCCCGCGCCGACGGGAGAAACCTCATGAGCATCGTTCGAGACCTGCTGGGCAACTACGAACCAGGCCACACGACCACCGAGGAAGACATCTTGCGTGCCGCGGAAGAAATCCTCGAGCAACGGATGATGCGTCTGGATACCCTAACGTGTCCTTCCGACACGGCCCGGTTCCTGAAAGCAAAGCTCGCGGCTTACCCCTACGAAGTGTTCGCCTGCATATTTGTGGACAACCGCCACCGGGTGATCGCGTTCGAAGAACTGTTCCGCGGCTCCATAGATGGCTGCTCAGTTCATCCGCGGGAAGTCATGCGGCGGGCACTCCACCACAACGCTGCCGCCGTAATCTTTTCGCACAACCACCCTTCGGGCGTGAGCGAGCCAAGCCAAGCCGACCGCGACATCACCCGCCAGCTGCAGCAGGCACTGAAATACATCGAGGTGCGCGTCCTGGACCACTTCGTATGCGGTAGCGGCGAGCCACTGTCGCTGGCCGAGCGTGGGTGGCTGTAAAGCCTCCGTGCTCCACAGCCTGGGAGCGCTCAGGCGACCGTCGCAGGCGCCTGGGCAGTCTCTTGAGCACGATATGCGTCCGGCCCGTGTCCGTTGGCATTGTCCAAGCGATGAATCGCATTGGTGGTCAAAAAGCTCTAACGTCCGAAGCGCGAAACGCGCGAATTGAGTGCAGGCATCCGAACGCAACTTCCGTATTCAGACGACTTGGCCTATAGTCGACGCAACTTGGCCCAGGAGTCGGATCGGGTGGCCGCATCGCGCGCCTCCTTCGCCCTCGCACTGGATGAGGAACTTAGGGAGCGAGTGATGCGTAGGAAATTTCCTACACCTCAGCAAGTCGATTTGCGCTATCACGTCGACCGCGACGCACGCATACTCCGGCTCGCCCCGGATGCCAAGGCCTAATGCATTCTACCGATCGCTCGCCGAACGCAAGCGTCGGCACTGAGCTATCGCTTTCCGCTGGGTTGGTACGGTGGGGTTGTAGCCTTCGCGAATGCCGCTGAGACAAAATGGGCGGCTCGTGCACTATCTCTCGAATGAACCTGGCAGCCCGAGCAAAGGAGTATGCTTCGTGACAGCATCGGATAAGGTGAGTAGACCGCTTAGCATTGCCACCTTCAGCTGGCTAGCGGTACTGCTAGCTGCTATCGCAGGATGGAGTCCGCTTCCCGCACACGCAAACGCAGGTCTGACGCAGTTTACGGTCGATCCCGGACCCTCTCCCGCGCCCGCGAAAGTCTGGCCCGTCGCTGCGAAGGCCTCGTTGATTCCGATCGGATCTGAGCTGTGCGGGATCGATTCTATTTTCGTCAATGGATTCGAGAGCACTGTTCCTCCGCTCACAAGCTATCCGGGTTCGCTGGTCTCTCCTGGCGTCTCGCAAAGCATCGCTGGCCCGCCCACATTCTCGATCACGATCACTGACCCGCCGAACTCGGCAAGCGTCCCGGGCTCGACAACCCCTGTTGTCGGCACATTTTCGGGTCCCACGAACACGGGCATAGTCGTCAATGGGCAAATCGCCCAGGTAAGCGGAAATCAATTTCTCGTACCGAGCGTCGCGATCGCCGGCACGTCGACACCGATCATGGCGACGGCGACGAAGATGACGGGCGAGACGACCACGTTTTCGATCGGTGCTACCGGCGGAGCTACGGCGCCGCCAGTTGCCTTGACGATTGCTTTATCAGCCGGCTTCACGCCGTTCTCGGCGAACTTCGCGTACTCAGTCGGCTCGCTTCCGAACAGCGGCACCGTGACGTATGTTGGCATCGATGCCAATGCAGACGGCACGGACGACATTGTAAATCCAACAGCTTCGACGCCGCTCGTCTACATCCAGAGGAACGCGGGGCTGTATCACGCGAAGCTAACAGTGAAAGACAACCACAACGTGACGTACACCGCTTACGTGTATTACATCGTGCGGGCTACGAACGAAATAAATGGAATGCTCTGCGACGTGTATGGATACATGAAGCAGCAGCTCACAGCGCCAGGTGGACCGTTTATCACGAACGCCCTGAACGCTATTCACCCCAATGCGCAGTCGGAGTTCCAAAGCGTGTTCTCAGCTGCTGGAAGCGGGTTGCCGAGTTATGTAGGCAATCTCGGCAGCATCGTCTCTGGCACGCTCGGAACAACTTTCGTCTCCTATCTGGTCGTTCGCCAAAATCCGGACCTGACCTTGTCCGGCTACCACATGGAGTTCACTCAGGATGCCGCTGGCGTCTGGCGAATTGGCGATATGTGAGAGCGACTGTGCGCACCTTCGGATCAAAAATTCGGATCGTTGGGCTTGTGGTCCTAGCCGCGCTCGCGGCTACATACGCGCTCGCGGTCGGAACAACGGTCGAATCGGGCCTTCAGGCGCAGAAATCCGGCATCGTGCTTGATGCCGAAACAAACAAGCCGTTAGCTGGCGTGTCCGTCGTCGTCCGTTGGCACGAGGAGATTACCGACCCATTCCTGATCGGCCACGGCAATAGCGTCGGCGGCGGGTGTGTTAATCGCATTATTGTTCAGACCGATGCCGATGGTCGCTATTCGATTCCCTCGAGTAGCCGAGACTTCGCTGTTGAGCATAATTTTAGGCTAAATCGAAGCGTCAAATACTATTGGGATTTCTATGCCTACAAGGATGGCTATGGCCCACCAGGACAGCAAATTCCGTCCGGAGTAGGGCCTATCTACGAAGGCCATCCAAGAGCGGCATCTGACGTTTGGGGAAGTCAGCAAACTGTGAGCCCTGTACTACTGGGCCGACCCGAAGCTTCGCCCGAGCTGCGCATGAGCGAACTTCTCGCAGTCTATTACCGGTTTATGTGTAAGCCAGAGCATCCGTTTCCTCCCCCTCCCGTTGCAGGGCACCTGTACGAAGAAGCCTATGCCACCGCCTGTACTCCGGGACCTAATAGCGCTGCGCTGAAACTCGATGAGCTTCGGAACCTAGTCAGCCCGAGCTTGCCGGTGGATGCAACGGATGAAGTCTCTAGCATCAAAAGACGGCACGGACAGATGTCTAAAGAGCCGCTTCTGAAGGAAGAAGCCGATCGGCTCTGCGCAATACTCGGGCCCAATAAGAAGGAGCTGCAATGAAACGTTTGTATGTACTCATCTGGACGTTGACAGGCTGTCTCGCCGCTGGGTACGCATCGGCGTACGACGCTCCGATTCATGGGTACATTACGTATCAGGCGTACTTGCAGTCGTCGCTCGGCAATAGCGCAACTCCTCCGCTTCTGCAGCAACTTGGCCTCGATCGACTCGACGCGCCTCGGCCCTTTTTCCCTTACTGGGTTCCATCGCCCCTGCTGCTTGACCTTTACTACGACAACGCAGCGACGGACAGCAACAAGCTTCTATACCGTCGATATCCGTCCACTGCTGAGTGGTGGGTAATGCAACAGCTTCTGAACGCGGGCACGTTTGGGACCAACGGGTCCAGTGTCGTTGGATCTTCGGAAGTCCAGCCGCTGCCCATAGTGAATTGGCTCATGCGCGGCGTAATTCGCGAAGACGATCTGCTTCAATCGGATCCGCACGATGGACCGCTGCCCGATGCCGACCCGCGCGGCGAATTCCGGCGAGTCTTCAATCACTTCTATGATCCGATCAACAACCGGATGCTGCATGCGAGTCGTTTCGGACTGCCGGACATTGACTGCTCGAGCTGGCCCTCGGGATTCCCGACCTACGCCGGTGCGTACTGCGGCAAATCGATTGATTGGGCGCTCGGAACGACGGATGCTTTCGCATCGCTCGCCCCTGCTTCGAACCACGCCAACCATTTCAGCTGGGAGGACGCTCGGCAGGATGAGTTTTTAGCTCTCGTCGCTGAACGCGACGCGAATAGCAACGGTGTGCGGGAGGCATCGGAGCGCGAGGCGGACTCAGAGGAACGCCTGTTCCGATGGGCGACGGTCTTCCGCTCTCTCGGTGACGTGATCCATTTACTGCAAGATGCCGCGCAGCCCCAGCACGCGCGTGTGGATCCTCACGATCCGCATGTGGATCCGAACGAGCGACAGGCATTTGAACCCTTTACCACAGCCCGGCTGCTTGGCATTCCGCCTTCCGGGCAACAAGGCAACAATCCAACGGGTGGGGAAACCTACGTCTACAATTTGACAGGTAAGCAGATCGCGGCCTACGTGACACCTTTGCCGGGAGTATCGGGTTATCCCAAACCCGCGTTTGCCTCGCCGCTGCGTTTCTTTACGACGCGTGCTCCCGGTGATACGGCGATGACTTCGCCAGCGAATCGCGTCGGCATGGCTGATTACAGCAATCGGGGGTTCTTCACCCGAGGCACGTTACCCGGCACTACGAACTTCTCATATCCGCCGGCGCCAGTCGCCGACGGCACGAACGGATATACGGCGACCAGTCTGCCTTGCTCGGAACTGCCGAGCTTACAAAATTCGGCGGTCGTATGTAAAACGTACTATCACACGGTGCCGGATGTCTTCCAATCCTCGCGATCGGACGTCGTCACAGCGCAGCCGATGGTTGCGGACGGAATGTGGAAGGACTCATTTGGGTCGATCAAGGCGTTCTCTATGAGCCCCGCCATTTTTCAGGCTCAAGGGGATCTAACTATTCCTCGGGCGATCGCTTACAGCGCTGGTATGGTTGACTATTTCTTCCGCGGCAAGCTCGCTGTGACCGCGCCGGTTTTCAAGGTCGTTGCGGTGCTCAATCAGGGTGCACAGCACACCATGAATGCGCAGGGATATCCGTGCGTCGGAGCCGCCACGAACGACGGGTGCCCGGTCTTTGGCTTCCAGTCCGTTCGCGTGAGCGTTCAAAACACGACTCCGGCTATTATTGAGAGCGGCCCAGGCGGCGTGACCGTGAACCAAGACATGTCCGCCACTCTGGCCGGGAGTGTGACTGACCCAAATTTTTCTGGCCCGTATCTCGTCGCGATAGCCAAATACCATCGTAACACTTGCTACAAACCGAACCTCTCAGGGGAACCCTCTCAGGCCTTCTCACCGACGACGATCATCCAGCCCACGTGCGATGTCGGTCAGACGACCCGTACAGGCTACCAGGAGCTTTCCGTATCCAAGTCTGCCGTTGCGTCGGCGGCTCAACTCGCGAGTGGTGCCGCAGCATTCGACGTTCGATTCGATTTCAGCGCCGATCCCATACCGGTGAACGCAACCGATCTGTTTATACAGGTTGTGTACCGCGGGCCGATGGGCAACGCAGCAACTTACCAAGAGCCCGACGCCATCGCAGTTGGAACCCTCGACGTGCGCGAACCCACGTTCGCAGCGTTCTGGAACAACACAGACTACTATTGGAATGTCAGCGTAAATCCGGCGCAATGGACGCACGAAAGTCCCACAGGCACGCACAACGAAGTTGTCCAATCGTTCTGGGTGTGCAGCGGATTCCCTCTGAAAATGATGTACGAATACAATGGAGTATCAGGTCCCCCAGCAATGGTCGATCCAATAGTGAGCTCTACAGTGCCTGGAATGGTACGGATCGCACTAGTCTATCCACCGCCCGACTTTGCCGGTCAGATGAAAACGGTCCAGGGAACTCCGACCCATACCAACGGCGACGTGAATATGTTCATCAATAGCAAAGGCACGTCGGGCATGTTTCGACAGGCCAACCTCGAAAATGTCTCCGCAGCCACAATTGCTGCACCTTATGCTGGGTGCGCCTCAAGTTTGCCGAATGCCCCGCAATACTGGTGCTTCGACCCGATTCAGAAGCGCCGTGGGCAGCTCTTTGGAACGCCGGCACTGCCAGTATTCATCGCCCCCGGCGGGTTTGGGTCATCGGCGACAGACGTAGATTCGGTTCCTCTGCCGACGTTCACCGGGACTGTCCCACTCCAAACAGGAACAGTCCGATTCGACACGGACGCCACACTCGTCAACTGCGCGAGTCAACCAACAAGCGCACCAGTCTCTCCGAACGATGCAGCCTATGAGACCTATCTCAATCTACTGAACGAAGCTCGTGATCTCGGTGTAAGCGGCGAGACAGAGGCTCCAACACAGCAATATCAGTGATCCAGCCGAATTTGCCGCCAAAAACACGCCCAAGCTCTGCTTGGGTGTTTTTGACTAGGGTCATCTGTCTGCAAAGTCCTCAACGGGGCTACTGGAATCCATCGGCGAAAATATAATCATGGACGATGGTGCCGGTCGCCGGACTGCCGTCGATGATGCTCCGGTACGCGAATTGAGTAGTACCGATACCACGCCCGAGCCGACGTAGTTCGCGACGATCAAATCTGGTCTGCCATCGCCATTGACGTCCGCGGCAGTTACCGAGACTGGGCCTGTCCCCCTGGGCGAATGTTTGTTGCGTGGCAAACTTCGGCCACTCCCTTTGGCATGCGCTCTACGGCAACGGTCACGCATTGCGTAGTCAGTGGTTTTGAGTGCAGCGATGCAGCGACGTCTCAAGAGATTGCGGTGCGTCGCACAGCAACTCTATGTTTCGCGTGGAACATGGCACATGTGTACTATATGGTAAATACCATATAGAAAGCAGAGATGACCGAACACCAACGTCGCTGCCTAAGCCCTTCGGACGCCCGCTTCATCGAAAAGGCGCTGGCAATCAAGGACGTCGATCCACGCGACGCCCGGAGCCTGGGTTACACGGCACGCATTCTGACGATCGCCACGCTGCCACACCGCGCGCAGCCCGGCGACCATTACGAGCGCACCAATGGCGGCTATCGCCTGATCGTGCAGGCGATGCCGGGCGCCGGGCTGCCGTTCGGCAGTTATCCGCGGTTGCTGCTGTCGTGGCTCTCGACGGAGATCGTGCGCACGCGGCAACGCGAACTCGAACTGGGCTCCTCGATGGCACAATTCCTCAAGAGTCTGGGACTTCACTCGAGCGGCGGCCGCGGCTGCGCGGCGCCTGGAAAGGCCCACAGCGCCGGCACGATCCACCGCATGAGGCGGCAGATCGTGAGCCTGTTCGGTTCGCGCTTCATCCTGCACAACGTCGCAAAAGAGCACGAAGGTGTAGAGCTCTTGCCGATCGGTGACGGTGTCGAATTGTGGTGGAACGCGGAAGCCGGTACGTCCGGAGGCTTTCCCTCGATTATTCGCGTCAGCGAGCCATTCTACGAGCATGTGCTGCGCGGCCCCGTCCCCGTCGACATGCGAGCGCTGCGGGCGATCAAGCGTTCGCCCTTGGCCCTCGACATGTACACCTGGCTCACACACCGCAACTTCGTGATGCGCAACGGCGGCCGGGCGGCGACAAAGATCCCGTGGTCTGCACTGCAGGTGCAGTTCGGTGCCGACTATCCGTTGGACAGCCGCGGTCGTGCTGACTTTAAGAAGGCGTTCTATCTGGCCTATAGGCGCGTCAAGGCCGTGTACCCAGCCTCGAATATTCGTGATGAAGGCGCTGCGGTTGCGCTCGTGCCGAGCGTGCCGAGCGTGCCGCACGTGCGCCCGAGCCGCCACTCCACCCGCCCGCAATAGTCCCTCTCCCGGTTCGTTTTACTGTCGGCGCACGTCGATTGCACGACTGCGCGCGCTCGCGCGTGGCGCTGTGGATAAGCCTGTGAGTTTGGCCTACTTATCCACGCCGCTTCACTCCCAAGCGTGCGCCGCTTGACTCCCAGATTCACGCCGCTTCACTCCCAAGAGTCGAGTTATCCACGCCGCTTGACTCCCAAACTCGCGCCGCTTGACTCCCAAAACGACTACCTAAGCCATTGAGCCGAGGGGCAAAAGCGCTGCCTGTATTTCCTGTAGTTCTTTTCCTGTAGCTCCGATATTGACCTGTAGTTGGAGCGACAACTGTGTGGATAACAGGAACCAAGCCGGAGCAAAAAGCGCGCGTTGCCATATATGTGTTAGATATGGTAAATATGTTATCTACTACATAACGACAGAGAGGAGCGGACATGTTGCTTGCAGAACTGATCATCGCAGCGGCCTTGAGTGTTGCGGCGACGACGGCAACTGTGCCGATCTATCTGGAACTTGACGGCGTGTACTACTCCGTCCCCGCGGGTTCGACGTTCGAGTACGTGCCTGGCGCGTTGGTCGTTACCGAGACTTCGATGACGGCTTGCAACCGGCGCAACAACGGGGTGCAGGGGTATTCGAATTTCGCGCTGCTCTACGGCCCGAATCTCGACTTCGTCTATCTGAGCGTCGTTGGTTCCTACGCCTGCTTCGGCACTGCAGCGAATGAGGCCTGTGTATTCGTAATGGCCAGCACGACCGGCGACATCCTTTGCGGCGGCGCCGTCGCCGCTCCCGATCCGATCTTTGCGAACGGATTCGATAGCCCCTGACGGGCTATCTGTCTTTCCTGGAGGGAAACACCATGACACGCATCATCGCTTGCGCGAACTTGAAGGGTGGCGAAGGCAAGACCACGCTCGCGCGGCACATCGCCTATCACGCGGCCTCGAAGGGATTGCGAACGCTAGCGGTCGATCTCGATCCGCAAGGCAACCTTACCGACTCGCTGCTCCCTGATGCGAAGGGCTACACGAGTTCGGCCGGCCTCTTCGATGCCGAATTTTCGGCCGCCAGCGTGCAACTGGCCGAATCCGACGAAAACCTATGGCTGCTGCCGGCGGACGCGCGGCTCGACGCGCTCGCCGAAATTCCCGGCGACCGCGCCGCGTTCGTCAATCGGGTTCGCGCCAATCTTCGCGCGATCGGCGGCTTCGACCTGATCGTCGTCGACACGCCAACGAATGCACCGATCTGCTACCTGAGCGGCCTCGCCGTTGCAGATGGCGCCGTCTCGCCCGTGCAGATGGATGCCTACGGCATTTCCGGCGCGGTACGCCTGACGCAGGCCATCCAGCGCGTTCGCGCGCACTACAACCCGAAGCTGATCCACATTGGCTTTGTCGTGAACCGCTTCAACAGCCGCGCTGCCTCGCACGGCGAACTGCTGGAGCAGTTTCGGGCCAAGCGCTTGCGCCTGCTTCCCACCGTATTGCGCGAACGCGTCGCGGTACAGGACGCACTCGGCCGGCGCACGCCGGTATGGCGCGGACCGCGTGGGCGCGTGAACACACGCGCCGCGCGCGAAATGCGAGCGATGTGCACCGAAGTACTCGCCGGAGTCGGGCTGTGAAGGGCGCGAAGGTGACGCAGCTGCCGAAGCGGAGGAACGCATCCGATTTTCGGCTGAGTGCGCTCGACCGGCTGTCCGCGGTCGACCGCCAGGAGCTCGTTCTCGAACTGCCGATCGAGAAGATCGATGCCGACCCGGGCCAGCCCCGCACGGAGTTCAGCGAATCCTCGATCCAGGAACTCGCGGAGAGTTTGCGGTGCGCTGGCCAGATCCAGCCGATCGAGGTTCGCGAATCCGGTGACCACTACATCCTGATCGACGGCGAACGGCGCTGGCGCGCGGCGAAGCTCGCGGCGCTGCCTACGCTGCGCGCGCTGGTTCGTTTCGAGCCCGGCACCCCCGATGACGTGCTCGACCGCCAGTTCGCGACGAATTTTCACCGCGAAGCGATGGCGCTGGTCGACCAAGCGCGCTATCTGCAGCGGCGCATCGACAGCTTGGGTTCCGCGGCCGCCGTGAGCGAGGCGATTGGCCTGAGCGTGCCGCGGGTCTTGAACATCGTGAAGACGCTGCGCGCCGGCGGCGCGGCGGCGCAACTGCGCGACAGCGGCATTACGAAGGACGCTGACACGATTGGCGCTGTAGTAGAAGTGCAGAAGCACGACCCCGCAGCCGCGGAAGCGCTCGTCGCGAGCGCCACGGAGAAGGGCAAGATCACCCGCAGGGAGGCCCAGGACGCGGCGCGCACTGCCAAGGGTAAGGCGCGGAATGCGTCGACCGATGACCGGGATGACGACGACGTGGGCGGCACGGCGGCGCGCGATTTCAGCGAAGGGCGCGGTAACGGACGCAAGTCCCGACCGGCCGATCCAAAGCTTGTAGTGCTCCTCGCGTGCGACGGCACGGAATTGCAGCGCGCGAACTGGAACAAGCTCTCGCGCCAGCACGGCCGCGCGCGCTTGTCGCTGGTGGCAACCACGACGCAGCCCGGCTGCGTGCTCGTTGAGTTCGGGGAACACAGCGAACCGTTTCCCGTGGATGCGCTGCGCATCCTCGATGCCCGCTACGAGACGGAGAAGACGGCATGAGTGCAGACGGCGTTGAACGCGATGGTGGCGTGCCAAACGACGCGCCTGGTGCGACCTCCGGCGGCGAACTGCTGCTGACCGAAGTGCACCTCGAGTACCGCTCCAATCGCCGCTATCGACTGCTGTTCGGATTGCCGTTCGACGTGATTGCGATGGACCATCCCGCCCCGCCGGGCGGTCGCATCGCGTTCTTTCGGCCGGGCGACCGCTTCGGCCTGGCGTTGTGGGAAGCCAACGACTTCGGCACGACGCACTGGCGCGTGCTCGTATGCCGCG